>Ga0247725_1000478_pt1 | contig 29485 bp, 23 predicted proteins | sample OKSTACKMCFT3sol_FD_183021 | JGI IMG/M metagenome (GOLD analysis project Ga0247725, IMG submission 183021) | Subsurface sediment microbial communities from gas well in Oklahoma, United States - OK STACK MC-FT3-sol | ecosystem: Environmental > Terrestrial > Deep subsurface > Rock core/Sediment...
GCTAGCGTCCGCGCACCTGGCCGGGAAACAGATCGCATACTGGGGCGATATGGATACCTGGGGCTTGCTGATGCTGGCGCGAGCGAGATTCCATCAACCAGCAGTCGAAGCGCTGTTGATGGAGCAAGAGCTGTTTGAACAGCACTCACCGGTGAGCGCAGTCGTCGAGCCGACCAAAGCTCTGGATTCGGCCCCACCTGGTTTGCTGGCTGACGAAGCGGACTTCTATCGGTATCTGCTGGTGCAAGAACGAGGACGTCTTGAGCAGGAGTACCTGCCAAGGGAACAAGTTGAGCGCGCTATCGAGCAGTGGGCTCGAAAGATCCCTGTTTAGAGCGGCTGGCGGTGGGCTCAATAGCCCTGTAATCCTGAGACCGCCTACCCTTAAACCACAGCCTTCAGATATGCCTTCTCTGACATTTCCAACTTTGATCGCTTTAGGCGGCCGGTTTTCAGCGTTGGTCTGCAACGAGTCTTTCCACCTCGTCGACGATCTCAGCTGCGGTGCAGCCCAGGGGGTTAGCTAGCTTGATCAGGGTGGTGATCGTTGGCTGGTTGATGCCCCGTTCCATCAGGCTGACGTAGTTACGCTGCAATTCCGCCTCATGGGCCAATTGCTCCTGGGTGAATCCTGCTTCGACACGCCGTCTGCGCAGGACCTTTCCGAACGCCAATCCGACTTCCACAGATGACTCCCCAAAAGGGAGGACTATCTGGGCGGCGTCATCTCTGGTCTTCACAGTATATTGTGAATTTGGTAAAACGTGACCTCATGGCATGACGTCACCCCAGCGAATTGCAGGGCTGCCTTCCTACATGCCGTCTTCGTAATCGGCTGTAATTAAGTGCAAACGATTAATTTCCGATAAATAAGCAGTTAAATAGAAGGATGTTAAGAGTATATGAGGATTATTGGCATAGCTGCTTATGTGTCATTTGCATTTTTTTTGCAATCAGGAGCCTTCGCTGGTGAAACTGGAGTTCAGCAACTTGTTAAAAGATGCGAGGCTGCTTCCAAGGCTCGCGGATCCTCACCTGCGCTCTGTTCGTGCACGTTGGAAAGAATGCAGGAGTATGGGTTCACTGATTCGGAGATTGTTAATTTTTCTCGACGAGACTTTAAGCCAAAGGATCTACATGAAACTGAACGCCATATGGACTACAGCATTAAGATTCGATTAATAGCAGGACAATGCGGCTGATTAGCTTTTCCATAGTCGTCAGTCTAGTCGTACGTCATTGATTATGTGATTTACCGTAAAGGATTTTATGCGGAACTTTCCTAGGTTTATTTCATTAGCTCTTGCTAGCTCTATTCTTGCTGGTTGTGGCAGTGAGGATTTCACAGGTGCGTATCGTTATAAGATATCCGGTGGCGAGAGGGTAATGGTTCTCAACGTTCACGGTGATGAAGCCGAGATATTTGGAGAGGATGTGAGCGACGGTCGCATCAAACCGCTGGTCAAAATGAATGTTTCAGTAAAAGATAAAAAGTTACTCCTTGATGATGTTAATAGTTCCGAGCGCTTGGCCCTCACGCGAAATGTAGATGAGCAGAGTGTCGATTGTCTCAACTGCAAGGTGCTTGGCATCAATGACGCAGCGGTCTGGAAGTATGACCCTCAAGGGCCCTATGACGTAGAGCAGATGCTGAAAGACCAAGCCCTTAAGGATGAAGAGGCACTGAATGTCGAAATGCTCAAGATACAGGAGCAAATTTATGAGCAGGCCAAGCGAGACAAAGAAGCAACCAAACTAGGCCCATATGAAGGCGATTGGGTTTATCAGAGAACAACGAAACAAGATGCCTTGATCATCATGACGGTCTGGCGCAAAAGTCAGGTTAAACGCTGGTCGTTCCGCTTTGAAACCATGGATCGAATAGGGCAGGAAGTACCAGGGTTCGAGGTTTCAGATGTTGGATTGAAGATCAAAGTTGGCTCTGAGAACCTCCTATACAGCCTCAGCCCTGATAAGCAGATATTGACCTGCACGAACTGCAACAAACCTGAGCGCTGGGTCAAGGCTGACCCCAAGAAAGACCTTAGCGATCGCCATTACGCTCGGCAGATGGCTGGCAATCCGTAGTCCCAGCCGGAGCGTCCCTGTCCGAGCTTGCACTGGACAGGGACTGTCTAAGCGTTTGATATCCCGATTTTTGAGATTGCGCTCATGCTTGAGCAGTCTGTGCGCTGGTGCCTATTAGGACGAAACTTTACTGACTTGACTACCCATTTGCATATCCACTGATCAACCAATTGTATTTCAGCTGATCAGGGTTCGCATTCAAATTTATCTGCGCACGCCTCAGTTACGACCGGCAGAGAACGGTCAATAACGTGCATGCTTAATTCGCCAGAGCCGGCAAAGACTCACCTTCTTCTCAGGTGAGTCTGTGGATAAAGCTTTTAATGATGCCAAGCATCTTCAGCCAGCAAAAAATCTTGGACATACTGGCGCTGATCCGAAATATCTGGACGGGTCAACGCCCAACCGAGATGAGCGCTGACAAACTCACCTTGCGCACCATCACAGTAGTACGCGGTCTGCGCTTTTCCCAAGGTGTACAGGTTGATCAGCCGAGCACGAGCATGCGGCTTTAGAAGATCAAAAACTACGATGGCTGGATTATTTGAAAAAACCAAAGCCTTATCAGGACTGATAGCAATGATGAATAGCAGGTCCTTCAAGTAATCCCCCCAGCGGGAGGTGGGGTAATCCGAGCAGAGCAAGCACGACCGCTCATAGCTGTACTCCCGCATGGATGCCTGTAAGAGCCCTGAATCGCCCCGGGTTTTGTGGAGGCCGTTTCGTTTAAGTCAGGCCGCCATGTCCTGACCTGCTTGTTGCTGGTGGAAGTTTGCCTCAGCCTCCGCAGGCGGGATATATCCGATTGAGCTCAGCAGGCGTTGGTGGTTGTACCAGTGCACCCATTTCAAAGTCGCCATTTCGACGGCTTCGCGGCTCTTCCATGACTGACGGTAAATCAGCTCGGCCTTGTACAACCCGTTGATGGTTTCGGCCAAGGCGTTGTCGTAGCTGTCTCCCTTGCTGCCAACCGAAGGCTCAATGCCGGCCTCCGCCAGCCGTTCGGTATAGCGGATCGAGACGTACTGGCTTCCACGGTCGCTGTGATGGATCAGACCACCCGAGCAATGCGGCTGACGGGCATACAAGGCTTGCTCTAGGGCATCCAGTACGAAGTCTGTCTTCATGCTGGTACTGACTCGCCAGCCGACGATCCGCCGTGCAAAGACGTCGATCACGAACGCCACGTACAGCCAGCCCTGCCAGGTCGATACATAGGTGAAGTCCGACACCCACAACTGGTTCGGGCGGTCGGCATGGAACTGGCGTTGGACACGATCCAGCGGGCAAAGGGCCTTGTCGCCGGCCACCGTTGTCTGCACGATCTGGCCACGTCTAATGCCCTGCAATCCGGCCCGACGCATTAACCGCTCCACCGTGCATCTGGCGACCTCGATGCCTTCTCGCCGCAGCTGCTTCCAGACCTTCACCGCGCCATAGCACTGCATATTGGCATCCCACACTCGCTGGATTTCCAGGGTCAATGCGTCATCGCGCTGAGCACGACAACAGCGCAGTGCCGGGTTGCGCTGTTGAGCCACGTGCCTGCGGTAACCGGACGGGGCGATCTGCAACACGCGGCAGATCGACTCGACCCCGAGACGGTCACGATGCTGATCGACAAACGCCCTCAGGACTTGGTGCGGCGGTCGAGCTCCGCCTGGGCAAAATACGCACTGGCCAGGCGCAATATCTCGTTTGCCTTACGCAGTTCGCGGTTTTCGCGCTCTAGGGCTCTGATGCGCTCGCGCTCTTCACTGGTCTGACCGGGGCGCTGCCCCGCATCGGTCTGCTGGCGACGAATCCAGCCATGCAGGGTTTGCGCGGCACAGCCAATCTTCGGAGCGATGGCCTCAATGGCTGCCCACTCGGACGGATAGTCGTTCAGGTGTTCCAGAACCATGCGCACAGCACGCTCACGGACTTCAGGGGAGTAGGTAGTAGTCTTTCTCATGGCCTCATCTTCTCAAGAGTTGAGGCCTCCACGAAACCCGGGGTGATTCACCCATCGGAGAAAGGCTGTGCAATCAATGGCAGTAATTCGTTCTGGGTATGTAGGACTAAGGATATCACTCCGAGAGAATCACTCCCCTTAAAGTAATCGATTAGCTCATCGACTGACTTATGCGAGAAGTGCTTTTCGGCCTTGATCTTTTGCCGCAAGGGATCCAGTGCCGAGCGGACATCCATGACCTTGAGGATATCAGGATGCCGGGCCTCCAGTGACGTCAGGGTATTCGCCAGTTGCCTGCGATCGGGTATCCCCCAATTTTGGACACTACTGCCTCGTGCCTTTTTGATGATCTTATGGCCGGCCTCATCAATCAGAGGGGTTACGTGACTAGACTCGACTTCAAAGCCTCCATCTGGAAAGTTAATACGGTACAGATCCTGAATCGATGCGGTGCGTTTGATGGCGACCGACTTGATCTCCATCGCACCGCTGGAAGGTAAGCGGCGGTAGCGGAAAATTTTACCTTCGGCATGCTGCCAAGCTTTTAAGAAATACTGAGGGATGAAGTGGTGATTGCGAGGGGGATTCGACATGCAGCGGCACTCTCCAATTACCCAAGTTTATTTGCTCCAGTGGCCAAACACTAAAGGCTGCTTCTACCCGAGATAGATGGCAACGATTAGCTGATTAAACCCACTCAACCCGCCCATTGATAATCCAGAAATGAGATTTGCAACCACTCTTCAACCAAACAGATGGATGCAAGCTTGGTAATCCCTTAGGGTCCAGAGTGTAATCCCAACGAGGGCGCGCCTCGTCGATTAAGAGTAACTCTACCGACCTCCCGCATCCGCAGGGACACCGAAAGCCAATACTCCAATCCTCATTACCATCCTTGAGCAACACAAGGTTTCTCATTGGGAGTCTTTCAGGAAGAACATCTCCATTAATTACGATCAAGCTTCGAGCAGGTAGATACGAATCGAAGCGCTTTAGTAGTCGATTAAAGATACGTGTAAACATAAAGACCTCCTTCTACAGTCCGGGAATTCCTAGTAGTGGTTCACTAGGGCCATCGCCGAGATATATATTCTCCGTTTTAGCGAAATATCCTTCGGAATAGTGGTCTTCGTAACAGCCTGCCAAGCTGAATAGAGTGCGCGCATAGTGATCGTTACTTTCTTCTCTGAAGGGAAACGCTCTAGCCACAAACTCAGAGACGCAGGCAGAAGCTGCGCGCATGTTCAAAGTAATGACTGCCGGTGCCTCTTCTTGAATCCCTGGGATATATCCAAGCTCCAGTTGCTCTTGATAGGCATCCGGGTCTGATAGAAAGAGATACTCCTGATTAAGAGACTCAGGTGTATAGACTTTTCTATCGCTCAGCATGGTGCCCCCAGGCTTTACGTAATCGATCCGTCCGAGGACATCGGAAATCACCCTTCCATCTTCTGGATCGACATGGGTTGGAATCTTTACCCCGACATCGAACAGAGGAATAAGAAAGTAGGAAGCAAGCCGATCGAGGTACATCCGCCCGTTGTGAGTGTCCACACAGCAAAAGATCAGGTCCGCCGACGCGACCTTCAGAACGGCCTCGCGCGTTGATATCTGCTGGTGCATCGGGATAGCTGCAGCGGTGCCGCGAATCTTAAGGACGGCGGCCGCAAACATTTCCACCTTCGAACGCTCCGATTGAGCATCGGCCAGCGTTGAGTTGAGAATGCGGTTGAGGTTCTTTATCTCTACATGATCATCATCTACGAGAATCAACTCGCCGAAGCCGAGGCGAGAAAGCTGCTCCGCAACGATAGAACCAGTACCGGATACACCAATTACAGCAACTCGCAAGCGGCTGAGCATCGCGGTCATCCCAGAGGTGAATGCCATAGGCGAACTCTGAGTTCCCGCGCCATCAGCCCACCAGTAAGAGATGTTGTCTCCTGCGAAAGTAATGAGCTCTACGGTACCCATCAGGTCGCCGGCGTTGTACAAGCGAGCGCGCATCTCACCGGTTTCAATCATGATGGCTGAGCCGTGAATCACGTCCACGCCCTCATACAGCGACGGCATAGTGCTTCGGTCGCTTTCGTCATCAATGTCGGAGAACTCCAAAAACCCTCCCGGATGAGAGTGAACAAGGATGATCGACATTGAGTTCGATTGGGCACGATCAATGGCCGCCTCAAGATAAATCCCTGGCCAGGTGATAGCGACTTCCGTTCGAACCTTGCATTCATGGTGTGGCACCAGAATGAAGTCCTTCGCGAGGAGTTTCATCGGGACGCCTTCATAGCGATTACAGAGAAGAATGGCGGCAGCCTCCTTACCATCGCCAGGGAACAGGTGTCCCCTAAGCGAGGTATGGATGGCATCCGTCAGTACCAACCGGATGCCATTCATCATTGCCCCACCTCCTTGTGCAGACAGCCATCCGCCATTGCCAGCTGAGAAACGACATTATCTACCGAGGGATTCCAAGAGCGGTGCCGCGACCAACGTTGATAAATGACCCCCTCGACAGTGGCGGTACCCTCAGTTGCGGGAATCTTTTTACCGTTGGTCAGGGACGCTGCGGGGTACAGGTAGAACATGTCGAGCATCGCCTGGGGGTATCCTGCAGTGATCAACAGCGCCAGGTTCACGCGCTGCGGCGAATAACCCTCAGGGAGTTGGTAGTCGTGAACTACCAACCAGCGGCTCTGGCCGTCCACGATAGTCTCCCAGCGGTAGCCGCTTTCCTTGAGGTGGACCTCGTCGACTGGTAGGAGCGCAAAATTACGGCGGGGCGCCGGGGGAGCCTCACCGTTACCAACATCACGCTGAGTAAGTCGCAGCTTTTCAATCCCCGGAGTCCGCAGATCGATGACATCGTTGATGGCCATTTCCTGCTTCTCTCGGCCCTGGACCAGGAAGTAGATGTGCCATGGCGTGTCGGGATTCAGATTGGCACGCACGACCGCATCGCGAATGACCACGGTCGGAGTGGCAAACTCGTAGGTCTTCCCTTGGACTTTCAACTTCCAGGCGGCTTTTCGGGATACGAACCGTTCAATGCCCGGCTCATCGAGATCTACGAAGTGCTTATCGTCGATCTCGAGGTCCGCCTCGTCCTCGCGCTCGAGCAGCAGCTTCATATTCTCATCCACCTCGCCTAGTCGGCGGATAACATGGCCGGTGATATGGCGGCACGGCCACTCGCGGAGCGCACCATCCACGGTAAAGCGATAGGTACGGTCGGACTCGACGACGATGAAGCGATTAACCCCTTCGCAGAGATTGGCCACCTCGTCCGGGCGAATGCCCTCCAAGGATCCGGATTCCAGCACCTGGAAAATTACCGGCATCTGGGCGGGCTTGAAACCTGCCACGGCGGCAATCTGTGCACCGGTGGGGGTGCTGTCATGGATGTTTACCTGACGGTAAACGAGAGTTTGATCGGCCACTTCGACTAAAGCGTGGCCAGGCTTGGCGAAAATGTCTTGCATGGGTATATCTCCATCAGTTGAATTCCGCGCATGCGCGCGGTCTTTGGGCAACCATGTGGAAGCCCGCTTGTCGCTGAAGGAGAAAATTCTCGAGCCAGTTATTGACTACTGAGGAACCCACGAAGATACTTTCGGTCTGTCTTGACGTCTTCGCTTCGGCCAGAGTGCAACCGCAAATTGCACCGACCGCCCCTTCAACGGTGAACTACATTAGTTTTCATCGTTGGCTTTCTCTTTTTCTTGCTACCTCCTATCTCGTCTTATCCTGAATCTCCGCGCTCGGCGCGAATTTCTTTATCGTAACGATGTCGGCCTCAGTGAGCACAGCAGCTCTCCTGCACGGCCCGCGCCCTAGAACCCTGTTATTGGCAGCTCTCAGGTGAAAACCTTCCGAGGTGCCCCGCTTGCATCTCACGTAAAACCGCTCGTAGGGAGCGTGATCCTTGCAGGACGCTATTCCGTTGGTACAGCCCGAAAGCGTCTTGTAAGACTCGCTCTGCAGGATCACCTCCCCACCATCGGTCTTCAGCTGAAACTGCCTATCCCCTGTTGCCGTCCACGAAATTTCAAATCTCGCCTCCATACCCGTCCTCCCTGACCCGATTCTCCTTCAATAAAGCTGTTTACCGCCAGCTAAAAAAAGAGCTACAAGTAGAGTAGCTCTTTTTTCTGATTAATGGAAGCTGTTTAAGCAGATTTCCCTACCACCTGATAAACGAACTCCTTCCCACCGCTTTCGGCCGCTGCCTCTGTCCTCAGGAGGAAGCCCTCCTCCGAGAGCCGCTTCAGGCGAGTGCTCGCATTCTGAACACTGATATCCAGAGCCGCCGCCGCATCAGCAGTGGTCGCTTCACGATTATTCACCACCAGCTCTAGCAGAGCCTTGTTCGAGGCCGAGGTTTCCGGTCCAACGAATCGACACTCATTCCCTACCCAGCATGTGAGCCGCTGGCCACCTAAATTCGCGGCGCCCTGCAGGTTAGAGAAGAGGTCTTCATCGATATCGCAAACGTAGAAATGAATCTGGTTACTGTATCGTTTGACGGTATAGATCAAGCATTCGCGAAAGAATGACATATCCGCGCCTGCCATGTTGGCAAGGGAGATGCCAACAATAGAAGCTCCATGAAGCGAGTCAATGTAGTCGACAAGCTTGGCATGCGCTTCCCGCCCTCTGGAAGTCCCGTAGGGGTTGGGGCTGTCGGTGAAGTGGCGAAGATCGATGATGTAATTTTTCTCGTTCATGACTTCAGTTTAACCAGAATTGGATGATTTGTCAAGCTTGAACTCGAATACGATCTGAGTGCCTTTCAAGCGGGGAAGATTTAACTCCCAACTGGGCTGTTCTAGAGCGCCTGCCTTATACACTAGACGAACCGAGAAATTCTCCTGTCGTATCGAGATCGCGGCGTCTAGCTTCTCCGCATTAAGGTGAGTCGCGTTAAGCCCTGCACCTCGATCCCCTCCTAGACTACTCAAGCCGCCATTGACCATAGCGTAAATAATGAGTTTGGGATCGGCAGCATGGGTAGAGGGTTCAAATCTCTTTGCAACGTCTGGGAAGTACTTCTTAAGACCTGGGCGCAAGGTATTACAGATCCCATCCCCTGAATCGGAAATCACAACCACAATCGTCTTCTTCACCGCACGACCGTAGTACTGCAGCCCGGCAAAGCCAGGGATCACGGTATTCGAGTGGTCTTCAACATTGCAGACAGTCTCACCCACCACCGTGAACAGTTTATTTGCGTGCTCATCTCCAAATTTCTCGGCGAAGCTTTCTTTGATGCGCTCTGGGACGTTTATGTCGTTTCGGATCTCCAGCAATTCTACTAAGCCACTGTTGTTTGCCATGTACTGCTGCGCAGCCGATTTTTTGGGGCGACCCGGTTTTACGTCGACAGAAGCGTCTAGCCTGTCGAAGAACGCTGCACGATCAAGGTACGATAACGTCTGCTCGTTACCAGACAGGTCCAACACAACCTTTTTATTGGAGCGGACAAGCTGATTACACAAAGCAATGATTCGAGCAGCCGCACACAGCAGAACTTTCTGCTCGTTAACGACCTTAATAACGACATGACCATGATCGGTATCTAGAGGAGATCCGCTTTTTTTAAGCGCCTTTTCGAAATGAAACTGAGTAACCCAAAGGCCACTGGAGCTTATTTCTAGAACGAAGCTAGCGCTTTGCACTAAGGACCAGGTATATGTCTGAGGATCTTGGACGAAAGCGTCCAAGTTCTTCACAAAAAATGAACTGACCTCTTTTCGGTCCACGCCAAGCTCATGTGCTATTTGGCGCGCCTTCAACCCTGGGCTCTTTTTGAGTAGCGCAGTAATCCGTTTCTTCATGCCTAATTAGCCACGTGACCTTGAGCGCCGACATTGCTCGTGGGCAACCTAAGTTTCGTCATCCATGTTGGTGTCGGACGAGATTCTACATTGATATCACCTGGCGATGGCGGTTTAGGGGGCAGATAGGAGGAATACCACGGTGCCCGGAGGGAGAGGATCAGGCCCTTTGCAGCAACCGCCTTCGAAAGAACTCGTAAAAAACCGGAGCGTACTCCTGCGAAACCCAGGATGCTCAGAAAACGACCAACCAGTAAGGACCAAGGCTTGCCTGGGAGTTTCGCACAGGCAAGCCTTGGTCCTTACTGGGGTGATTTAAGCTAAACCTTTCTTCATCACCTCCCTTATTCGAAGCACGCACCCAGACGGTTACGGTTCAGGTCGCTCATGAACACGCCGTAGATATGCTTGTACTCCTTAGCCTTGGTTTCAATCGCAGTGATTTTGTGGAACCGAATGGAGTCAGCCACGACGGCCAGTTTGGCCGGCGGCCCAAATGGGTTTTCCGGTGGTACGGCAATCGGGGCAGGCCCGTCAGCCGGGTCAGGATCGGCAGGAGGCATGTAGGAGAGTCGGCTGGCTTCAGGGAAGAGAACTACGTTGGTCCCTGCCTCGCCCGTTTGGACGGAGGGGAACACCAGGCCATCCACATACTGGCCGAAACGCAGCCGCAAGTACTCGAAGATCATCTGCGTCGACAAATAGCTCAACTCGTCATTGCGCGCCTTGGGCCGAGACATCTTCTTGACCAACGAGCCTAGGAACACTTTCTGATGCAGTGACTCGCGGAATCCCTTGTCCAGTAACGTGAGCGGCGGTGGCTCTACGCGGTTCAGCACGGTAAGGTCCAGAAGCCTCAGCTCGCCAATGGGTGTCAAGGCGACACTGACCACGTAGTCGCCGGTGATGGAGCGAATTTCGCTAAGGCAGGTCTCCCGCTCCAATGCGCAGTAGAGGGCGGAGATACCATTCGGGGTCATCCGTTGGCTGCTGGCCAAGTGTTTTGGTGTAGGCCCGAACTGGCCGGCAGGATTGCCAATGATTTTCTCTGCCTGCTCTTGGTGCTGAGCATGGCGTGCCCGGTAAAGTAGCTCGCCATGGGCGATGGTCCGCACTACCTCCGGCTTTAACTGATTGCGGTCGGTCACTAGCACCGAAAAGACGGAATCAAGGAACTGACCGGCTCCGACATTGAAGTAACGGTGTTTGTAGCGGACATCCTCAACGAACTTCTTCCAGCGTGCATCGTAGATGTTCTGCTCCAGCGTGCCATCATCGCTGTAAAAATGCGTTTCGTCCCCCGCGTCGTCCACTTTGAACTCAGGAGGGACGCCATCGCAGAGATCCGCAAAGTAGGGCTCTTTACCGAGCTCAAACCAGTCCATGAGGACGATATCGATATCCGAAACGGCAATGAAGTCCGACCCGCAGTGATAGAGCAGGCCGAGCTCGTAGTGAGACAGGTCGTCCTTGCAGGCAACATTCTCCGCAACGCGCTCGTAAACGTAGTCGAACAGCTGCTTCGACTCTATAGCATGCCCATGACGGCCGCAGTACTTGCAGTCACCCTCCGCCCCGTGTGTGTTGACCAGCTCCTTGAGAGGAACCGGTGTTACGCAATCAACGCAAATCATAGGTAGTTCCTGAACCTCGCTTTTCTTGGACGTCTCAGGATGCGCAGACGCTTTGTGAAGAAGTGCGCGCCAAAGACGATAATTACAACCTGTATGGCACATCCAATGGCAAGCAACTAGCGGCTGAGTAATTCGACGGGATCCTGGGCAAGCGAATGGCCGCTTCGGGTCAATAGCGCTAGGCATGGATGTCCGGCTGTTTTCTGCTGATCACCAGGGCCGCTTTGGGTTACATCCTCATAGCATTCTTTCCGAGCTGCGGAGTATGGCAGCGTCGGAAATCCAAAAATATTTCATCCCCATTTCCCAATCTGGGAACTGACGAAATTTTCGGCATCTGCGTTAGTGCAGCGGAACATCGAGTTACCGTGTGTCTCGTATGTAATCGGGAGCGCACGTTGATGAGATGGTTTTTCGTGGTGATGCTTTGCGGTGGCGCAGGCCTCTTTCTAAGCGCCCAATATCAAATCCCGCAATTGTTGCTGTGGCCTTTGCTGGCGCTGGGAACCACGATGTGGGGCTTGGCCAAGTGGATGGAACGGCAGGAGGCCGAGACGAAGCGCAATCATGATCGCAGGTGATTGGGCCGTAAGGGATTTCCCAATGCTCGCAACGCTGAACTGCGCGCTGTGGGGTGGGCGCTCGCGAGCCAGCCGTCCGGGACTTTGAGTTCATGACCAGGAGATAACGAGATTGACTCTTCCTTATGAAAGAACACGCGCCATCGTCAAAACAGAGGAGTTCCTGCGTGAACTCTCCCGTCATTCGGGGTTACCGCAGGATATCCGCAGCTATGCGAAAAGCCTGCTCAGGCACTATCCATCTGCCGATCAAATTTTCTCGCTGGGGCGCCTTGAGGAATGCCTGGTAAGCGATGGGCCTGAAGATGAGTATCGACGTCGGGTAATCGCTTTCCATCAGCCGTTGCTCTGCTCGTCGCTGGAGTCGACACGATAGCAATGTCCCGCCCTCATTCTGAGCCGCCGGTGTCTCACCTCGTCACGCAGCGGGTTAAGTTTCTGCGCAAGGGGAGGCCTTTCAGCATCAGGTGTCTTGCAGAGCTTGGTTCGAGCTCGGCCATCTCCAAGGCAGTCGCCCAACTGGTTCGTCGCGGTGAGCTTGAGCGTGTGTACCGTGGCATCTACATGCGGCCGAAATACAGCCAATACACCGGCCGGGTTCGTCGTTCTGGGCCTTGGGACTTGGTGCATCTGATTGCCAGGCAGAACCGTTGGGCACTGCAGATCCATGGCGCTGATGCCGTGAGACGTTTCGGGCTGAGTACACAGATGCCGGTCATCCCGATCTATTACACGAGCGGCTCCAGTCGATCTCTGTTTGTGGGGAAAGCCGAGATCAGGCTCGTACATGCCGCCCCAATGCTGATGCAGCATGCAGGGACCAGGGTGGGGGTGGCCATCAGCGCACTGTTTTATCTCGGCAAAGGTGGTACTACTCCGGAACATGTTGCTGTAATCAAAAAAGCTCTCAGCCCCGAAGACCTGAGCAAATTAGTGGCCTGCAGAATGCCGAAATGGATGCGCGCAGCGCTGGAGACAACATGAGCCGCCCGAATCTGGTCGATATGCCGCTGACATGGCGCAGGCATGCTTGCATGAACCGGTAAGAGGCAGCCAGCCAGTCAGTTTGGCTGCCCATCCAATCAGTGTCGGATCTGCGTCTATTGCTAGCTGCCCTTTTCCATCTTTATCCGCGCCCTGCGTATAAAGCTCACCGACACATTGAACCGGCGCGCAAGCTCTGCATCAGAAACGCCCCCGAACTCCGATGCAATTTCGGGGGTTATTTCTGGCAGCGGTCGTTTGTACGACTGTATTCCAAGCTCCTTGCGCTTTTTCTTGACCGGGAAATTGCTGACGCCGAGCCGGTCAGCAACCTCTGTGTCCGGCATTCTTCCTAGCAGTGCTATGGCCTCGCTGGTCCAAATGTCCTCGAGAGGCTTGAAGCGCTCTCGAATTGTCTTTGGCTCTGGGATCTTAAGCTCTGCTCTGGCTTGTTCGATACGTTTGATGGAAACACCGAATCCTTTCGCAAGTCGATGATTGGTTTCCATCGCCAGTTGCGTAACCAGCGCCGCGGGAAGCTCGGCCCTTCCGGGGAAGAACTTTGGAATGTCGCTGGAATGACGGAAGCGCCGAACAGTGCTGGCGCCGATACCAAAACGCCTGGCCACTTCACGATCGCTCATTTCCCCTGCGTATGATTTCCAGTCACTCATTGTGCTCGCTCCTAATCCGAGGCTGGCCTCGCTCGATTTGCATACGGCCTTGTATTAAGAGTGCCCCTTGAAATACCCCTGACTACCAGATCGCATTGGCATAGCTTTCGGTTCCAGGTCCTGCCAAGGAAACAGCGCTAATGAAATTGCTTGCGGGAAGGCGGAGGAAATTCCGCGCATGCGCGGAATTTCGCAAGGGTGAGCAGGATTGGATTGGGGGTAGAGAGGGCTCAGGAGATAGGCCACCAAGCCGTCCGTTTCAGTTGGTGTGTGGTCAGCCGAAGGGCAGCGATGCTCAGGGATGGTGTGCAACGAGTTGCTCTACCTCGTCGATGATTTCTGCTGCCCGTGCAGCCCAGGGGTTTAGCCAGCATGAGCAAGGTGGTGATGGTTGGCTGGTTGATGCCCCGTTTGGTCAAAAAGCCCCCATCCTGGCTGAATTCGTCGCTCAGGCTTCCATCGCGCCAGGGTGGTTTCCCGGTCAGGACATGGGGAATTTTCCGCGCATGCGCGGAATCAGTAGAAACGGCTATTGGCACTGAGTGGGTATTTCACGCCATCCGGCCGAACCCAAGCTCACGTGTCCATCAATTCACCCCTCAAACAGGGTACTAACGCCTCGCATTGTCTAGTAGTTCCCACACTAGCGAGAGGCGTCATGCTGACGATCAAATTAGGCGACATCCACGGAATTCATCCCGATTTTTCTCGTGTCGAGTGCGAGCTGGATCTGGCCCCCATAGGCCTTCCTGATCCAGCTCTGATACCCAAGGCGTTGGCCACTCGGATCAATGAGGTTTACCCATTGGTGATCTGTGGCCCAGATGCACTGTGTATCGGCCAGACGACGCTATATCGATGGCTCAAGGCGCACACGGATCCCGAAACACCAGTGCGCTGTATTGAGTGGCCGAAGGGACGAATCAAGCAGTTCGCCTACCAACTCGTACTGATTGAGCGCTTGGTTGCACCTGCCCTGGCTCAGATTACGCGGCAACAGGTACGAGATTTATACGCCAACATCGGATCTGCAAAGGAGCAGTGGCCTCACGAATATCGGAGTCACGCCCACCTAGCTCGGCTGGTCGGGGTAAAACCGCTCAAGGGCTGTGGGGGTGAGAAATGAGCAAGCGCGAAATCCTGTTGAGGCTCGCCTCTGAGCAGGGACAGTCTCCTTGGATCGTCAGTGAAATTCTCAATCTGCTAGGTTTTCACCCCGAACTAATTGACCTGCCACGTGCGATTGATCAGCTCGTACGAGTGCTCCGCACATGCAATGTTGGTGTGCCGATTGGTCTAGAAAACTCTGATGACATCGTTTTACATGAGGCCTGCGAATGGCTTATCTCCCTATCCCGCCAACCCACCATCCGAGTGCTTTTGGGCGAGCAGTTTTGGCTGGGGAACAACAGGTCGGCAAGGAATCCTGTCCACCAGCGCGGTGTAAAAATTTTTGGATTTCCCTATGCCTCTTTTCTGCACATATTCAGAGACTACGAAAATGCTCAGGACTACGAGCGACTGCTCGCGCAGTTGCTCATTGCATCTCATAAAACAGGCACCGATCGCCTGATCAGTCAGCGCTACGAGGTTTACAAAGCGCTCGGCAACTTATGCGAACAGCGAAACTTCTTCATCCCACCTGAGTTAAAGGTCTGGGACACCACCGAGAAGTTTGTGGTGAGCTGTAGAGGATTTTTGCCTGGAAAGTCGAGATCAGAGAATGCCGAGAGTTTTGCTGCAATCGCCCGATTTGCCCGTTACTGCAACGGCGAGTCGCCACGTGTGGGTGGCGGCGGAGGCGGACATAGAGGCCAGCGTAAGGAGCAGAGTCGACCAGAACTGATCAACTTCATAACAGAGGATCCCCGGGGATTTGTGCTGGGTGATCCCGATGATCCTGACCAGCTACCTGGTCACTACGACATCCTAGTGGGGCATACAGACACCGTTGATAGTGATCTGGCACCCGGTGAGATCAGCCCATCAACTGAGATTTGGGTGCTCGATGATGATGGTTGCGAGCGTCCGTATGTTGCTGATCTCCTAGGCCAACAAAATGTTGAGGCGCATATAGTACGAAGCAGACAGTTCCTGCCATTTTCGTACAACCAGCTCACCTTGGTGGAGTTGCGGAATTTGTTGTTTGGCGCCAGCGACCTATTCCACTCGTGTCTGCAAGAACTGTCCTGCACAAAAGACCCAGCTCGGATCCAGCTCCGAATGGAGGCGATTGTTGCTCTGCATATCAGCCTGTGGCTGGGGCAGTCGATGACGCAGGTCGTCCAGTTATCCGTCGTTGATGATGAAACAGATGACGCCGATGGTCTGGCATTGATCCTAGGGGATTCGGCGCTGTTCAGTATGGTCGTCAGGCGCCCAGACCTGGCTGGCGACGATCGTTGGCAGGCCTCTTCTGGTGTCCGACTATCGTTGCTGCGAATTCTATTGCCCGATCTCGCTGGTAGTGCCCAGTTGGTAAAGCAGCTGCTCAAGGCATTTCCTCACTCTGCCAACCAGGTATTCACTTATCAAACTGAGCAGCTGGACGCCGAGATCAAAGCACTCCTGCTGGAATTGGGTGAAGACGACCGACGCTATACGCGAACCAAACTGCGCAGTTATTTGTTTCACCAAATAGTCACTGACACTCAGGACGTAGCAGCGGCATCCATGCTGTCAGGCGTTGAAATCCCCTCGGCGCAAACCCCGCGCTATTACCTACAGCTCGATGCCAACCACCTCCGCAACATTTATACGACCTCACTGGTGCGAGTGCTGACGCAGGTTTATGCATGTGCTGGTCTGGCGTATGAACCTGTCGGCCTCAATCCTGATCAACAGGGCGGGCTGGGAGCAACTCACTGCCTGCTGCCCGAAACCATTGCGTACAATGTAAGTGCAATGGCCGCGGTTTTGCGGAAGAAAGCGAACGGGCGTCTCAGCGATATGCTCGCTTGGCACAACTGTTACACCCTATGGTCAGTGCAGATGTTTTCGCTGATTACAGCCTGTAGGGCGATCCGCAACCCTCTGATGCTCATCGACGAGTTTGATTCTGTGTTGGGTATGGGCGCGCTGTCAGACAAGGATGCCGATGATCGTCATATGAGTCGGCTGATTTGCATGCCATCGATGTTGAGGCGGCAAATAACAAATTACCTCGAGCACTGCGCATCTATCAGTAGGCAATTGATCGGCTATCTGTCACCGGATGATGATCGCGATAGATGGTCACGAGGTTTTTTCCTGTGGATTAGTCCGACTGGAATACGTCGTGCTGAAATTGCCCCGGACACAATTGTTCAACAGATGGTGCAGGTAGCCGGTTATACCGGACATCGAGTCAATAGTTACCGGAAGTTCCTACGTACGGAGCTCACTGAGCGGGGCTGCCCTCCCGAGGCTCTGACTGCGCTCATGGGGCACTGGCTAAGGGGCGAAGAGCCGCAAGACGCCTATTCGTCGTTCTGCCCTGCGGCATATGCCAATGTTCTCGATGAATGGATTACCCCGCTACTGCGGGAGCTTGGCTGGTCAGCCCTGAGCAGCCAGTGGATGAGCGAATGAACCTGCCCCGCCTAAACGATCAGCAGAGCAGTGTCATATGGTCGGCTCGGCTTCATGAGCCGGAATGGATGCCTGAGATGCGGGCACTTCTGAAATCGAAGGCTGCGGAGTTGGGGAAACGCACTGATCTGCACACCGAATTGCATTGACTCTGAACACCCAATTGCAGCGCATCTGAACACCAGTTGCATTCGATCTGAACAGCGATTGCATGATTTGCACACATGTCATGGCCGGTTCTGGCTCAAACGAGAAAGCCGATCACTGGTGACCGGCTTTGGGGTTGCAAGCAGCAGATGGAGTCAGAGCTTCTTGCCTTTGCGCTTACGCATCGACTCGCCGCTCAGCGGCAGCATGTGCGCGCGATGAACGATGCGATCCAGAATGGCATCGGCGATGGTTGGGTCACCAAAAAGGTCGTACCATTTCTCCGTCGGAAACTGACTGGTCAACAGCAGCGCGCCGTTCATCGATTGTTGATCGATGATTTCCAATAGCACGGGGCCAAGGTGCTTCTCGATTCCCCCGATACCCAGGTCATCGATGATCAGCAACTGGGTCTTGATCAACTGACGGCGTAACTTGGGCAGAGAACCATCGGCATGCGACCGGGCGATGTCTTCGAACAGCCGCGTGGAGGTGCAGTAGTAGGTGGTAAAACCTTGGCGGCAGGCCTGGTTACCGAAAGCGCAGGCGAGCCAACTCTTGCCGGTACCTGTGGCGCCAGTCAGGATTAGATTCTGCTTTCGCCGAATCCACTCGCCTTCCGCCAGCGCCATGACCTGGCTGTGATCCAGCCCTCGATCACTTCTATATTCAACATCCTCAAGGGCTGCCTGACTGCAGCGCAGCTTGGCGGCCTTGAGGTAGCGTTCGATCTTACGGGTGTCTCGCTCCGCTGCTTCGACATCCAGCAGGTCGCCGAGCCGCACGTCGAAGGCTTGGGTCTGGATGGCAGGCTGGTCGCGCTGACGCTCGTAGGCCGTGGCCATACCGCGCAGTCCCAGTTCGATCAGCCGTTGAGTAGTATTAGTGGCAGTCATGCGGACTCTCCGGATTGGGTGGCGTAATAGGCTGCGCCGCGTAGGTTCGAGTGCTCAATCACTGGGATATCTGGTGCTGTCGCTCGGTTACGATCTGCGCCGCTGCGCAGGATTGACCTCAAGCGACCGTAGCCCAGACAGTTCAGTTCCAGCGCATAGGCACAGGCGGACTCCAGCCGGTCATGCAATTGCTCCTTGCGAGTATCGCGCTGCAGAGCAATCACGGCCTTCAAACCATTGGCAAAGTCCGGGCGCTCTTCTAGGTTGCGCTTAGCATAGGCATACGTAGCTGGGCCGATGGATTCGGCCCAGACCAGCAAGGCCTCCGGCTGGGTATCTCGCTGATGCCGGTGCTGGGGTGGCAAGTGCTCCGGCACAGTCGTGACGCCGACACCTTGAGCCAGTGCATGACTGGCAATCTGGCGACGCTGATGGAATACCATCAAGCGATCGCTGTTGACCCGGACATCTACCAGCAGGTGAATGTATTGAAACGGTACCGAGTAGTGGTGACCGTTGTGCTCCAGGTGATAGTCGTTGGCCACCCGGATTTGGTAGCGCCACTGACTATAGGCATATGGCTCTGCTGGGAGACTCTGGAGTTCTGGGAAATCCATCTCCTGAAAGCGAACCAGTCGGCTCTTCGGATAGGTTCGGGTCGTGCGTTCATTCAGGCGCGCCATCCAGTAGTCGAGGCGCTCATTTAGCTCCGCTAGCGAAAAGAAGGTGTGGTTACGCAGGCGCGCCAATACCCAGCGCTGCACGATCTGCACACCAATCTCGGCCAGGGACTTGTCCTGCGGGCGACGGGGCCGAGCGGGATGGATGCCGAACCCATAATGCTCAGCAAACTCTTGATATGCCGGGTTCAGCTGGATGTGGTCTTTGCAACTTCTGAGCACCGCTGCCTTCAGATTGTCTGGCACCACGTAACGTGGCACGCCACCGAGATGCTCCAGGGCAAGACGATGGCAGTGCAGCCAGTCGGCGATGGTTTGGCTGGCTACCGCCGTGGCAAACAGATAGCCAGAGGCGCCGAGAGTGCCGACGAAAACTTGTGCCTTGGATACTTCGCCGGTGTCGCGATTGACGATAGGCATGGTACGTCCGCAGAAATCCACAAACAGCTTGTCGCCGGGCTTATGGATTTGCCGCATGCTGATTTTCTGCTGGTTACGCCAGGCTCGGTAGAGGCGAGTGAACTGCGCGTATGACACGCTATCCGGCTCGCCCACGCGGAACTCTTGCCAGAGCAGATCCAGCGTGACGTCTCGCTGCTGTAGCTGCTCATGGATGCTCACCCAATTGGGTACGGCTCGACGGCTGCCGCCCTCTGTGCGAGCGCTGAAGCGCGCCTGCAGGGCGGCATCTTCTAACTCGCGCAGCTGTTCCCACTCATCCTCCCGTTGGCTCAGTCGATCCCGTAGGCCGCGAACGGTATTGGGTGATATCCCAGCAAGGCGCGCCACTGCCCGATGCGATAGCAAAGGGTTGCAGGCATGGCGCACGGCCTGCCGAAGTTGATCAATGGTCAATCTCATAGATTCTCCCCGTGACAGGCGTGGTTAAGCCTCGCCTGTCACGATCAATGCAAATTCATGGATGAATGGGCAGGCGGCCGGGTTGACGCCCAGCACGGGGAAACACAGAATGAGAACGTCTGGGGTTCAACCTGACGTTTCTCGCAAAGGCCTGGGGGTGCAATCCCCAGGCCTTTTGCATTTCCATGACCTGCAATGCTGCGAATCAGTCAGGTCTCATGGTGTTCTCTCCTTTGTCATTCCAGATCGTCCAGTGGATCGAGTGCCTGCTCAGAGGTCGCTCGACGGTATCGATTGATCGCAATCTGCCGCACCATCCGCTCCGTTGATCTGCGAAGCGTGGCGCTGGTTGGCAATCCAGGCGGCAATGTCTTTCGCCAGCGCGAACCTGCCGCGTCGATTGGGCAGGGTAAAAAACGGCACGCCGATCATTCCTCTCGACAGTGCAACGCGAAAAGCCGCCGGCGAGCGAAACCCCAGCTCCCGCCACAGGGCATTGCTGCCCAGCATCACCCCATAGCGAGCCGTCAAGTCATGCTCCAGCTCATCAGTCAGGCGCTGGATAGGGTTCTGTTCGTTCATGGCGCTCGCCGTTTCGCGTAGTTACGGATCATGGTAAAGAAATCGCTCGGGCGGCACGAGTTGTAAGCCTTCAGCCAACTTTTACTGTATTTATACGCACCGGATAAATCTAAGTGACTGAATTTCAACGAATCAATGCGCTGCTCATGAGTTTTCGCGCGAGCATGCGAAACAGAAATCGCCGAGCAGCATCGCCCGCCAAGCGCGATCAGGCTGACGTTTTGCGCGTGCGGTATTGGTATGAAGGACTGCGGCAACGCACAGGATTGGCTACGGCCTATAAACTCGAACTGCACTTCGAGCCGGAGTCATTTCGCAAGCAGGATGGGGTCATCAGTAATCGATGCAAATGGCAGCGCTATGCGGCTGGGCAGCACACCCCGCAGGCCAAGCTGGCGGCCCGCGTCGATGCCCGGGTGCCAGGCTCACTGCAGGAGCTGCAGCATCCCCTTTGGGCCATCCTGAAGCATCAGCCATCCCGCGCCACGATGAGCGAGGTGTTTCTGCAGCAGTTGAAGCCGGATGTGCAGGCAGTGCTGTTCGAGCCAGTGGGCGGTATCGAGGTTTACTGGCAGCGAGCCAGAACCACTGTCGTGCTGATAAGAAAGCTGGAGCGCATCGCCAGCATGGATGCCCTGGCGGCTTTGACATGGTTACTGCGGGAAGCTATCGCACAGGGCAATCATAAAACTGCAGAGAACCTGGCGCGCAGCCTTTATACCGTACTGCTAATGATGGGCATCGAGTGGCAAAACCGGGAGCTGGCAGAGCCGCTGCTCAAGCTATTTGCACAACGCATTTTGCCGCTGGGTTCGCCACCCCATCGGCGGTTCTGCATGAGCGGAAAGGACATGCTTGAATGCTCGGCCGCGCTCAATCTGATGGTGTACCAAACCACCGACGGTAAGCGTCGCGGCCTGACATGGCTGCAGCGGGTGCACATCATGCGCCGGTTACTGGCTGGCATGACGGGCTTCGATGTGGTGCATGCCCTGGCGCCCCAGTACATGCCCGTGGGAACCGATGTGCCTGCGGAAATAATGCATCGGCTCGAACAAGATGAGCGCTGGCGACAATGGGGGTGGGGCAGCATTAACTCCGTCCAGCCAGAGCCATTCCCGCCGCCCGAACTCTTGATTTCGCGGCGGGAGGCAATTGAGGCCGCATCAACCACACCTGGGTAACCTGCTTGCGTGCTATTGATAGCGCGCCGGTATATCGCACAGGTGGCCACCAGCTTACGGCATTATCGACCGAGCAGCTTCGATAGCCATCCCCGTTTCGGTTCTGGGCGTACCGGGTGAGTGCTGGGGCCGTTCGGACGCAAAAGATCACCGGGATAATGCTCATGCCCCAAGCATTGGCTGTCATCCAAACCAAAAGCCTTCACGGCCGCCACTGCCTCAAGACACCAGCGACCGAAATAGCTGCCTTTCTCCAGCGGGTGCTTTACAGGATCACCATAAATGTACCACCAGAGTTCATCGCTACCCTTGCGGGCCAGCTCGGCATACCAGTGCTCAACAAATTCTCGGAGTAAGCTCGCCTGCTGTTCTCGGGGGGCGTCAATGGCTTTGAGCAAACGAGAGTAGGGCTTAGGGTGCAGTAGGCGACTGCCAATTAGCCGATCCGATTGGCGACTTGCAATCACACGATCGAGCAAGACATCCTCACCCGCCCCGTCGATCAATTTAAGTAGTCGCTGCCACTGATCATCTGGGATATCCAAGGCAAGAGCTAGTCCAACAAGCCAGAAGCACCAGTTGTAGTGGTTGAGGTTGCTCAGCCTGAAAACCCATGCACGTGGATCTGTGTGGCTACGCGGATCGTCACTTGCCAGGGGTGCTGTTAACAGATGACGATGATCCCAACCTTGTCCGGGTTTTAGCTGTGCATTCAATTCATCCGCTAGTCTGTTCGACAGCTCCCAAGCATCGAGCAATCCGGGAAAATGCTGACTTAGCTCACGGATTGAGTCGCCCCGAGAATAACTGCGAAGGGTTAGACGAAGGAAGCCTCCTTGAGATAAGTCCCAAACGAACTGCGGTCGATATGCAGGATTTTTTGATGGCTTTTTGATCTGCTCTAGGTCTTTGGAAATGTTCTCAGCACTAAAACCTATCCATTTATCCCAATACGCTTGATTTCCCCACGGGGCCCGGATCATGGTTGACTTCCCAACAGATTATTCCCAGAAACTAATATTTTGGATGTATCTATCGCTTTTGGCTTTCCAACGCCGTCGAGCACCTCTACGAGAGTTGAACCATCGGAACGAGTGGTCACGACCCAGGATTCCACCCGACCAGAATCAATTGCGCGTTTGATATCTGGAGTCTGTAATTCACCCACTGCCTTTTCCAGCCTCCCCGATCCAGCTATCCAACTCTCACTTCCCTGTTTCCCATCTACAGTGCTGCCCAGTCGCGTACTACCCTTGCCAGTATCGCTACCGACAAACTTGTACTCGATCACCACATAATCCACATCCTGTCGATTGACCTTATACAAGTCATCGATACCCGTCTCCCCAATCCCTGGAATTCTGGCAAGCTTTTCTCCATCGGGAATAATTTTCTTAACTGTATCAGTTCCGAACAGATCACCAAGGATCCCCTTCTGTTCGTTAGTTAGCCGCTTCAGATCCAAAACCGGCTTGCCGTCCGCACCCACAATGCCGCCGCTTTTAATTAATGCCTTTTCTGCTGCCTCAGTGAGGATTTCATCAAGTTTTTTGCTGACCGCCTCAGCGACCTTGCCGGTAACTTTTCCACCTGTTTTCCCTACAGCACTGGCTCCGCCGACAGCACTGACTGTCCGGAGTAGCAGCAGAGCCTCTTGAGCAGTGGATACATCAGCCCCATAGATGGCATTGAGTTGGGCCTGAATATTCTCATCGAACGAAACTGCAGCACCCTCACCAATAGAGTGCCCACTTTCCTTGAAGCCATCGCGAATCTCTTGCGGGACATCCTGGATGCCTTCCCACAGCCCATCCAACACCGCCCCTGGGTGGTCGATCGTAGCTTTAAGAAGATCAACGGCTCCATCTTTCATGGCAATGCCGGAGTCTTTCATCTCTTTGAGCAACCCATCACTCAAGTTCCGACTGATGCCACTCTGTACAAACTGGCGATAGAACTGAGGATCAGCGCTATCAGCGAACATTTCAGGCCTAAAGAGCTGCTGACCCTGGGCCGTGAAAAGCGCTTGCTGTTCACCTAGATCATTAACAAATGTCAGCCCCGAAGAGCTCAGGAATTGTTTGGCCGCGCTATCATCGCCATCAGAGAGCAAAGATCGCCACAAGTAATCAACATCTTTTAGTGCTTGTTGACTAAGACGTTCAATAGCAACTTGCTCACTCACGCCTTGATCTTTGGCAAATTGCTTAGCATTTTCTCTTAGCCACTTTTCCTCGGCCTCATGTAGCTGACGATTGTATTGCGTACTGTACTGCGCGACCCATGAGCCTGTTTGCAGCTTCTCCGCATCGGCATCCGGGTCTTGGATTGCGGTAGACAGCACGCCGATCAGCTGCGAGTTCATCGCCAGCAATGCGTCGCGCTTGTCTTTGGGCATCTCGGCATACTGGGCGGCCAGATGGTCGATCAACGCCTCATTTACGCCCGCCGCCAATGCTCCAGTCTTGAAATCCCCTCCGGCAGCCTCAGCGGCCAAACCACCCATTACGGCGTGCAGACCAATTTTGGTGAGGCCGCCTTCTTGCAGGTTATTTGCCTGCCCTATGTCACCGACGAGATTGAAGCCAAAGGCCGCAAAGGTATTGGCCAAGCTGGTTTGGAGGGCATCCCCCAGGCTGCCATCACGCCCCAGCGCCTTATTGAGTACGGCAGAGGTGGTGTTTTGCAGCGCCTGGTTGGCGGCGAACTGGCCAACGCCCTGCCAGCTACTCAAACCGCCGGGGTTCGACACTGCAACTTTTCCGCCGTTGGCCAATGCGCCACTGGTGGAGTCGGTCAGCGCAGTACTGCCGCCGGTCTGGGTGCCCGTCCATTCGTTGTACAGCCCGGCGGTTAAGCCAGCAGTTGTACCCGCTACAACGTAGTTCTTGAGGTTGTCGCTGTTGAAGGTTTCTTTCAGCGCGGCACCGACATCGCCCTTGTTGTTGATGGTGCTGATGGTGGCGGTGCTCGCTGCAGAGGTCAGTACGGCTGTTGCGGCAACGTTCGCCCAGCCAGCGGCCACGGTAGAGCCCACCGCAGCACCGCCGGCCACCGCCGATGCGCTTGCGGTTCCGGCTGCCGCCATGGCAGTGCCCGAGCCTGCCGTTGCGCCGGCACCAACCAGGCCAGAGGCCGCACCTGCCGTGAAGTAGGTGACAATGATCGCGATGACAATCATCGCGGGGCCACCCAAACCGGAATGGCTATCGCTCCATTGGTCGTGCACTTCTCGAACCTGGCGCCAGTCCACATCACCGCGCGCTTCAACTTCCTTCAGCCAGACCATGCTCGGGTCAGCTTGCACCATGGCATCGATCGATTGACTGACGGTCTGCTGGTTGACCTGTTTGACGTCGATATGCAGGCCGTCAACGGCACTGATCAGGACTTCGCCTTTGGCCGTGAGCTGGCTCTGCCGCAAGGTTTCGTCGACCTTGCCTTTGCTGTCCATGCTGGTCCAGACCCAGCTACTGCTGCTTTCGTCGTGGCTTTCCTGGTGTGTGTCCTTGACGGCTTCGAGGGTAATGGCGCCGCCGCTATCGAGGGTCAGGTCACCGCCGCTGTCCAGCTCGGCGTTGCGGTACAACTGGTCGCCGCCACTTTCCAGGGTCAGGTCGCCGCCGGTGGTGATGGTGCTACCAATGTTGCGCACATCGGTGACTTCATCGCGCCGTGCTTCCTTACTGCCCCATGAGCCTTTCTTCTTCATGTCATAGAGGCTGTAGTCGCTGTCTTCGGCGGACAGCAGCGCGAGTTGATCGCCGGCGTAGAGGTAGGCTTCGTCGCCGGCTTTGAGTTGACTGGCACTGACGATCAGGTTGTTGTCTGCGGTGATATCGAGATCGCCGCCGGCCTCGATCACGCTGGCCTGTTGCTGGACAGTGCTGTCTTCCTTGTTGATCTTCTTGTCGCTGCGCTTGTAGCGGTACTCGCTGCTCGCTTCGTTTGCAGCAGAGGCAATGGTGACGTCGTTACCCGCCTCAAAGGCGATGTCGCCGGCGGCTTTAGCGGTGCTGGCGACGACGGTGATGTCATTGTCCGCGCTAACCTCGAGGCCGCCCCCCACCTGCACGTCACTGCCGTATTGAGTGGTGCTGGTCTTTTCCCAGAAGTGGCGCTTGTCCTTGCGCATGCTGCCGCTCTCGGCAGCAGCCGAGGCGACCACCAGGTCGCGCCCGGCGCTCAGCGTGGCGGCGCCCCCCGCCTTGAGGCTGCCACCGATGTTCTGGATATCGCGCCCGGCGGAGAGCACCAGGGCGTTGCTGGCTTCGATACCGGCAGCCTTGTCCACCACACTGGTGAGCTGGCTAAAGCCACGCCCGCTGCGGGCCTCGTGGGTGATGCTGCGCTCGTTGATGATGTCGCCGGTCAAGGCGATGGCGCTGACATCGCGCCCGGCGATGATGCCGCCCTGGGCATTGCGGATGCTGCCGGTGGCCAGCAGGCTGAGGCGCTCGCCGGCCTGCATCAGGCCACTGTTGCCGATCGCGTTGGCGGTGGCGCTGAGGCTCTGGCTGGCGCGCAGGGTGCCGCTGTTGGTCAGCGAGCCGCCGCTGATCAAGGCCACATCGCGCCCCTGGATCAGCGCGCCGTTCGGTGCCAGACGCCCCTCGGCCTGGGCCAGGTAGAGCACCGGTACCAGCACCTTCTGGCCCAGGACCTCATGCTCTTCCATCCAGACGATGTCGTGGGTCAGTGCCGCGATCTGCGCGGCGCTGAGGCTGACGCCCAGGGACAGGTTGAGCGCACTCTTGCTGGCGATGGCGTTGTCCATCAGGTAACGGAACATCGCTTCGTCGCTGGTCAACCCGGCCAGGTAGCGCTGGCCGGTACGGGCGACTATGGCTTCGCGGATCAGGCGCTGTTCGTAGAGACCATCGCCCAGGCGCTTTTGCATGTTGTCCGGGGTGAGCCCCAGGTTGCCGAGCAGGTAGTCCGAGCCGAGGAACGACTTGAGGTTGGTCAGCTCTGGGTTGGTCTCGATCAGGTAGCGATGGGCGCCGGCAGGCTGGCTGGTACCAGGCAGCGGTTGGGTGCCGGCAATCGGCTGCTGGCCCTGCGCTGCACCGACAGCCGCCGCTGCGGCGGAACCAGCGCCGGGGCTGCCGAAGGTGCGGCCCTGGGCATCGACATAGCCCAGGCTCTGCTCGAAGGAGGTTGCAGCGATGCTGGGCGCACCGAGCGTCAGGTCACGTACGCCGTGCTGCACATCAGTCTGCTGGGCGCTCTCGCCTTGTTGGCCACTGAGGCGGAACAAACCGCTGTCACCTTGCGGCAGGCTGAAGCCCGGCAGGGTCAGCGGGTTGACTTGCTGTTGCGCAAGGTCCGGTGGCAACTGAGGGTTCAACGTGACCTGCAGGGGCTGGCTGGCAGCACTGACGCCGGTAGCGACACTCTGCGCGGTGCCGGCCTGCGGCGCCTGATAGGCCAGAATCGACTGATTGCTCAGCGACTGACTGGCCTGGATGACAACGTTGCCTCCCGCCTGAATGATGGCGGCCGAGGCGATACCCGTAGGGGTGCTGGTTTCAATGTCACTGACCAAGTTCCAGCGGTACAGCGCATCGGGAACTTCTTTGGGTAGCGGCTGGGCGTTGTACGGATAGATGTACCTATCCCGGAAGCGCTCATCGGTGCCATCGGTGACTCGCCCGGTGTTGAAGCGCCGGACACGCTCCAGGGTTCCGGTCGCCGCCCCGGTATTTTCAAGGGTTGTAGCGTTGATCAGGATGTTGCCGCTGGCGCTCAGGCTGCTGTAGCGGTTGACGACATCGGTACCCTGAATGTCCAGATTGCCACCGCTATGAATCGAAGCGGCCGCTGAGTCTTCGGCCACAGCGATATCGAAGCGTTCGGTCGCCACGTAATCCACATTGTGGTGGTCGCCGCTGCAGTCGTAACAAACAATGCTGAAATGCCCATAGGTCTGATTTTTTGAAGTACTGAAGCTGTCCTTCCGGTTGCTCAGCAGGGCGGCGCGCAGGGTCATGTCCGAGAGGGACTCGATGCTGCCCGAGCGGTTATCCAGGCTATCCAGCAGGCCCAGGGCATCGTCCCTGGCAATGCTCAGGCTGCCCATGCTGTAAATATCGGCCTGCCTGTTAACGAGCGTGCCGGCCCGGAGCGCCATACCCTCGCCGCTGAAGATCAGGCCGTACTCGTTGAGCAGGTTGCCCGCAACCAGCCGCAGGTTCTCGCCGCTGCCGAGGGTGCCGTAGTTGTTCAGGCTGCCGGCACTGATGCGCAAATCGCCCGCCGAGGTGAGCCTGCCGTGGTTGGTGACCGCTTCGGAGCTGTTGAGGGTAGTCAGGGCGCCGCCGCTGATACGGCCATTCGTGCCCAGGCTGACACTGCCTGCGGTCAGGCTCAGGTCATCGAGGCTGCTGAGCGTGCCGTCGCCGCTGTAAGCACCGGTCAGCGTGAGGCTGAGGGTGCCGTCGCTGGCCAGCAGGCCATCGTTGTTCCAGGTGCCGCCGCTGGCGGTCAGCGACTCGCTGGCCAGCAATTGGCCGCTGGCAGTCTGGCTGAACTGGTCGACGTTGAGCAGCAGGCGCGCGGCCTGCAGGACGCCGCTGTTGACCCAGTTCTGCGTACTGATGCTGAGCTGGCCATTGCTGGCCAGGGTGCCGCCGGCCGTGGTAGCCAGTGCCGAGGCCAGCTGCAGATTGCCGCTGCCCACGTGCTGAATGCGTCCATCGGCATTGAGCAGGCTGTCCAGCTCCAGCTTCAGGTTGCTGTTGGCGCTTTCCAGAATGCCCAGGCGGTTGTCCAGCGTGCCGCTGCGGATCAGGGTGTCACCCTGCATGCCGAGCGCGCGCAGCCTGCCGTTGCCGTTGAACAGGCTGGCGGAGACCAGCTGCAGGGTGCTGGAGCTCTCGATGATGCCGCCGCTGTTGTTCAGCGCCCCACCGAGGCCGAAGTCGACCGTGGCAGCGGCCACCTGGCCATGCTGGTTATCGAAGCTGCTGGCCGTGAGGTCGAGCAGCTGCCCGGCATACAGGCCACCGCCCTGGTTGTTGAACGCGCGCGCGGCGATGCGGCTGTCGCCGTGGGTCGCCGAGAGATGGCCGGCGGCGTTGTTCAGATCGCCGCTCTGGATCTCCAGCGCGCGCGCCTGGGTGACGCCATCGTTGTTGTTGTTGAACAGGCCCGCGACCGTCAGCCTCAACCAGCCGGCAATGCCGTACAGCATCCCGGCGGCGCTGTTATCCAGGCTGGCCGCCTGCACCTGCACATTGCCTTCGCCGCTGCTGATGCGGCCTTGCTGGTTGGACAGTGCGCCAGTGACCTCCAGCTCGAGGTCGCCCTTGCTCTGCAGGGTACCGGCATTGTTGTTGACGCTGCCTGCCTGCAAGCTCAGCTGATTGTCGAGGCTGTAGATCAGGCCGTCCTGGCTGTTGTCCAGGGCCCCGCTGAGGGCAATGGTCAGGGCTTGCTGCGCCGCCAGCGTACCGCCCGCGGAGTTGTTGAAACTGCCCGCGATGACGTCCAGCAGGCCGCGACTGACCAGGGTGCCACCCCGGTTGTCGACCGCGCCCGCCCGCAGCAGCAGGTTCGCACCGCTGGCCAGCTGGGCCTGCTGGGTATTGCTCAGCGTGCCCAGCAGGTTGAGGCTCAGGCTCGTGTCGCTGGACAGTTGCCCTGCACTGTTGTCGAGATTGCGGCCCGTCAGCAGCAGGCTGTGTCCAGTGATCTGGCCGGCGCCGTTATTCACATCCCGGGCTTGGATGGCCACGGCGCCTGCGGCGCTGAGCAGCCCCTGGTCGTGGTTGTCCAGATCGCCGGCCAGCGTCAGGTCGAGCCG
>Ga0247725_1000479_pt1 | contig 29478 bp, 24 predicted proteins | sample OKSTACKMCFT3sol_FD_183021 | JGI IMG/M metagenome (GOLD analysis project Ga0247725, IMG submission 183021) | Subsurface sediment microbial communities from gas well in Oklahoma, United States - OK STACK MC-FT3-sol | ecosystem: Environmental > Terrestrial > Deep subsurface > Rock core/Sediment...
GGATTCTGTGGCAAAACGTCGAGTGGTTGTGACGGGCTTAGGTATGCTAACGCCCCTGGGGAACGATGTATCGTCGACCTGGCAGGCTTTATTACAAGGTCAAAGTGGAATAGCGCTGTTTGATCATTTCGATCCGGAGGCTTACACCACCAAATTTGCTGGTTTAGTCAAAAATTTTGACGTCGAACAGTTTTTCCCGGCCAAAGAAGCCAAAAAAATGGATTTATTTATCCAGTACGGAGTGGCTGCCGGTGTGCAGGCTTTTAAAGATTCCGGATTGGAAATTAACGAAGAAAACGCTGAACGTATTGGTGTTGCTGTAGGTTCAGGTATTGGTGGTTTAGGTTTAATCGAAGAAAACCACACCAAATTACTGAACAGCGGTCCACGTCGTTTATCGCCGTTTTTTGTACCTTCTACCATCATCAACATGATTTCTGGCCATTTATCCATCATGTTAGGTCTGCAAGGTCCAAATATCAGTATTGTCACCGCTTGTACCACAGGTGTGCATAACATTGGTCAGGCCGCCCGTATGATTGCTTACGGTGATGCAGACGCTATGATTGCAGGTGGCGCAGAAAAAGCCTCTACTCCTTTAGGTATGGGTGGCTTTGGTGCGGCCCGTGCTTTATCTACCCGTAATGACGCGCCTCAACAGGCTAGTCGTCCATGGGATAAAGACCGTGACGGTTTTGTGTTAGGTGATGGCGCTGGTGTTGTGGTACTGGAAGAGTACGAACATGCCAAAGCCCGAGGCGCAAAAATCTACGCTGAGCTGGTAGGTTTTGGTATGAGTGGCGATGCCTATCATATGACATCACCACCAGAAAACGGTCGTGGCGCTGCTTTGGCAATGAAAAATGCTTTACGTGATGCTGGTGTAAATGCCGAACAGGTGCAGTATATCAACGCACACGGTACCTCCACACCAGCTGGTGACATTGCGGAAACTATGGCAATTAAATCTATTTTTGGTGCGAAGCCTGAAGGTTTAATGGTCAGTTCCAGCAAATCAATGATGGGGCACTTATTGGGTGCTGCAGGTTCTGTTGAATCTATTATCACGATTTTGTCGCTGATTGATCAGAAAGTGTCTCCAACCATTAACCTGGATAACCCGGATGAAGGTTGTGACTTAGACTATGTGCCGCATACGGCCCGTGATGCCAAACTGGAATACGCGTTATGCAATTCCTTTGGTTTCGGCGGCACTAACGGTTCTATTTTGTTTAAGAAAATCTAATGTTTGAACTCAGGGTCGGAGCAATGCTCTGACCCTTTGATTTTTCTATCTTATTTTTCCCGCCTATTGTCGTAATTCCAACTTAAGTCTGACAGTAACAGTCAATACTGGAGCTGAACCTCATTTCTTTTTATCAACAGAAGCACCAAAAACGATGTCCTATAAAAAAAGCTGTGTTGCTCTGGCTCTGATGCTTTGTGCTCAGGTCTCATTCGCCGATCCTATTGCCCAAACTAAAGGTAAGTTTGAAGATAAATTCCGTCAACTGGATGAATCTTTGCCAACGCCCAATATCTACCGTAATGCCGCAGGTGAGCCCGGTCAGCAGTATTGGCAACAGCAGGTGGATTACAAAATCAAAGCCAGTCTGGATGAAGAAAAACGTCGTTTGTCCGGCAGTCAGACCATAGAGTACAAAAACAACTCGCCTTATACCCTGAAGTATTTATGGCTGCAGTTAGACCAGAACATTTTTAAATCCGATTCTATGGCGGAAGTCACCAGCACCTTTGGTGGTGGTTCAGCACCGAGCAACGAGCAGCCTGCCAAAATTAGTTTGAGTGAGCTACGTAATCTGCAATTTTTGGCGGATCACGAATTAGGGTATCAGCTGGATAATATTAAACTTTCCGATGGAACTGCGCTTAAGTTTGTGGTGGTTGGTACCCAGATGCGCATTGATTTACCTAAACCGCTGAAAGCGGGTGAGTCAGTGCAATTTTCTATGGATTTTGCCTTTAATATCGTTGAAGAAGACGCGGTTTCGGCCCGTTCTGGTTACGAACACTTCCCTGATGACCCACGCAAAGGCGGTAATGATATTTTCTTGTTCGCTCAATGGTTTCCGCGTTTAGTGGCCTACACAGATTATGAAGCCTGGACCAACAAAGAGTTTTTAGGCTCAGGTGAATTTACACTGGAGTTTGGTGACTATGAGGTCGAGATGACGGTGCCTGCTGATCATATTATCTCTTCCACTGGTGATTTAACCAATGCCTCAGAAGTGCTGACCAAAGAACAACAGCAGCGTTTAGAACAAGCCAAAACAGCAAATCGCCCGGTGTTTATTGTCACTGAGCAAGAAGCGCTGGAGAATGAAAAAGACGACACAGACGACACCAAGACCTGGCGTTTTAAAGCCACTAATGTGCGTGATTTTGCCTGGGCTTCTTCGCGTAAATTTATCTGGGATGCCAAAGGCTATCAACAAGGCGGCGCCGAGCAACCTTTTGTCATGGCGATGTCGTTTTATCCAAAAGAAGGTGGTGATCTGTGGAAAAAATACTCCACAGAATCCGTTGTGCATACGCTGGAAGTCTATTCGCGATTCTCTTTTGATTACCCCTATTCGGTCGCCCAGTCTGTCAACGGTCCTGTCGGCGGCATGGAATATCCGATGATCACCTTTAATGGCCCCCGTACCGAACTGCAAAAGGATGGCAGCCGCACCTACTCGCAAGCAGAAAAACGCTTTTTGATTGGCGTCGTGATCCACGAAGTAGGGCATATTTACTTCCCCATGGTGGTGAACTCAGACGAGCGGCAGTGGACCTGGATGGATGAGGGGTTGAACAGCTTTTTGGATGGGGTTGCAGGTCGGGAGTGGGACCCACAAATTCCTTGGGGTGTAGAAGCGCGCGATATCACTGACTATATGAAAAGTGAACAGCAAGAACCAGTGATGACCCAATCGGATAGTGTCACGCGGTTAGGTCCTAATGCTTATACCAAACCCGCAGTTGCGCTGAATATTCTGCGCGATGTGATTTTAGGCCGTGAACTGTTCGATTTTGCTTTTAAAGAATACGCCACCCGCTGGAAGTTTAAGCGCCCAACACCCTCAGATTTTTTCCGCACCATGGAAGAAGCGAGTGGTGTCGATCTGGACTGGTTCTGGCGCGGTTGGTTTTACAGCACAGACCATGTCGATATCTCACTGGATAAAGTGTACAAATTGCAGCTGGATACCAAAGATCCAGACATTGATTTTGAGCGTCGACGCAAAGAAGAGCAGGACAAACCGGCGTCTTACTTTGTTGAATTAAACGAAGCTGAAAACAAAACCAGTTGGGTGGAACGCAATAAAGACGTCACTGATTTTTATGATAAAAATGACCGCTTTACTGTCACCAACAAAGAACGTAACAGCTACCAGCAATTCCTGGCCGACCTGGAGCCATGGGAGCGTAAGGTCTTTGAAAGGGCAATTGATGAAAATAAAAACTACTATGTGCTGAATTTCAGTAACTTAGGTGGTTTGGTTATGCCAATTTTACTGCAACTGACCTTTGAGGATGACAGTGTGGAAGAGCTGTATATTCCGGCTGAAATTTGGCGAAAAACTCCTGATGCGGTCAGTAAGCTGATTGTCACAGAAAAGACGTTGAAGCAGGTTGTGGTTGATCCTAAGTGGTTAACAGCGGATGTGGATGTGGAAAATAACCATTACCCGCGTCAAATTATTCCATCCCGTATTGAAGCCTTTAAACGGGAGAAGAGTAAAGACTTGGCTGAGCGCGATATTATGCAGGACAGCAAAACCAAGCTAAAAGAGCCAAAAGCTAAGGATTAATGATGCGTTGGATAGTGATTGTTTTATGCTGTTTGAGCGTGCAGTTATCCGCTCATGAAATGAAATCTGCTATCACCAAGGTGCTGTTTAACCCACGCACTGGCAATGTTGAAATCATGCACAGGTTTTATGTGCATGATGCCGAACATGCGGTGAAAAAACTGCTGGATAAATCGGCTGACTTAATCGCCAAACAGTCCACCCGCGATAGTTTTGCCTTGTATGTATCCAGCCATTTTCAGTTGAAAAGTGACGGTCAGGATCTGAAGCTGAGTCTGGTGGGTAACGAACTGGATGGCCGTTTTTTCTGGGTTTATCAGGAAGTGGCCATCCCACAACATCTGACACAGTTGCAGTTGCGCCATGATTCATTACAAAGCCTGTGGCCTGATCAGGTCAACGTAGTCAATATTGAAGGCCGTGGCAAAGTGAAAACCCTCAAATTCACCCCGGAACAGCAGTGGCAACAGGTGCAATTTAGCAAGTAACTGCTTAAATATGGGGCAGATCATTAGCTTAACTGTTAACAATGTGATTTGACCCCATTTTTAAAGTCACTGATTTCAGGCATACTTTCCGCCAGATTTTTTCAAATGATTTGGACTGGCATTGATGCTTTATCTGCAGGCACCGAATAGCACAGATCGTAGCTTCCAGTATGGTGACGGACTTTTTACCACAGTGCGGGTAAAAGACGGCAAAGCCATGCTGTGGGATTTGCATCTGCAGCGTTTGGTATCAGGCGCTAAAGCTTTGTTAATTCATGAATTTGATACGGATGAGCTGACGGCACAAGTCCAGCAGGCAATTTCAGCGTCTGATCAAGTCATTAAAGTATTAATCAGCCGTGGGCAGGCCGGTCGGGGTTATAGCCCACAAGGTATTGAATCGCCTTGCTGTTACATCAGTACCGCTGCTTTACCTGATTACAGTAACTGGCAACAGCAAGGCATTCGCCTTGGTGTAGCTGGTTTTAAACTAGCTCAGCAGCCCGCTTTGGCAGGTCTGAAGCATAACAACAGGCTGGAGCAGGTGTTGATTAAAGCCGAATTAACAGAGCGCGACGTTGATGAGCTTGTGGTACTGGACCAAACTGATGCTGTCATCGAAGTCTCTGCTGCTAATCTGATGTTTTGCAAAAAGGGTCAATGGTTTACACCCAAGTTGGATCGGGCTGGTGTCAACGGCGTGATGCGTCAGTATCTGATGACGCAGCGAGCGATCACTGAAGGTTGTTTTAGTCTGGCTGATCTGCAACAAGCAGAAGCTTTATTGGTGTGTAATGCCTTGATGGGTGTGGTTCCGGTGAAAGAATTTGCCGGGCAAGCTAAAAATATGGAACTGGTGCGCCAGTTTTTCCACGGAGTTGAGTTTTGATCCGAACTTTATTTGTAGTGCTGTTAGTTTCTCTGGTCAGTTTTTTTGGTTTAACCAATATCTGGCAACAGTACAGCCAAAGCACTTTGCCGCTGAAAGAGGCTTACATCGAAATTAAAGCCGGCGACAGCGCAATGAAACTCTGTCGTCATTGGCAGCAACAGCAGCTGTTGAGCAATGCTCAGTGTCGTTGGTTGTCTATTTATTTACGAGTACATCCTGAATTATCCAAGTTACATCAGGGTGTGTACAGAGTGCCGACAGAACAAAAACCAACCCGCTTATTACAAATGCTGCATCTGTTTGCCAGTGGAAAAGTGGCGCAGTTTGCTTTTAGTATCAAAGAAGGTGAAACCTTAAACCAAAGCTTGAAGCGTTTAGCCGAAGCTGAATATTTAAAGCATGATCTGACGGATAAAGCTGCATTAGTCGAGCTGGCAAAGTGGCCTGAAGCCTGGGGTGACAAACCAGCTAATGCCGAGGCGCTGTTTTTCGCTGAAACTTACAATTACACCGCCAACAGCACCAGCACTGAATTATTAAAACGTGCCAACGAGTTATTGATCCAACGTTTGCAGCAGGCATGGGATAATCGGCAGGCACAACTGCCTTATAAAAATCCTTATGAGTTGCTGATCATGGCCTCTATCGTCGAAAAAGAAAGTGGTCATGAGCCAGAAAAACCGCTGGTCAGCTCGGTTTTTGTCAATCGTTTAGCCCTTGGCATGAAATTACAAACAGATCCAACAGTGATCTATGGTTTAGGTGATAGTTTTAATGGCGATATCACCAGAGCCGATTTACGTAATCCGCACCTGTACAATACCTATCAGCATTTTGGTTTACCGCCGGGTCCTATCGCCGCGCCAAGCGGAAGTTCTATCATAGCCGCGGCTCAGCCTGCGAAAAGTGACTGGCTGTATTTTGTTTCAAAAGGTGATGGCACTCATCAGTTTTCTCGTACGCTAAAAGAGCATAATGCCGCTGTGCAGCGCTATATTTTGGGAAAGTGAATTTTGGGCAAAAAAGTTTTGGAAAAGAAAAAACAATGACAACTTTAGGTCGTTTTATTGTAGTGGAAGGGCTGGAAGGTGCGGGTAAAACCAGTGCTATCCATACTATCCAGCAATGGCTGAACGAACATCAGATCCCGTTTATCAGCACCCGTGAGCCAGGCGGCACACCTTTAGCCGAACAAATCCGTACGCTGGTCAAGCAAGTGCAGGATGAAAAGGTTGCGCCTGAAACCGAATTATTATTGATGTATGCCTCCCGCGTGCAACTGGTAAAAACTGTGATCCAGCCTGCTTTGCAGCAAGGTATTTGGGTAGTAGGGGATCGTCACGATTTATCCTCCCGGGCTTATCAGGGGGGGGGGCGTCAACTGGATGAAAGCCTGATTAACAGTATTCGTCAGGTGGTGTTAGGTGATTTAACACCAGATTTGACGTTGTACTTGGATATAGACCCGGCTATAGGTTTACAGCGTGCTCAGGCCCGCGGCGAACTGGATCGGATTGAGCAGGAGCAACTGGCGTTTTTCCAGCGCACCAGGGCCAAGTATCTGCAAATAGCCGCCACTGAGCCTAATATAGTTACGATCGATGCCAGTCAATCTATGGAGCAGGTGCAACAACAGATCCTGAATGCACTGCAACAGGCCTATCAAAGCGGTTCTTTAAACACTGGTGTAAGCGCGGATCTAAGCAGCAATGTCTGATTTCCCCTGGCTGGACTCGTATCAATACAAACTGACTGAATTGGCAGAAGCAGGGCAGTTGCATCATGCGTTATTGCTGACAGGCCCTGTTGGTATTGGCAAACTGGCGCTTTCTAAACGTCTGGCCGCTTATTTGCTCTGTAAAAACCCACTGCAGCACCAGCCTTGTGGTTTATGTAAAAGTTGTCAGCTGATGGCCTCTGGTCATCACCCGGATCTGTGGCAATTGCCAACAGAAGGCAGCAGCAGTATTGGGGTGGATCCGATACGTGCTTTGGGTCAATTTATGCAAGGTGCATCACAGCAAGGTGGCGTCAAGCTGGCGATTATTCCACAGGCTGAACTGATGACAGAAGCCGCCGCCAATGCGCTATTAAAAACGTTGGAAGAGCCGCCACAAAACAGTTTTCTGATTTTACAAAGTGCCCATCCGGCGCAATTGTTACCTACTATTTTAAGCCGCTGTCAAAGCTGGGCTTTAGCTCCCGTCTATGGTGAGCAGATAGAACATTGGTTGCAGGAACACAGCAGCAGACCTGTGCCTGATTTTTTACTGCAGTATGTCGGTGGCGCGCCTTTATTAGCATTGAAGTTATTAGAAAACGACGAAGCGGCAGCAATTTCTGCACAATTGGTTATGCTGAAGAAGTTCGTGTCCGCTCAGCTAGATATGTATGAGCTGTTAGCCCATTTACCTGACACGGAGCAATTGCCTTCAACCTTATTCTGGTTTGTACGGCAGGAGTTGTGGCAGAAAGGCGCGGATATGCAGTTAAAACATCATCAATTATTGCTGTCTTTGCAGCAATGGGGCCGTGACCGTCAGCTGATTTCAGGGCAAAATGCCGCGCTGAATTTATCCGCCTTGCTCGTGCAACTGCGTTCGGCCTTGTTGTAACAGGAGCTACTTGTGGACGAAATCCAACTGGATTTTACTGAGCTAAAAGAGCTGTATCGCTGCTATATGCCATTTCTGAAAAATGGCGGTTTGTTTGTCCGTACTGCGCGGCCCTACCGTATGGGGCATTCGTTATCTTTAGTCGTCACTTTGCCTGACGCGCTTGAACCTCTGCGAGTGACAGGCAAAGTGGCCTGGTTGACACCACAAGGTGCACAAAGCTCGACGCCCGCAGGCATTGGTGTGGCTTTTATCGACGATAAGTTTCAGTTGCAGGATAAAATTGAGAAATTATTAGGAGGTATGCTCGATTCGACCGAGCCTACCTACAGCCTTTAAAGATATAAAGCCACCTTCTGGCTGTTTTTAGTGAATGTTTTGGAGAAGTCTTTTGTTTGTTGATTCACATTGCCACCTCGACCGTCTGGAATGGGACAAATTAGCTCTGACCCTGCCTGAAGTATTACAGCAAGCTGCTACAGCCAAAGTTGAGCATATGTTGTGTGTCTCAGTCAGCCTGAAAGAATTTCCTGCAATGAAACAGCTGGTAGCTGCGTATCCGCAGGTCTCAGTGTCTTGTGGTGAACATCCGCTGCATCAGGAAGATCAAATAGATATCGAACTACTGCGTCGTTATTGCGCTGATCCAGCAGTAGTGGCCGTAGGTGAAACCGGTCTGGACTATTTTTATAGTCCGGACAGCAAAGCCATACAGCAAGAAGCTTTTGCCGCTCATATTGCTGTTGGCCGTGAACTGAAAAAACCTTTGATCGTACATACCCGCGATGCCAGAGCGGACACACTGGATTTATTGCGCTCTGGTGGTGCTGCTGACTGTGGTGGTGTATTGCATTGTTTTACTGAAGACTGGGATACCGCCAAAGCTGCTTTGGATTTAGGTTTTTATATCTCGTTATCCGGCATTGTAACCTTTCGCAACGCCGATGAGCTGCGTGCAGTAGCGCGCCAAATTCCGGCTGATCGCTTACTGATTGAAACCGACTCGCCTTATTTGGCTCCTGTACCTTATCGTGGAAAAACCAATCAGCCAGCTTATGTCAGTGCTGTGGCTGCTTGTATTGCACAACAGCGTAATGTCAGTATCGAATTGTTGGCAGAACAAACCTCAGCAAACTTTTATCAGCTATTTCAATCAGTTAAGAAAGCTTAATTGAAGAGAAAAGTAGCCCAGAATCAAGGGATCTATTCTGGGCTTAGGGGAATGGCTCATCTAAATGAGCCGTGCGCTATACGGAACCAAAGAGGACAAACAGATTTACTTACTGGTTTTGAGTGTAGACAAAGCTGTAAAAATTTCCTGCACTGAACTTAGTCTATTAAGTGCTTCAATCCGAAACAGAGGCCCAAACTTATCCTGATCTTATACCGCAGTTATCCCCAAGTTATCCACTCCGCCTCAGGCTAAATAAGCTTTTGCAGCAAACTGAAGAGCTTTGTCGCACTATTTCTATAGAAGCTAAAGTTTTTACATATCATTAATGTTAGAAAAAATTAATCTAATAAAAACTGCAAAGTCAGTATTGGTTTGAAGTTGGGTGGGGTTAGTTCGCTGTAAAAGTAGCTGAAGTTTTTTGGCTAGACTTTTGTCCTGTCGATTGAGGTCAATTTATATGTTATAAACCATCTGGATTTGCGTTTTGCTCCGATGAAGCTGGACTATGTCTAATTTATTTATGTGCAGCTTTGCAGTAGGGTTGGCAGTATCAAGGACGATGTTTACCTATGGATATTTTGACGATCAGCTCAGTGAATCTACTGCTGGGTTTGAGTTTCTTTTTAAGTCTCTTTTTGTATTGCAAAAACAGTACTGAGCTAAAGCATTTTAGGATCTTTAGTCTGGCAGGATTATGCTTAGCCCTCAATTCACTGATTGTTATAGTAAATAATATTGTTACTTTGCCCATTTATTTAATGCCAGCACTGGCAAATGCGGCGACTGTCGGTTTGCATTGTATTGTTTTGCTGGGAGTTCTGACACTCTGTAAGCTGCATTTCAGAGTGATTTGGTTTGCAATACCTGTGCTGCTTTCTTTTAGCCTGAGTTTTTTCGAACCTTTTAAAACAGAGATGGCTATGCGCCTGATGGCAAATTATTTGCTGATCATTATGTTGAATGCGCTAAGTTTCAAAGCGATCCAGTCTGTGAACAAATCGACGATAGCCTTCACTGTTTTTAAAGCGGTGTTGATATTCAACGTACTGCAACTGTTCAGCAGAGGGCTGCTTTATGTACTGTTTGAATTAGAAATATCGCAGTTGGCTCAGCATCTCATAGTTCATCAGTTTGGCTGGTTTGCTTTTACAATCTATTGTTCTGGCTTATTAGCCAGCTGTTTACTGCTTTTAGTTGAGTCACAACAAAAAGAGCTTGAACGTAAAGCAAACACAGATCCTCTGACTGGTTTATTAAACAGAAATGACCTCAACTCTATTTTAAATAAAGAGATAAGCCGTTGTATTCGTCAGGGTGAAGCGATAACTGTGATGATGTTGGATGTGGATTTCTTCAAGCGCATTAACGATACTTACGGTCACTCAACCGGTGATGTTGCACTACAACACATTGCAGAGCTACTTCGACAACATTTTAGAAATTATGATTTGTTGTTCCGTATTGGTGGTGAAGAGTTTCTGGCATGTCTGCCCAATGTCGATGCACCACAAGCCAGGTGCAAACTTGAGCAACTCAGACAAACCTTTCTTCAACAGCCCGTGAAAGCTCAGGAAGAAATCCCAATCACTGTGAGCATGGGTTGGGTATCGACACGACAGAAATTAGACGGAGCCTTATTGCTAAAAAGAGCGGATGAAGCTTTATATCAGGCAAAGAAGCTGGGGCGTAATAAAGTACTTGAAGCAGAAGCGTTGTAACGCATGCCTTGTTCACTTTAGTCTAAAGTTGTGCTCTAGCCTTAACCCATCAAACCAATAATTCAGCTTTTAGTGAGGTTCCAGATGAATTTAACCTTTAAAGAGATGCCACAGCTTTACGTGCGTCTTGGGGGATTATTTTATCTGGCTATTATTGCATTAGGGCTTTTTGGTGAGTTGATGGTCAGAGGATCTTTAGTGGTACCGGCCGACGCCACTGTTACAGCGCAGAATATTACCGCTGCACCTACCTTATGGGGTCTTGGCATAGTAGGGGATTTAACTATGCAGCTGTTGGATATTCCCGTTATCGTATTGTTCTATTTGCTGTTTAAGCGAGTCAATGCCGGGTTAAATCTGGCGGCTACTTTTTTTAACCTGATCCAAACAGCGATGTTAGTTGCAAATAAGTTGTTGTTGGTGGTCCCTTTGCTGTTATTGGGTGGAACGGCTGCAGCTTCAGTGTTCTCTTCAGAGCAATTAGCGGCCTGGTCTGCTCTGGCTATTCAGCTGCACGCTTACGGTTTTGGCATAGGGCTGATTTTTTTTGCTTTGGCCTGTCTGCTGCGCGGTTATCTGATCGTCAAGTCTGGCTTTTTCCCTGTTTTTATTGGCGTGATGTTAGCAATAGCGGGTTTATGTTATTTGATTAACAGTCTGGCGTTATTGCTGGCTCCAGAGATGGCTGCACAACTATTCCCCTGGATTATGCTGCCGGTATTAGCAGGTGAACTCACTCTTAGCCTGTGGATGATTATAAAAGGTGTAAACAGGCAGAAGTGGCAGCAAAGCATATAAAGCCCGTCCATAAATCCATACAACTTCCTCTAGTACTTTAGTCTTTATGTCGACATAACATCTCGTTTTAGCTTGACCAAAGCCGATTCTAGGCGTAAAACGTAACCACCTTCCAGTTATTGTCGACAATCTGATGCTTGCTACTGAATTTAAAGAAGCTATTACTGCCGCCGACCGGGTGTTAGTGCAAATTCGCACCGCCATAGTGGAAGGTGACATTCCTGCTGGTACCAAGATCAGTGAGCCAGAACTGGCACGACGCTATGACTTAAGCCGTGCACCGCTGCGTGAGGCCTTAGCGCGTTTAGAGCGGTGTCATTTAATAGAACGTACACCCAATGCTGGTGCCCGTGTGGTCAAACTGTCGATTGAAGGGCTACGTTCTTTGTATCAGCTACGCGAAGAGCTCGAAGGTCTGGCTTGTCGTTTAGCGGCTGAGCATATGACAGAGCAGGACATTGCCGAAGTGCGGGCGCTACTTGATCAGCATTTGTCGACACAACGAGTGCGTGAAGGTGAAAGTTACTACCAGGAAGCTGGTGATGTCGATTTTCATTACCGGGTGATTTTGGGCAGTAAAAATCCTTATCTGATTAATATCTTAAGTGACGAGCTGTATTTTCTGGTGCGGATGTACCGGGTGCAGCTTGGCATGAATGGCCCACGGGTATCGCGGGCTTTTGACGAACACAAAGCTATTATTAACGCCATTGCCAATCGCGATGGCGAACTTGCCGACTTATTGATGCGCCGTCATATCGCTGCATCCAAACGTAATATTGAACAACAGTTACTTCAACAGGGGACTTCACATGGCTAATGTAAAAAGCGCTGGCGCTCTGCTTCGTCAGGCAATTAAAGACAATCATCCGTTACAGCTGGTCGGCACTATTAACGCCTACACCGCCATGATGGCTGAACGTGTGGGTCATAAAGCCCTGTATTTATCAGGTGCAGGTGTGGCCAATGCCTCTTTTGGTTTACCGGATTTAGGCATGACTTCATTAAATGATGTCTGTGAAGATATCCGCCGTATTACCGGTGCTACTGAATTGCCATTGCTGGTGGATGCAGACACAGGTTGGGGCGGTGCTTTTAATATTGCCCGCACTGTGAAAGATATGACCAAAGCTGGTGCTGCAGGTTTTCATATTGAAGATCAGGTGGCGCAAAAACGTTGTGGTCACAGACCGAACAAAGAAATCGTCTCTTTGGACGAAATGGTTGATCGCGTCAAGGCCTCTGTCGATGCCAGAACAGACGAGAACTTTTTTATTATGGCGCGCACTGATGCCTTGCAACAACAAGGTTTAGACGCCGCCATCGAGCGTGCTTTAGCCTGTGAAGCTGCAGGTGCCGATGCCATTTTTGCTGAAGCTGTGTATACGCTGGAGCAATACCAGGCCTTTACCAAAGTGCTGAAAGTGCCGGTATTGGCCAATATCACTGAGTTTGGCCAAACGCCGCTGTTTAATAAAGCTGAGCTGGCTGGCGTGGGTGTGGATATGGTGCTCTATCCATTAAGTGCCTTTCGTGCAATGAACAAAGCTGCACTGAATGTGTACGAGTCTATTCTGGCCAACGGCGATCAGAAAGCTGTAGTCGACAGCATGCAAACCCGTGCTGAACTTTACGACTTCCTGAACTATCACAGTTATGAGCAAAAGCTAGACTCCTTATTTGCGGCTAAAAAATAAAAACAATAACTACAGCATTCAATAAATCAACAGAACAAATTAAAAACGGAGAGACAAGATGGCGAACGCAAAAGAATTATCAGGCGCAGGCTTACGTGGCCAAATCGCAGGTAAAACCGCTTTATCCACAGTAGGCAAAACAGGTTCAGGCTTGACCTATCGTGGTTACGACGTCAAAGACTTAGCCGCTCACTGTGAATTTGAAGAAGTAGCGCACCTGATTTTAAAAGGCGAGTTACCGAACGAAGCTGAACTGGCTGCGTACAAAAAACGTTTAAAGGCGATGCGTAACCTGCCACAGGCACTCAAAGAAGTGTTGGAACGTATTCCTGCTTCTGCTCATCCTATGGATGTAATGCGCACGGGTTGCTCTATGTTAGGCAACTTAGAAACTGAACAGAGTTTTGCCCAACAGCACGATGCCACCGACAGGTTACTGGCGATTTTCCCTGGCTTAATTAACTACTGGTATAACTTCAGCCATAAAGGCCAGCGCATTGAGGTGGAAACAGCGGCCGATTCTATTGCCGAGCAGTTCCTCTGGACTTTACATGGTGAAAAACCAACGCAGCTGCATACAGATGTAATGAACTCGTCGCTGATTTTATACGCGGAGCATGAGTTTAATGCCTCTACTTTCACGGCCCGTGTTTGTGCATCGACCTTAAGTGATATGCACTCGTGTATCACTGGCGCTATTGGTTCATTACGTGGCCCTCTGCATGGTGGCGCCAACGAAGCGGCGATGGAACTGATTGAAAAGATGGACAATCCGGATGATGCCGAAACCAAGTTAATGGGCATGCTGGAACGTAAAGAAAAAATCATGGGGTTTGGCCATGCCATTTATGCCGAGTCTGACCCACGTAATGCGGTGATCAAAGAGTGGTCAGAAAAGCTCGGTAAAGCTAACGGCAATACCTCCTTGTACGATATTTCTGTGCGCTGTGAAGCGGTCATGTGGCGTGAGAAAAAACTGTTCTGTAACGCCGATTTCTTCCACGCTTCGGCTTACAACTACATGGGTATTCCAACCAAGCTGTTTACGCCTATTTTTGTCTGTTCACGTTTAACAGGTTGGGCCGCTCATGTGATGGAGCAACGTGCGGACAACCGTATTATTCGTCCAAGCGCCGAATATACAGGTGTGGAACCACGTAGTGTAACGCCACTATCAAGCCGTTAAACACAAAAAGCACCCAAACTACAAAAGCCCTTAGTGGGCTTTTGTAGGATCTAAAGTAAACAATTTAACTGAGTGGCCACGCCATGAATTCTAATTACCGTAAAAACTTACCAGGCACTAACCTGGATTATTTTGATGCAGAAGCTGCATGCAACGCTATTGAACCTGGCTCTTATGCCAAATTGCCTTATACCTCCCGTGTTCATGCCGAAAACTTAGTGCGCCGCTGCGATCCAGCGACTTTAACTGATTCGTTAAAACAGCTGATTTACCGCAAGCAGGATCTGGATTTTCCATGGTTTCCGGCCCGTGTGGTGTGCCACGATATTTTAGGTCAAACCGCTTTAGTGGATTTAGCTGGCCTGCGTGATGCTATTGCGCTGCAAGGTGGCGATCCAGCCAAAGTAAATCCTGTAGTGCCCACTCAGCTGATTGTTGATCACTCTTTGGCTGTCGAGCATGCTGGTTTTGAAAAAGATGCTTTTGAGAAAAACCGCGCTATCGAAGACAGACGTAACGACGACAGATTCCACTTTATCAACTGGACCAAAAAAGCCTTTAAAAATGTCGATGTGATACCGCCAGGCAACGGCATTATGCACCAGATCAATTTAGAGCGGATGTCACCTGTTATTCACGCTATAGATGGTGTGGCTTTCCCTGATACGTTAGTGGGAACCGACAGCCATACGCCTCATGTCGATGCGTTGGGTGTTATTGCAATTGGGGTAGGTGGCTTAGAAGCAGAAAGCGTAATGTTAGGCCGGGCTTCCTGGATGCGTCTGCCTGATATTATTGGCGTGGAGCTGACCGGCAAAGCCCAACCCGGCATTATGGCAACCGACATTGTGCTGGCTTTGACTGAATTTTTACGCAAAGAAAAAGTCGTATCTGCCTATCTGGAGTTTTTTGGTGAAGGCGCAAGCAGCCTGAGTTTAGGTGACCGCGCTACTATCTCCAATATGACGCCGGAATATGGCGCTACTGCCGCTATGTTCTCTATCGATCAGCAAACTCTGGATTATTTAACCCTGACAGGCCGTGAACCAGCGCAAGTCAAATTGGTGGAAACCTACGCCAAAACTGCAGGTTTATGGTCCGACAGTTTAAAAACAGCAGAATACGAGCGTGTGATTCGTTTTGATTTATCCAGTGTTGGCCGCACTATTGCCGGTCCTTCCAATCCTCATGCCCGGGTATCAACCAGCGATTTAGCCGCTAAAGGTATTAGTGGAGTGGTAGAAAACGAGCCGGGCTTAATGCCGGATGGTGCTGTTATTATTGCTGCTATTACCAGCTGCACCAACACCAGTAACCCACGTAACGTGATAGCCGCTGGCTTATTGGCCCGCAACGCCAAAGCCAAAGGCTTAAGCCGTAAACCCTGGGTGAAAAGTTCCTTAGCGCCTGGCTCTAAAACTGTGGAGTTGTATTTAAAAGAAGCCAATTTATTAGGCGATTTAGAAAGCTTAGGTTTTGGTATTGTCGCTTTTGCCTGTACCACCTGTAACGGCATGAGTGGTGCTTTGGATCCAGTGATCCAAAAAGAGCTGATCGAGCGTGATTTATACGCCACGGCTGTGTTGTCGGGTAACCGCAACTTTGATGGCCGTATTCACCCTTATGCCAAGCAGGCGTTTTTAGCCTCTCCTGCATTGGTGGTAGCTTATGCTATTGCCGGTACTATTCGCTTTGATATCGAAAAAGATGTGCTGGGGATGGACCAAAACGGCAAAGAAATTCGCTTAAAAGATATCTGGCCAAGCGATGCTGAAATTGATGCTGTGGTTGCAAGCAGCGTCAAACCTGAACAGTTCCGCAAAGTTTATGAGCCTATGTTTGCATTGTCGGTTGATTACGGCGAAAAAATCAGTCCGCTGTATGACTGGCGTGCGCAAAGCACTTATATCCGTCGCCCACCTTATTGGGAAGGCGCACTGGCTGGTGAGCGTACTATGAAAGGCATGAAGGCGCTGGCGGTGCTTGGCGATAACATCACCACAGACCACTTATCGCCGTCTAACGCCATCATGATGGACAGCGCTGCCGGTGAATACTTGCATAAAATGGGGCTGCCGGAAGAGGATTTTAACTCCTACGCCACGCACCGCGGCGATCACTTAACAGCGCAGCGAGCTACTTTTGCCAACCCTAAGCTGATTAACGAAATGGCAGTGGTGGATGGCAAAGTCAAACAAGGATCGTTAACCCGTATTGAGCCTGAAGGCAAAGTGACCCGCATGTGGGAAGCCATTGAAACTTATATGCAGCGTAAGCAACCTTTGATCATTATTGCTGGTGCTGATTATGGTCAGGGTTCCAGCCGGGACTGGGCTGCCAAAGGCGTGCGGTTAGCAGGTGTTGAAGTCATAGTAGCTGAAGGCTTCGAGCGTATTCACCGTACCAACTTAGTGGGTATGGGGGTGTTGCCGCTGGAGTTTAAAGCGGGAGTGAACCGCAAGACTTTAGGTCTGGATGGCACAGAAAGTTATGACGTTTTAGGTGAACGTACACCTCGCACAACTCTGACTTTAGTGGTGACGCGCAGAAATGGCGAAGTGCTGCAGGTGCCAGTGACTTGTCGTTTGGACACGGCCGAAGAAGTGTCTATTTATGAAGCTGGCGGCGTGTTACAGCGTTTTGCCAAAGACTTCCTTGAAGCTAAAGTCTGAGGAGCCAACGCATGACTTATTTACCTCAGATTAAAATCCCAGCCACTTATATCCGTGGTGGCACCAGCAAAGGCGTATTTTTTCGTTTGCAGGATTTGCCGGAGGCAGCACAAACTCCAGGAGCGGCGCGTGATGCGCTGCTGCTGCGTGTGATTGGTAGCCCTGATCCGTACGGTAAACAAATTGACGGTATGGGCGGCGCTACGTCCAGTACCAGCAAAACTGTGATTTTAGCCAAAAGCAGCAAAGCCGATCATGATGTGGATTATCTGTTTGGCCAGGTCTCTATCGATAAAGCTTTTGTTGATTGGAGCGGTAACTGCGGCAATTTATCCGCCGCTGTCGGCTCTTTCGCCATCAGCGCAGGTTTAGTCGATGAGCGCCGTATTCCACAAAACGGCAAAGCTACAGTGCGGATTTGGCAGGCCAATATTGGCAAAACCATTATTGCGCATGTGCCGATGATCAATGGCGAAGTACAGGAAAGTGGTGACTTTGAACTGGATGGGGTGACTTTCCCGGCCGCTGAAGTGCAACTGGAATTTATCGATCCGGCTGCTGATGAAGACGGCGAGGGCGGTGGCTCTATGTTCCCAACCGGCAACCTAGTGGATGATTTGGAGGTGCCTGGAGTGGGCACTTTTAAAGCCACACTGATCAACGCCGGTATTCCGACTATTTTTGTTAACGCCAAAGATATTGGTTACACAGGCACAGAGCTGCAGGACGCCATTAATAGCGATGCCAAAGCTTTGGCTATGTTTGAAACTATCCGCGCTTATGGTGCGGTGAAAATGGGTTTAATTGCACATATAGACGAAGCTAAAACCCGGCAGCATACGCCTAAGATAGCTTTTGTCGCGCCAGCAACAGATTATGTTTCGTCCAGTGGTAAAGCCGTGACTACAGCAGATATGGATTTAGTAGTGCGGGCTTTGTCGATGGGCAAATTGCACCATGCCATGATGGGCACTGCTGCTGTGGCTATAGGCACTGCAGCTGCAATTCCGGGCACTTTAGTCAATCAGGCCGCTGGTGGTGTTAAACGCAAAGCCGTACGTTTTGGTCATCCGTCTGGTACTTTAAGAGTGGGCGCAGAAGCCGCATTAGTTTCAGGTGAGTGGAAAGTCACCAAAGCTATCATGAGCCGCAGTGCTAGGGTATTGATGGAAGGTTGGGTGCGGGTGCCTGCTGAGACGTTTTAATCTCACCTAAATACAAAAACTGATAAGCCGTAACCTAAATTCTAAATTTACGGCTTATAAATACCCTGCCTTGTTGAAAAGGCAGGTTATTCTCTGTAGATTGATTATCGAATTTACGATTTTTTAGGGGAGCCTTAGATGAAGAAGTTAGGTTACAGTCTGTTCGCCGCTTTATGTTTAAGTTCTGCAACGCTGTCTTCTGCAGTGAAAGCTGAAACAGTAGACTACCAGTATCTGACCGTTGCCGGTTATCTGAATTTTTACTTGTTAAATCTCAATGCCTGCGAAGACTATCATCCGGAAATTCGCCAGCAGGCTTATGAAGCAGAAAAGCAGCTGTATCCATGGCTGACTAAGTTAGAGCAGAAATTAAAAGGCGCAGACGCTGACAATAAAACCTTGTCCGGTGTAGTGCAAAAACGCCGTGAAGCCTTAAACCTGCAAATCAGTGAAGGTGATTTCACGCTGGATCATTGCAAAGCCATAGTTAAGTTATTAACCGGAGATGGTTTAGATCAGACGCTGTTAAAGAGTCTGAACTAAAACTCGATATACTCTGGAGTCTGTTGTCTGAGAAGCCACTTGTCTCTTTAAGAGCTGGTGGCCTTTTTATTGGTGTATCTGATGGCTATAACCGTTTTATCCGCTGCTGATGTGCCTCAACTTATGCAGGTGCAGCAGAATTGTTACAGCCAGGAACTGGTTGAATCTGCGACTGTGATGGCTGAGCGGATTTCAGTGTTTCAGCAAACCTGCTGGGGTTATTTTGTTGACCAGCAGATGGCAGGGTACCTGCTGGCTTATCCTTCGGTGCTTGGTAGTATTACGCCTTTAGCTGCGGCTTTTCCTCTGTATCAAAACACAAACTGCTTGTATCTGCATGATATGGCGATTTCAAGTGAGTTTCGCGGCCAGTCTTTGGCTCCGAAGTTATTGCAACATGCCCGTATCGAAGCTGAAAAGATGGGGTTAAACACCATGGCTTTGGTGGCAGTACAGGGTGCAGACGAGTATTGGGCGAAACAAGGTTTTGCCAAAGTGACAGATATTAGTGCAGATCAGCAGGCTATTCTGGATACATATTTGCCAGAAATTGCCTGTTATATGATCAAACAATAAAATTGGGGTCAGATCACATTGTTAACTGTTAACAATGTGATCTGACCCCAATTTAAAGTTTCTCCAGCAGATAGTTACCGGATTTTAAATCCTCCGCCAACTCTTTTGATCGTTCCAGCACTAAGGCCCAATACTCCAGACGTTGTGTGTCTGTTAGTTTATCGAAATCTTTACGGTCCGGAATTTTGCCATAGGGCAAAGACTTCACCCAGGAGCTGGACGGGCATAGCAGGATCATTTTGTCCATCTGCGCTGCTTTGGCACGACGCCAGGGCAGGGATTTATCAAACCAGCCGGGGATCAGGTACGGATAAAAGTGTGGATATAAAATCAAACCTTCCTGCTGATAAGGCAGCGGCAGATGATAGTCCAGCAAACCACCGTCCATGTATAAACCTGCAGGTAAGCCTGCCGGATCTTTGACGGGGTGCATCACCATAGGAATAGAACCTGAAGCCAGTAAACTGGCTTTAAAGTTATCCAGAGTCAGCGGATAAGCCTCATGGGGTACTCGCTGCAGTAAAGTCGGGTTACTGTGGTTTTGCATCACCACTCTTTTATAAAATTTTTGCAGCAAGGCAGGTTGAAGCAGGTTCGCGCCCGCCGCCAGCATTAAACGTCGAAGTTGCGCAGCCTTGCGTTCTGATTTTCGGACTTTCACTTCGCGGGCTGCAATAAAATTCAGTTGCAGCACAGGGTTATTTAATACCTGCACAATAGCATCATCACTCGGAAACACCTGATCCAGAACAGAAGCTGAAGTGGCCGTAATTTCATCAATACTGGCGTTAGCTGGAAAACATAAGCTGCTGTAGGCTTTAGCAAAACGTTCTGTGGCAGCAGCAGGGTTGTGCTGTGTGACACAGGCAAAACGCCAGGCGCCAGCCGAACTGCCGACTAAAGATAAAGCTGAGGTTCTGTCCTTAAAAAATTCACCGAATAGATACTGGTCCAAGCCAAATAAGCAAAACCATTTAGGGCCACCGCTGGCTCCCACTACCAAATCAATGTCTTGCTGACGTAAACCATATTGCTGTACATGCTCAAAAGCTGTGGCTCCTGCCAGTACTCTTAGTGTCGACTGTGTCACCCGGTTTTTTCCCTCGCATATACCCTTCGAACTTGAAGCCGGAGCTTTGTTGACTGCGAGATCAAGCCCCAGTCACATAGGTTAACTATGCTCCTGGGGTCTCACGCTCTTGTCGCCTCCCTGCAACTCCAATTACTTTGGGTATAGAACTATATAAAATAAAACTTACAAAGATGCAGCGAATAATTGCTGATGCATACGCAGTGCATACTCGTCTGTCATGCCAGATACATAATCACAAATAATGCGCATCTGCGCCTGATCGTTGTCTGCGCTCAGCCAGCGATTTTTTGTATTGGCTGGTAATAAACGTTGTGCTTCTGAACTAAAGGCTTCAAACAAGGAACGGACAATTTGCTGGCCTTTGTATTCGCCTCTTTGCACCTCCGGCGATAAGATCACCGCCTCATAGACGAAGTTCTTCAGCAGTTGCAACAACTGTTGCTGCGGCTCTGGCAGCCGGGCATTGTATCGGATCAATGGGTCTTGAGTGTTCGGCAGCGACTGATACAACTCAATACTGGTGATCAGCAAGTTTACTAGCGCACCAATGGCATCTTTACGAATATGATGTTCGGGTATAAATAATTTTTGGCTGATATGTTTTAACGCGCTGGCAATATCAGCAGGTAGTTTTGCCATTTCAGGCTCGGCCAGACGACGCCAGTGCTCCAGAGTTACAGTGCCTGTCACTATTGCATCTTCCAAATCATGCACACCATAGGCGATATCATCGGCCAGCTCCATAATGGAGGCATCCAAAGATTTATGCAGAGACTTTAAGAAAGGCGCTTTATCCAGTGTTTCGGTGCGCTGAAAAGCTTCACGATCCGCTGTTGATAATGGGCTTAAGATCCAGTCGAGCAAATCACTGTCTGCTGCATAAATAGCTTTGCAGGGTTTAACGGTCAGGCCTTGTTCAACGTGGGCAGGAGCTGGTTGTACTATCGGATACTTTAATAAACCCAACAAAGTACGGCGGCTTAAATTCATACCGCCGCTGGCGGTGTAAGGTTCCAGTTTGCCGACAATACGTAAGGTCTGGCCGTTGCCCTCAAAACCTCCAAATTTCTGCATGCAGGCGTTTAGCGCCTTTTCACCGCCGTGGCCAAAAGAAAACATTAACCCACTATAATTCATAAAAACGTATGTGAAAGTTTGACCTTGAGCTATATTAACAGAATATGGTGTTTTGAAGAGGTTGGTTATGTACTCGTTCGAAAGCAGTCGGTTTGGTTGCAGGTTGTACTCGAGTGATGAAGGAATCCCTTTGGTCATGCCTTGCCTTTTTTCACATGCCCTTAAAAAAGATCGATCCATATTTGTATTGAAGTACTCCGATGATGGGATCCGGCGGATAAAAGCTGCGGAATTGGTGAGGTTACCAATTTCTATTTCTGTAGTTAATGTCATCGGCGGGGAACTGAAAACATTTCTTGTTTGGTTAACGAGTTACTGTGGAGACAAGCAAGCTATATCGCTTGAAACCCATCATAACCTACCAGTCGACATTTTGAATTATTACATTAATCATGAAGTGATTAGGGCGCGTAGTAAGAGTCTGACCATGGCTGAAAATGCCTTGATGGCGCTCAGGGCTTATTACAACTTCCTTGTATTCCACGGATTTACTGACAGAAAAGAAATAAATATCACACATGATTCGAAGGCTATTGCCCGAGAAAATACCAAGCCTAGAGGTGTCGTAAAATATTACTCCCCATCGTTGAGAGGGCAAATTTATGCAAATGCTCATTCATTAAGAGATGAATGTATTTTACGAGCAGGAGGCACGACAGGTGTCAGGGCAAAGGAGAATATTGGTTTCTTGTTAAGCGACTTTACTGTCGGGCAAAAAAAGTACCAAGGGCTTCTGAGTCTTTTCCAAAAGTTGAAGTTGGACCCTGAACAGACAGAATTCGAGTACTGGATGCAGGGTAAGTATACGAAATCAAGCCGAGGAAGCGGCGGCAAATCTCGCATGCTTTATATCCCCCGGGACACACTGTTAAGGTTTATTGATTATTACGAAAAAGAACGACCTCAATGTGAAATAGATAATTTTTTCGTTACAGACCCAAGTTCTGGTTATCTCAAGGCGATTTCGTCTGCTACTGCTTCTGCGGCGTTCGCCAAGTCGAGGAAAAAAATATTATTGAAACAACGTGAAGGGTTGCTACCTGATTATTTAGAACAGTTGGATGAAAAACATTCGTACCATATTTTGAGACACTCTTTCGGTACTGACCATTTTTATGATGCTGCTAAGAAAAACGGAATGAGAGTGGATGATGTGACGCCAACATCTCAGCCGTATTTGCTTGTTGCCGCGCTCCTTGGGCATTCGGCATCCGGGCGAGGGGCTCCGGCTGCAACGAAAGAATACATTCGTTCATGTAACCTCAAAGAGAGATTGGAGGCTGGCATTTAATTATGAAGGATTTTGAAGCAGTACCGAATGACCAATTATCTGATGCAGACGCAGAGTTGTTCAAGCAGCAAAGCCGGATGTTGGCTGAGTTCAAACAGGGGCTTGATGTGGCCCCGATTGACTTCAAACCTGATTCAGCTCGTTTTTTAGTTCCAGCTAGTGAAGGACGTGCAGCGCGAGTGGTGGTCCTTGCTGAAGGTGCCAGCCAAGAAAAGCGGTTGATATTTTCGACGCTCTATACGGCATACTACATCGCGTACGTTTTGAATTCTGACAAAGCGTTAAGAGTTGATGTATCAACTATAACTCCGCGGTTTGTCGAGTTTCTGAACAACGTGGAGGTTACGACCGCAAACCGACAGTCTATTTTTAAACTATATGAAATTACTCGTGTAAAAGAGAATCAAGTAAAAACGCAAAGCACAGGTTTAAATGGGCTCGTACGAATGGTTAATAAAGCTCTGGCTTTTGAACCGTTCGGTATACAATTTATATCTCATGACGAATATAGGTTTTTGGACCAGTTATCCAAAACGAAGCTGGCAGCAAAAGATGAGACAGAACAAAGTACCCTCACCGAGTGGTTTGGTTTTCATTCATGGCTCAGATTAGAAGATGTGGGTATTGGGGAGGATCTTTTTAATCGTATTGCTTCGCCTAAGTTGCTGACGAAGTCACTTCAAGTTAGCTGTTCGACATCATTGGTGGAATTGCACAAAGCAAAACATGCTTTGATAGACCTCTTTGCTGCTAAGAAAATAAACCGAAATACATTTCCGCTGCCTCCAAGTTACCCAGATGTTACAAGTTATGCTGATGGCTCTAAAGATCTTCAGTACAAAAAAGACATCGCTCAGTTTAAAAAGCATACGCTACATTACAAAAAGCAATTTTTAGAACAGTTGGGAATGATATTGCCAGACATCAAAGACTCTGGTTCGTCAGCAGCGTGGGTTGGAATGCAAGCGCTAATATACTCTCAATGTACGAGGGGAGTGATAGATTTTGTAATTAGGCAAAGTGAAAATCGTGTTGGCCTTCAACAACAAGCTACGATCGACGGAAAAATACAAACGATATTCAGGCAGCAGACACCACAATGCATGTTGTTCACGCCCGAGTTCATTTTAGAGCTTGTTGACTATGCAACAATACACTCCTCTCAAGGTCAAGTTCCTGTATCAAGGGCTGAACATTATCTGTTCGCAATGTTAATGGCATTTCAGACTGTGGCTGTAACGGATATTTTCCGATTGAAAGTATCGAATTTCAAGTTCCTGAGAAGACAGAATGGGAAGATTACACACATAGATTGTGAATATTTTAAATCGCGAGCGCATGTCGTCCATAGTACGAATATGGTCGATGCAAGTTCAGTATTTGGTGAAGCCATTCTTGCCTTTATCAATGACAGAACAGCAAACATGTCAATGAATGATGATGCATTAGTGATTGACGATGGAATCACTAAATTAAAAACAGGTAGGATGTCCATTGCGGCAACACTATTCAGATTTCTGACTAATTCCTCAATAAGAGAACAAATTGATGTCGGTTTGCGTCGAGAAAAGAGTTCGTCAGTTTTTTTGGAGGCAGTGAATAAGGTTTTGGAAAATGGCGTCGACAAGGAAGAGTTTACCGTTACTCATAAAGGTAGTGCTGAAAATTGGATGGTTGAATGCAAAACTCCAGCCAAAGGAAGGCTATTTGGATTGGAAAATGTAAAAAACTCCAGTGTGCATGCAGCATCTGATGATTTTGATGCGTCGCGGTTAATGAATTATCGCTCGCATTCAATGGAGACAGAGCGACAAAGTTATTTGACCAAGGAAAATGAAGTATGGTTGAACAACTGCGGTCGTGTTACTCGAGCAGTTATGCATGATTTGCAGTGTAACGTCTTTCGCCCTTCATCAGCTGATCAAATGTTATTTCAGAGTGATTTTACAAAAGCCATTCGTTTCGTTGAGCATCGGAAATTAGATGTCCTTGCCCGCTTGAAAGTTATTTCAGAAAAAGAGCAGGGGGAAGTCGACGACTTAGGTTTTACTACCCGCAAGGTGTTCATTAATGGTGAATTGCCGGATAGTTTGTTCTTGGTTGGGAGTCCCGATACGGTTATGAAACTAAAGCACTACTTGCACGAACTAAACCGAACTCACGAGCAGCTTGCAAAAGTTAATCCTGATTTTTTGTTTTACACCGCTTTACCTACTGCTGAGTGGATAGAGGGCGTTTTCTCAAATAGACTTTTCAGCAGTGAGACAGTGTATGAGGGAGAGGTTTTGTATAAAAAGCTTCAGGCTCATCTCCCTCCGTTGTTTTCTGTTCAAATGGGGGGGCATCCTGTTGGAAAATGATATAAATCTCCAGACGCAAAGATCGATAACGTCAAACGACCCTTATTCGAGTTTTTATACGAGGTGCATCTCGCTTTTCCAACACCTGAATCTCGAGAGCGGCTGCAGCTTTGAGGACGATGTATGGGTCTTGCCATTTTCTCATGAAAATTATAAAACTTTGAAAGTAGAGCTTGATTTTACCATCTTTAATCAAACTGAGCTGGAAATTTCCTCATCTGTGAAAGCTATGTGGGATAACGGTTGTGAGATTAACATAACTCAAGGGCTTTTCGTGAAATGGCTGTTTCTGGAGTTGGTTTCAAAACGGTCAGTTGATTATCGACTTACTTGGTTACTCGATGTGATTAAGTCAATATTTCTCTTTCTAAAAGAACAAAATACTCATGTTCTGACAGAGCAACATTTGGCAGATTTTTATTCGGTGCTATTAACTCACGATTTCGAAGATGCTCGATTTGTGAAACGCCTATCGACACCAGCCTATAGAAGCCGAATTTACCTTTTAGACCTCATGGCCATCTACCTGTTATTAGCCCGCTATCAAATCAATTTTCTTGTAGGAAAAATATCTACTGATGTACAAAATCATGCGTTGAACGAAGCCTGCTTAAATCAGACAGGAATGACTTTAACCGATTACAAGGCTGGCGGAACTTTTGATTTTTTGGGATTAGATATTGGCCGGCACTATGTTGATTACTGTGCAGACTTTTATGAAGCCTACATAGGATTTGCGATTGCTGTACGTAAGACAGTATCGGTTATGACTAATTTCATTGAAACTTTCGGAGACAAAAGCCAAACGAGTGTAAACCGATTGATGCGGGTAGTTATAACTACATTGCAGGGAGAACCAGATTATTCGGACTTGGATGATTATACAGACCAAGAGCAGATAGTACATGAAGAAACAATAAAGACGTTTCATCAAATTTATAACGATTGTGTTGTTCAAACTAAAGCATTTTCGTTGGATGTACTAAATGCTGTGGCAGCTGATTTGGGCCTCAAGGAGCATCGGTTGGACACACACGAGTTCATTCGCTCGATGATGTATACGAGATTTTTTTCAAGCGGAGTAAAATCAAGAGAACGAATTTGCCTTGAATATAGTTCTGTTGTTGTCGCTGGTGATTTCACAGGGCACTTTACCAAGCTTGAGCCCCATCACGTTGATGAGGTCTGTGATAAGCATTTAGATAGTTTAACAATTGAAATTTGTGATGTGATTACATTCTGCCAGCAGACGATTGAGTCTTCTGCCAACTTATCAGATAAAAAACGAAAAAATGTTGATGGACTGATTTCCGATGTTGAAGCCGCCGGTGTAACTCTATTTGCAGCATATACCGGTTGGAGAGCAAGCGAGTTTGGGTTCCCAAAATCAGCAATTTCAGTTGAGCTCAATAAAGACATAGTTGATGCATCCTATACACCTATGCGTTTTTATGTAAATTGGACTTCGTCCAAAACCAGCGGCGATACGTTGTTACAAAGAGAAATTACGTTATCGACAGCAATAATCGCAAACCAGCTTGCTGAACTCAATGCATCAGAACAGAATGACCCTGCACTTGTCTCAGTTAATTTTACTACTCTAAAGATGTTAACGAATAAAATTGCTGAAAGAGTGGAACGTTTATGGGGAAGATTTCCATATTGTTATGCCATCTTCAAGGAGCTGGATGAGCTTGAAACGTTGAGCGCGCGATTAAGCGACCTGACAGCTGACGAAGAGATTAAACTGCGACAGTTAACAGAAAAATATGACCGTGGAAACAGCATAGTAACTGAGGTCCTTGATTTACGTGAACAATTACGAAATGACGCCGCCCGACTTGAACTATCCAAACGATTTTATACAGGTCAAAACGGCTCGACGGTAAGGTTTGCTGAAACCTTGCGGCTGTATAGTTTGCATAAACTGGATCCGTCCAGCACTCAATTGCTAAACACATATTTGAGTGAAGATTCAAAAAAGTACCTGTTATCTTCTGAAAAGACGGCCGACTTTTTAAGGCAAGAGGCTGTAACCGCTATAAGAGAAGAGTTCACTAGTGGTGTAATAAAAGCTACCCCACATGCATTTCGGCACATATGGGCTGAAGCTATACTTCAACGTTATCGAGGGGATGTTGGACGGTTTATTCGCGCAAATTTCAAGCACATTGATGAACGATTTTTTATGGCGTATCTGCGGAATAAAGAGGTTAAGTCGATTTACGAAGTTGCCAAACGAACAACCATCAATTCAGTCGTACGTAAACACGTATTAAGCCTCAAGGAAGACAAGCGGGCATATGCTGGCGGCTTCGATCGATTTGTTTCTAAAGCTGTAAACCTCACAAAAGTCGTCACACATGACGATTACGCTGTTATCGCGCGAAAGATCGCAGAAGAGCGAGTTGTCGATATCAAGGTAAACGCATGGTCAACTTGTTTGCTGCGCGCCGGAACTGAAACTCATGCCAAATGTTCCATCGACGGCATTCCACAACGACAGAATGCCTCTCCAAAACTATGCCTCGGCTGCGTAAACGCTGACATCAGTGATAGTAATTACGTCGGCATCGTTATTTATACAAAGAGTGATGTAGAAGCATGCCAAAATCCCAATTTGCCGATGTCTATAAAAAGATTTCATGTGGCCACTTTGAGAAAGGCTCTCTTGAGAGTGCGAGAGCTGGCAACAAATGAAAAAAGTAGTTCATACGACAGCTTTATTGAACATTTGGAAGGTGTTATCGGCATGGTCGACATGGAAGGGCTGACAAATGGTTGATGACTACTTAGACAAGTTTCTTGGTGAAAATTTTGTCAACAGCAGTGAAGATGCCTCAGAAAAACTTCCACCATGGATCGATAAAAATAACGCTTCATACTCAGCTTACAGAGCTATTAACGAGATTAAACAAGCAAAATTGCGTTTTATTCACGGACATTCAAAAGAAAGTGAGTACGTCAAAAAGTCGAATTTTTTGGTTTCGAAAGCCGAGGTCGCTGCCAGGGTAGCGAAGACACCTCAGTCAATTTTTCATGCATCAGCGTATTCGCCTCATTTAAGTGCATATTTGGATGAAGTGAATGAAATGCTGCTGGCGGCAAAAAACAAAAAAACTGAAAAAAAGGCGCACGGCTTGCAGCATCTGACTAAAGAAGAACTGAAGACAAAAACAAAAACCGCAGAAGAGGAGCTTACAGCGATTAAGCAAAATAACTGCGAAGAGTTATACGCACGGTTGCTGAGCAATATGCCTTTGGACATCAAACGTAAGCTCGGCTTATGAGCTTCAGGCAATGCCCATACGGGAATGCCTTATTTGCCAATTTTTACCTGTAATATAATAAAAGAACGCTCAAAATGACTCAGTAAATCAACAGATAGAGATAGAAGAAAGGATTTTGGCTCGTCACAGTAGTCAAGTTCAGTAGTGTTTACTTGGCGCGTCCACTTTCTATCTGTTTGTTAGCTCAGATGAAAGGTCAGCTTTTACTAGTATGTTTGTTTCGAAAGGAATCAGAAAGAATGCAGTTCATCACTAACGGCCCTGATATTCCTGATGCGCTCTTGCAAGCCCACGAGGAAGGGCGCGTTGTATTTTTCTGCGGAGCTGGTATTTCATATCCTGCTGGGCTGAAGGGCTTTGATTGGCTAGTAGACGAGATTTATAGGAACTGCGGTACGGAGCGAAAGCGCCTGGAAGAAAAGGCATTTCAGAGCAAGCAGTTCGATACGACATTAAACTTGCTAGAAGAGAGGCTACCAAAGGGCCGTGCTGGTTTGGCGATGCGCAAGTCATTGGCCAAAGCGTTGAAACCAAATCTTCGTAAGAAGGGCGCTATCGATACTCATTCTGCGCTCCTCACTCTGGGGCATGGCAGAGATGGTGCGTTGCGTCTTGTTACCACCAACTTCGACCAGCTGTTTCACAAGGCAGCCAAACGCATAGACCGAATTTTTCAGGCATATGGCGCTCCTATGTTACCGGTCCCCAAAAACAGTCGATGGAACGGGCTGGTTTTCCTGCATGGTTTGCTGCCTGAAAAACCGGACGATACGGCATTGAATCGCCTTGTGCTCACGAGTTGCGCATTCTGATTTATGTGAACACCGATTCTGGTCAATATGAACACCCGGCATTTCCCGCATTGGGCTCAGTTCTCTTTTAACCTAGGTGTTCATTTTCAGTCAACTCTGATGTGACTTTTCGC
>Ga0247725_1000480_pt1 | contig 29384 bp, 29 predicted proteins | sample OKSTACKMCFT3sol_FD_183021 | JGI IMG/M metagenome (GOLD analysis project Ga0247725, IMG submission 183021) | Subsurface sediment microbial communities from gas well in Oklahoma, United States - OK STACK MC-FT3-sol | ecosystem: Environmental > Terrestrial > Deep subsurface > Rock core/Sediment...
GCCTTCAGCTAACACTTCCCCTTGCCGGGTGTGTAGAGGACTTTCACCTCCAAGTCGCCAGGCTCACCACCACAGTGAACCCGACAGCGCCAGTCACGGCGCTACGCGCCATGCCTGGCGCACCATAAAAAAATCCAGTCACCGCTAAGTGACTGGATTTTCTAGGGTTTTTTGGTCGGGACGGAGTGATTCGAACACTCGACCCCTTGCACCCCATACAGGTAATTACCCGTCCTAACAAATCCAACTCGATCCAAAAAATACGGCCAACACCTGACTTTACTAGCCTTCAGGCTTTTTATTGTCCAAAATGCTCCGAAGCCATACGAACAAAGCCGATCTCAATTGGCAACGAATTGGCAACCAGCCAATCTTAATTGGCAACCAATTGGCAACGGGAAAACGGACCAGATGGCCAAGATCACAGATCGGCAAATGACTGCCAAGCCAGGCGCAAGCGACAAGTGGCTAAGCGAAGTAGCCATATGGGGGCACGGAAGCCTGGTTGCGCGCATTACAACAAGCGGCGAGCGCCTCTTCTATTTCCGCTACACCAACGGCAGTGGCGAGCGAGTGACCTTCCCCATTGGCACCTACAGCCGTGATGGAAACGAAGGCACGATGACGCTAGCTGAAGCAGGGCAACGAGCCAAAGAGCTCGCAGGGCTTCATAAATCTGGCATTAAGGATGTGAAGCAGCATCTCGAGGCGGAGGAAGCCGCTCGCGTCGCTGCGCGTGACGCTGGGCACGCGAGGATTGCTGCCGAGAAAACGGCGCAAGAAGAAGCTAAGGCCCGTCTTGCCGCAAGAAAGACTGTCCAAGATCTGTTTGATCACTGGGCAAAGGTAGACCTCATCAACCGCAAAGACGGCGGCGATGAGGTTCGTCGCATGTTCAAAAAGGACGTCCTGCCAGCTCTCGGCGCCTTACCTCTCGCTGAGGTGAAAAAGGGCCACATCACAGAAGTAACTGACGCCTTGCTAGCCCGCGGCGTGAACCGCATGGCCAAGCTGATCTTTAGTTTGATGCGTCAGATGTTCCGATTTGCTGTTGATCGAGACCTGCTGACTCACGATCCGACTGCAAGCATTCGCAAAGCCAAGATCGGGGGTAAAGATGTCGAACGGGATCGAGTTCTCAGCGAAGAAGAAATCACCACCCTCGCAAAGCAGGCCCCTGCGGCCGGTCTTCTTCCCTCAACCGAAGCAGCAATCTGGATTGCCCTTTCTACGTGCTGTCGAATAGGAGAGCTATTGAATGCTCGCTGGGAAAACATCGACTTGAAGACAGCCAGCTGGATCATTCCTGCAGAAGACAGCAAGAACGGCAAGGCTCACACCGTGACATTATCAAAATTTGCTGCTCAACACTTCAGAAGACTCGAGGCTTTCAGCGGCGAAAGCGAGTGGTGCTACCCTAACACCAAAGACACCGGCCCAGTCTGCTCTAAGACCGTAACCAAGCAACTAGGCGACAGACAACGCCAGCCTGATCAAGGCATCATGAGCAACCGTAGCGCCAGAGCCCAATCGCTTTTGCTGAAAGGTGGAAAATGGACTCCCCACGACCTCAGACGAACGGGGGCGACTCTTATGACTGCACTGGGTGTTCTTCCAGAAGTAGCTGAACGATGCCTCAACCATACCGAAGAGAATAAAGTCAAAAGAACTTATCAGCGCCATAGCTATGCCAAAGAGATGGCGGAAGCTTGGACAGTGCTAGGCCAGCACCTCGAATGGTTGACGCATCAAAGTCAGCTAAAAACAACCAAATAGAAAAATTAACTTAGCGATGAAAATATTAGAAAGAAGAATTCCCCAAGATCTACGACATTACCTCACGAAAGATCTCCCAAAGTCACGGGACGGTGTGATTCCAGCATTTGACGCAATGTGCACAGAGTTTCTCGAAGATCTTGAAGGTCCTGAAACTTATCAAAATTATCTAAACAAGCAGCTGCATCTAATATCTGAAGGGAAATTTAACCCCACGCAAATCTCATCATCAGAATCAGAAATACACAAAAACCCCTCCGACGGACAAAAAAGTCTCACGTATCACCTTATGCTCGCCCTAACTTACCGAATACTTGCTGAAGACCTTGAAGACGAGGGATTGGTCTTCGAAATGGAACAAGCTATATCAAGCGCAATACTACACCTTGGCGCCTGCATTCCAAGCTTCTTCATGGTTCTTGGAAAAAGCATCGACATGTCGGAAAAGAACACTGCCGTCGCAAAAAAGCGACACCAGAAATCGAAAAGATCTATAGAAAACTTCGCAAAATTAATAAGAGCTCTTGCGCCTGAAAATGGCTGGAAATCTCGCAAACATATCGTTCAAAAATGCAGTTCTCAGGTCGTTGAGTTTGAACAACAAATAGACCTAAACCTATCAGGTGATATCGACGCACGCCTAATGCGGTGGATGCGTGACGAAGAGGCCGCTGCTCAAGCTGCTCATGATACCTTGGAAATCACAAAAAATCGTTAAAGCGCCATAGCGGAACCATTTATTATCGCTCATAGAACCGCGCCACTGTCCTTATACTTGCATCCAATCAAACGCCGCTGCCGTTAAGGTAGGTCCGAAGAAACCCTACTTTCCGAGAAGACACTCCAGGTTCAGCCCAGCGAAGTGGCGCAGGATTGTGGTCTGATACAGCGCTTCCTCCATTGCATGTTAGCTTTAACCGAATCAATCCTGCGACCTACCCTACGCGGCATCGCCGTTAGCGGACAAGCAAGACCATAGAGTAGCGCGGCTCTATTACTTGCTAACCGAGGGACGCCATGAGCAAGTCACCCTGTGATCAACCTCCATCCGCAGGCCGGCGCGGCCTGCTCAAGGATCTGCTGGGCCTGAGTGCCGCCGTGAGCCTGCTGCCCCTGGCCAGCACCGCCCAGGCCGGCATTGGCGACCAGCCGCCCCGGCGGCCGGGCATTGAGGGCAAGCGCTACGGCATGCTGGTGGACCTGCGCAAGTGCATCGGCTGCCAGGCCTGCACGGTGAGTTGTTCAGTGGAGAACCTGCCGCCGATCGGCCAGTTCCGCACCACAGTACTGCAGTACGAAGTCACCGAAACCCCCGACGCCCCCTCGGCACTGATCAACCTGCCGCGCTTGTGCAACCACTGCGATGAGCCGCCGTGCGTGCCGGTCTGTCCGGTGCAGGCCACCTTCCAGCGCACCGACGGCATCGTGCTGGTGGACAACGAGCGCTGCGTGGGCTGTGGCTACTGCGTGCAGGCTTGTCCTTACGACGCGCGCTTCATCAATCACGAAACCCAGACCGCCGACAAGTGCACCTTCTGCGAGCATCGCCTGGAGGTCGGCCTGCTGCCGGCCTGCGTGGAAAGCTGCGTGGGCGGGGCGCGCGTGATCGGCGACCTGAATGATCCGCAAAGCGAGATTTCCCGCCGGCTGGAAACCCACAAGGACGAGATTCGTGTCCTCAAGCCGGGGATGAACACCGACCCGCACGTGTACTACATCGGCCTGCCCGAGGCCTTCGTCAACGAAGTGGACGGCCAGGCGGGTATCCGTCTGATCGCCAAGCATTAAGGACGTTGCCATGCAGATCGTTGAGCTGCTGACCCCCGAGTACGAGGCTGCCTGGCTGCCCTGGGCGGTGCAATATTTCTTCTTCATCGGCATCGCCGCCACCACGGCGCTCACCGCCGCCGTCCTGGCATTCGGCAAGCCCGGCTCGCCCTCGGCGCGCCTGATGCCGGCGGCCGTGGTGGTGCTGCTGGTCACCGCCATCGCCGCGCCAGTGTCGCTACTGGCCGACCTGCACCAGCCGGGGCGCTTCTGGCACTTCTATGCGCATTTCACGCCCTGGTCGTGGATGTCCATTGGCGCCTACCTGCTGCCGCCGTTCGTGATGCTGGCCCTGGGTTTTTGCCTGCTGTGGTGGCTGCGCTGGGAACGCCCGCTGCGTCTTGTCGGCCTGGCCATGGCGCTGCTGGCGGTGGGCATCCTGGTCTATACCGGCGCCGAAGTGATGGTGGTGCGCGCCCGCCCGCTGTGGAACACGCTGCTGCTGCCGTGGAACTTCGCCGTCACCGGCTGGCTGGCCACGCTGGGCGCCATGCTTTTGGTCGGCCGCTGGCTGCCGGGCGGTCTGGCCGCCATGCCGCTGGAACTGCTGCGTCGCCTCGGCCTCAGTGCGCTGGCGCTGGTGGTGCTGGGCGCGCTGGTCTGGGTGGTGACCGGCAGTCTGGGCCTGGATCCGTCGTTCCCCGTGGCGCTGCGCCTGTTCGAGGACTTCCCGGTATGGCGCCTGAGCCTGCTCGGCGCGGTACTGAGCGGCTTGCTGTTGCTGGCCATGCTGGCCCGCCCCGCTGCGCGACTGGGCGGCGCCGGCTACTCGCTGCTGGTGGCGCTGGCCATGCTGGCTTCGGCCTGGGTGTTCCGCTGGGTGGTGTTCATGAGCGTGCAGGGCGTGCCCAAGTACGGTGCCGGCCTGTACCTGTACAGCATGCCGCTGGGCGGTGACGGACTGCTGGGCATTGCCGGCATGTTCGGCCTGTGTCTGGCGCTGCTGGTTGCCGTGGTATTCGTGCTGGAACGCTTTCCCTCTTTTAACCCGGCCCGGGCCGGTCACTGATCAGGAGTCGATGACATGACCGACAAGTCCAAGCAACAAGAACTGCAGGATGCCGGCCGGCGCAAAGTGATCACCCAGGGCGCCGCCGTCGCCGGTGGTCTGGCGGTGTTCGCCGCAGGCTACAGTGAAACCGTCAGCCGGGCGGTGACCGGGCTGGTGCACGGCACCGCCGGCACGCCCACCGCCGACGCGGTGCGCGGCAATTCCCTGACCCCGGAATTTCGCATTGACCCGCTAACTGGCGCGCTGTCCACCCAGCCGGGGCAGACAGTTAGCCCGTCGGTGTGCCTGGGCTGCTGGACCCAGTGCGGCATTCGCGTACGGGTGGACAACGAGGCCAACCGCATCATTCGTGTGGCCGGCAACCCTTATCACCCGCTGGCCACCACCCAGCCGGCGGACATGCAGACGCCGGTGCGCGATGTGTACGCAGCGCTGGGCGGCGATGCCGGCATCGAAGGCCGCGCCACCGCCTGCGGGCGCGGCTCGGCGATGTTCGAGCAGCTGACCAGCCCCTACCGCGTGCTGCAACCGCTAAAACGGGTGGGCAAGCGCGGCGAGGGCAAGTGGCAAACCATTTCCTTCGATCAGTTGGTCGAGGAAGTCTGCGAGGGTGGCGATCTGTTTGGTGAAGGTCATGTGGACGGCTTGCGCGCGATCTATGACCGCGAGACCCTGATCGATCCGGCCAACCCGGAGTACGGCCCGCTGAGCAACCAGTTGCTGTTCACCGATGCCGGCAACGAAGGCCGCACGCCGTTCGTGCGCCGCTTTACTCAGCAGTCGTTTGGCAGCGTCAACTTTGCCAACCACGGCTCGTACTGCGGCCAGACCTACCGGGTGGGCACCGCTGCCGCGCTCGGCGACCTGGCCGGCACGCCCCACGGCAAGCCGGACTGGGACAACGCCCGTTTCGGCCTGTTCATCGGCACTGCGCCGGCCCAGGCGGGTAACCCTTTCCAGCGCCAGGGCCGGCAACTGGCCGAGGCGCGTACCCGCACCGACAAGCCGGTGTTCGAGTACGTGGTGGTTTCGCCGACACTGCCGGCCACCTCCAACGTGCTCAGCGATGGCAGCGAGTGGCTGGCGGTCAAGCCGGCCGGCGACCTGGCGCTGGTGATGGGCATGATCCGCTGGATCCTCGACAACCGTCGCTACGACGCCGGCATGCTCGCCCAGCCGGGCCAGGCGGCCATGCGGGCGGCGGGCGAAGTGTCCTGGAGCAACGCCACCCATTTGCTGGTCAATGATCCGGAGCATCCGCGCTTCGGCAGTTTCCTGCGCGGCGCCGACCTGGGCTGGAGCGATGTCGATGCCTACGTTGTGCAGCGCGCCGACGGCGAGTTGGCCGCGCACACCCAGGCCGAACCGGCGGAGCTGTTCGTCGAACGCACGGTGACGCTGGACGGTCAGCCGGTGCGGGTCAGCAGCTCGCTGAGCCGCCTGCACGCTGAAGCCCGGCGCATGAGCCTGGAGGAATACGCTCGCGAATCCGGCGTGCCGGTGGAGAAGATCATCGGGCTGGCCGAACGCTTTACCGGCTACGGCAAGCAGGCGGTGGCCAACTCCCACGGCGGCACCATGAGTGGTTCCGGCTTCTACACCGCCTATGCCATCGGCATGCTCAACACGCTGATCGGCAACCTCAACGTCAAGGGCGGCCTGGTGGTGGACGCCGGCCAGTTCCCGCCGTTCGGCCCGGGGCCGCGCTACAACATCGGCGGTTTCGCCGGCAAGGTGGACCCCAAGGGTGTGGCCCTGTCGCGCCACCGTTTCCCCTATGAAAAGAGCAGCGAATACCGCCGCAAGAAAGAGGCCGGCCAGTCCCCGTACCCCGCCAAAGCGCCCTGGTATCCGGCAGTCGGCGGGCTGAGCTCGGAAATGATCGCCGCCGCCCTGGATGGCTACCCGTACCGCGCCAAGGTGTGGATCAACCACATGGGTAATCAGGTGTACGGCATCGCCGGCTGGCGGCACGTCATCGAGGAGCGCCTGCGCGATCCGAAACTGATGCCGCTGAGCATCGCGGTGAACCCGTTCATCAACGAAACCAGCGCGCTGGCCGACTACATCGTGCCGGACACCTTGACCTACGAAAGCTGGGGTGTCTCCGCGCCCTGGAACGGCGTGGTGGCCAAGGCCTCCAGCGTGCGCTGGCCGGTGGTCGAGCCGCGCGTGGCGAAGACCGCCGAAGGTCAGCCGATCAGTCTGGAAAGTTTCCTGATCGCCACCGCCAAGCGCCTCGGCATGCCGGGCTTTGGCGCCGGCGCGATTCGTGACGTCCAGGGCAACCGCCACGACCTGAACAGCGCCGCCGACTTCTACCTGCGTGGCTTTGCCAACATCGCCTACGCCGGCGGCCAGCCGGTGCCGGAAGCCAGCGATGACGACCTGGCGCTCACCGGCGTGATACGTCACGCCGAGCAGTTGCAGCACGGTCTCAAGCCCGAGGAGTGGCGGCGTGTGGCGCTGTTGATGAGCCGTGGCGGACGCTTTGCGCGCGTCGAGGATGCCTGGAACGAGGATGGCCAGCTGCGCCAGGGTTACGCAAATCCGCAGCAGATCTGGTACGAGGACCTGGCCAGGATGCGTCACTCGCTGACCGGCGAGCGTTACAGCGGTTGCCCGACCTGGTATCCGGTGCGCATGGCCGACGGTCGTCCGATGCGCGAGTTGTACGGCGAGGCGCAGTGGCCGCTGCTGATGATCTCCTTCAAGTCGCACCTGATGAGCGCGTTTTCCATCGGCGCCGACCGGCTGCGTCAGGTGCACCCCCATAACCCGGTGTATCTGCATCGCGACGATGCGGCGCGGTTGGGCATCGGTCATGGCGACCGAGTGCGCCTGGTCACTCCAGGTGGCACGCGGGAAGGGGTGGCGCTGGTGCGTGACGGGCTGATGCCGGGCACCGTTGCCGTTGAGCACGGCTACGGACACACCGAGCTGGGCGCTCGCACCCATCAGGTGAATGGCCAGCCCATGCCGCACAACCCGGCGCTGGCGGCGGGGGTCAACCTCAACGACCTCGGCTTCGGCGATCCGACCCGTCCGGACACCAACGTGTGGATCGACTGGGTCTCGGGTGCGGCGGTACGCCAGGCCCTGCCGGTGCGCATCGAACGGGTCTGAGTCGGGCGGCACGTCAGACGCCGGGTCAGGAGCAATCCTGGTCCGGCGTTTTTCTGTCTGGAATTCATGTAGGGCGTGAAAACGATGCCGGCAATTGGCAGGCTTAAAATCTATTGCCTAATAAAATATAAAAACATATATTGTTTCTGTCTTAGATGAGTGAGATTTCATGAATACCCATCCCATTCCCCTGGACATCCAGAAACTGCGCGCCAATGCCGACAGCGCAGGCCAGTTGCTCAAGGCGCTGGCCAATCCCGATCGTTTGCTGCTGCTCTGTCAGCTGTCACAGGGCGAGCGCAACGTGAGTGAGCTCGAAGCGTTGCTGGGCATTCAGCAGCCGACGCTGTCCCAGCAGTTGGGCGTGTTACGCCGTGAAGGTCTGGTGGAGACCCGGCGCGAGGGCAAGCAGATCTATTACCGCATCAGTAGCCCCGAGGCGCTGGCGGTGATTTCCACGCTCTATCAACTGTTTTGCGCAAAGGAGTCGACATGATCATTGATTGGGCTCATTTCACACCCTGGACTTCGCTGGCCGGCGGCATGTTGATCGGCCTGGGCGCCGGCCTGTTTGTGGTCCTCAATGGGCGCATCGCCGGCATCAGCGGGCTGCTGGCCAGCCTGTTGGAGCGGGGTGGCGAGGGGCGCGGCGAAAAAGGTCTGTTTCTGCTCGGGGTGCTGCTCGCGCCACTGTTATGGGTGGTCTTCTCCACGCTGCCAGTGCCGCAATTCCAGACCAACGGGTTGGGCCTGTTGATGGCCGGTCTGCTGGTGGGCGTGGGCACGCGCTATGGCTCCGGGTGCACCAGTGGTCATGGCGTATGTGGCATTTCACGCCTGTCGCCCCGCTCCATGGCTGCAACCGCTGCGTTCATGGCCAGCGGTTTTGTCACGGTTTTCATGCTACGTCATCTGTGGGGAGGCTGATATGCGCAAGGTGACTGCTTTTGCCGCCGGATTGATCTTCGGTATCGGCTTGTTGTTGTCGGGCATGGCCGATCCCGCCAAGGTCATCGGCTTTCTCGATCTGGCCGGCCAGTGGGACCCGTCGCTGGCACTGGTTATGGGTGGCGCTGTCGCCGTGGCCTTTTTACCCTTCACCTGGGCGCGTCGGCAGACCCGTTCGCTGCTGGACGCTCCCATGCGGCTGCCCGAGAAGCGCGAGCTGGATCGTCGCCTGATCGGCGGCAGTTTGCTGTTTGGCATCGGCTGGGGAATTGCCGGGATCTGTCCGGGGCCGGCCGTGGCGCTGGTGCTGACCGGCTACTGGCAAATCCTGCTCTTCGTGTGCGCCATGTTCGCTGGAATGTGGCTGTTCTCCGCGCTGGAACGCCGGCGCCCCTGATGACCTGGAGGTCTGTATGAAAACCAACGTGGGAACCCTTGATCGCGGCCTGCGCATTGTCGTTGGCGTGGTGCTCATCGCTCTTAGCCTGTTCGGCGTGATCGGTTGGTGGGGCTGGCTCGGCGTGCTGCCGCTGGCCACCGGGCTGTTCCGCTTCTGCCCGGCGTATCCGCTGTTGGGCATCAACACCTGCAAACGTTCCTGACGTTTTGTTCCTGACAAGGAGTGGCCTATGAAAACCATCAGTGTGCAAGGCGGCATGGGTAACGGCTTCGCCATCGAAATGGCCTGCGGCAATCATTCGGTGTTCATCGACCAGCCGCGTGCGGCATTCGGCACCGATACCGGCCCGAGCCCGCTGGAGCTGGTCCTGGCGGCGTTGGGTGGCTGCCTCGGCACCATCGCCCGGTTCCTCGCCCACCAGCGAAAGATTGAACTTCGCGGCATGCGCTTCGAGATCGAGGCGGATTACGACCCGGCCGGTCTGCTGGGGCGTGATAACACCGTGCGCCCCGGTTTTGAGGAGGTGCGCTTGCGCGTCGAGATTGATGCGGACCTGAGTCCTGAAGAGAAACTGGCGTTCTTGGAAGAAGTCGAGCGCCGCTGCCCGTTGGTCGACAACCTGCTGAACGGCACCCACTTGCACACCGAGCTGGCTGAGCCGTCCTGAAGTGAAAACTGCCTGGACCAGGGGCGTAGCGACACACTCAAGTCACTACGCCCCTGCCTCTGGGCTGCAAAACTCAGCGCATATCGAACAGTTCCTGATGGAAGTCGGCAGGGCTAAGGCCGTGGGCATTGAAGTCCTCGCTCAGCGCCTGGCCAAAGCCGGCCGGGCCGCAGAACCAGATATTTGCCGCCGACCATTCCGGCACTTCCTGACGGATGCGTTCGCCGTTCAGTCGACCGTCGCGAGCCGTGACCAGCACATGCAGTCGAACCCCGGCGCGTTTGGCGAGCTGGCGAACTCGCTCGATAAAACCCTCGTCAGGCTCGTTGGTGCTGTAGAACAGATCGATGGCCTTGCCATCCGGCTGTTTGATCAGAGCCTGCAGGCGGGCAATGAACGGGGTGATGCCGATACCACCCGCTACCCAGATCTGCCGCGATTTGCCGCAGCTGAAGTCGAAGCGGCCATAGGGACCCTCCACGCTGACCAGATCGCCGACCTTCACCTTGTCAGGCAATGTTTGGGTGTAGTCGCCGAGGCCTTTGACCAGGAAGAACATGCGGCCATCGTCATGCCAGGCCGAGGAGATGGTGTACGGGTGGGCGCCCTCGTGTGGATCGAGGGTCACGAAGGCGAACTGTCCAGCCTGGTGGCCGGGCCAGCGGTCTTTCAGCTTGATGGCAAACTTCAGCACGCGGTTGTCGCGGTGGTGCAGCACTTCCTCGATTTCGCCCACGGCGCGGCGCTTGTAGCCCACGCGGCGGAATAGCGAGACAAAGGCGGCGATCGTGCCGCCGGCCATGAGCGCCAGCATCAACAGGCCGATGGGTGCGCTCCAGAAATCGAACGGCATCAGCACCACCGAATGCACGACCAGCGCCAGATAGACCAGCGCCAGCAACCGGTGAGTCTTGAAAAAATGCCGGTAGGGGAAGCGTTTGAGCAGAGCCAAGACGACCAGCACGACCAGTGCATAGAAGGCCCATTCGCCGATACTCTCGGCCAGGCCGCGCTGGCTGCGAAAAAAGCGGAACAGTTCTACTGTCTGCTCGGGCTGCGGTCCCTTGTGCGGTTTGGTCAGCAAGCCCCAGCCAACCGCCCATTTGGTGCCTTGGGCCCACAACCAGTGGATGATCGAGACCACCAAGCCGGTTATGCCTAGCCACTTGTGCAGCCGGTAGGTCTTGTCCAGACCGCCGAAAAAGGGCTCGATCCGCACCGGGCGCAGCGCCAGCAGCATGCCCACGCTCATCACGCCGATGCCGATGATGCCGGTGTAGGTCACCAGCACATGGCGTACGTCGAAAAATCCATAGTTGGGCGGCAGCAGCGGATCGGCCAGCAGCCACAACGCGCTGAGAATCAGCAGTAGGGCTATATAACCGACTTTGATGGGCTTCATGAGGGTATCTCCGGACTTACTTGCCGGTATTGTCCGTTAAAGCTATAAGGTCTTTCACGGCACAACTTGATCAATCTCGATAAGGAAATTTCCTGCTGATCTGCTTGCGCTTTCCGGCACACTCGCCGTTGGCGAAAGTCATCTGCTTCCTTAAATGGCTCGACGGGTGTGAATTCGCACATTTGCCAAAATCTGGAAGTCCCCTTCTGAGTTTCCCTAGCACCTCACCCCTGATTTCCCGAACACCCTCCTTCTAGAAAAGTCAACTCGCATAAACTCATCTGCCGATAGAAAAAACGCGGCCTTGTCTTTGATTCTCTGAATATTTAACGCACCACTTCCAATACAATCTCCCGGCGAGTCATTACCATCAAGGAAGTCATAGACTGTTAGATAACAGTCCCGCGAAACTCGCAACATCTCATTCGACCCCTGCTCCTTTATATAACTGAAAAAACTTTTCACTGACGAGCTTTCTACAAAAAAAACAACCCTTGCATAAAACCTACGACTTAGACCAAATTCGAGTCTCCAGAAATAGCCTGAGATCGATTCTGGAAAGCTGTTATCAATAAATTTTAGCAGCATATCCAAATCTTTTTTTACCGACTCAGCACTGTGCTTCTCTCCGCACCCATGAAAACCTTCATGGATGTAACGCAAGTCAACTGAAACCGCATTTAAGCACTTCTCCTTTGCGGAAAGCTCGCTTAAAAGCGCATCAAGACTAGCGTAATTTTTTCTAACCCCCCTTACTACTGACCTTGCAGAATTTCTTAAAACATCAGCACTACATTCGCGTTGAATATCCAGGCGAACATACTCCTCAAGCGCCTGCAAACCTGCCGCACGACATCCACGAGCCCAATCGAAAACATCATAATCCCTGTATGCATCACTTAGTTTCTCCATGACTGAGAGGTATGGATGGCGACGCGCCCCTTCTAACGCCTGGCGAAGAGCAAAACTGTCATGCTCGAGAAGCGAGGAAATTTCTTTACCCAAATCCGATACCAAAAGACGACCATCAGAGGATACTCCCGTAAGTGTCTCCCCACTCAGAAACCTTCCCATCGCCTGTATAATAGAAATAACGTCCTCTATAGCTTCAAGGTCACTCGTAAAAACCTGCTTCTTATCTTCACCAATTCTGGAAAAATAAATCCTATCGGCTATTAATGTATTAGCAAATACACTCTCATTATCCTTTCCTATTAACGCTATCATTAGGAAGCCTCAAATTGAGATTTATTTACCCGCATGACAATCCAGGCATGAACTGAGCTCTCTAGCCATCCAACTGCCGAAATTCCCAATTTGAATGGTCTAGGAAATTCCTCGTCATACCGAGGCGATTTTGGGTTTAGCCTGTCATAGATTGCGGATCGAGAATATCCCGTGATGTCTGCGACGTCCTGAATCCGTAAAACGCGTACACGTGTACTGTTCATTTTTTGCATATCCCTGAACCAATCGTTGAGAGCGCAAGATATCGGTTCAGTCTCAATTGTGGAATTCAGGTACCACGGTACCTGAATGAATTACTGCGTTGAGCTGCAGGATTAGTTAAGGCCCGCATAGAAAACTTAGTTCGCGTGCCGTCCAATGGCATCGAAATGCGCTCGGTCGACATCGCCATATGAAAATTGGATTCCAATATTTTTCATCAACACATAACTGCAATGACATCACTATCACGAAGGTTCGCCCCATGTCATTGCAATGCCCTCGCTGTCGCTCTCCAAAAGTCGCTTCCTTCCACCACGCCATGAAGATCGCTGCCGCCGTCGGCACGGTCGGCGGTGCAGCTCGCGGCATCAGTGCTGCGCTGGCTGGCGGTCAAGCGGGGGCGGCTATTGGCGCTATTGCCGGCCCTGTCGGCATTACCGTCGGCTCAATCTCCGGTGCCATCCTCGGCGGACTGGCCGGCGGCGTCGGTGGCTGCGCCCTCGGCGCTCAGCTTGGTCACAAGCTCGACCGCCACGTCCTGGCTAACAACCTCTGCCTGCTCTGCGGGCATCGCTTCAATCTTCCGACATGATCAGGCGGCTCCACTCCCTTTCTATTCTCTGACTCCCAGCCGGTGCTGCGCCCTGCGCAGCGCTTTATGCCGGCGCGCACCCAAAGGAATCGTTCTCATGGCTCATCTCATCGAAACCATGGCTTACGCCGGCGCTACCCCTTGGCACGGTCTGGGCAACAACCTGCCGCAAAAACAACCTATCGAGGTCTGGCAGCGTGAAGCCGGCATGGACTGGCAGATCTTGGAAAGCCCAGTTCATTTCAAATCGGACGCCATCGCCCATCTCGGTACGATTCACTCCTTCCCCGAGCAGAAGGTGCTCTACCGCTCGGACAACAAAGCCCCACTGTCGGTGGTCTCCAAGCGTTATCACACCGTGCAGCCACGCGAGGTGCTGGAGTTCTACCGGGATCTGACCGAGGTCTCCGGCTATGAGCTGGAAACCGCTGGCGTGCTCAAGGGTGGGCGCAAGTTCTGGGCGCTTGCACGCACCGGGCAAGGCACAGCGATCAAGGGTAACGACCAGGTCAACGGCTACCTACTGTTGGCTACGTCATGCGACGGCACCTTGGCCACCACCGCAACGCCGACCACTGTTCGCGTGGTGTGCAACAACACCCTGACCATCGCCTTGGACGGAACAAGCCGAGCGATCAAGGTGCCGCACAACACTCGCTTCGATCCGAATCTGGTGAAGAAGCAGCTCGGCATCGCCGTCTCGCAATGGGACGATTTCATGTACCGCATGCGCCACCTGGCTGAACGCAAGGTGCAGTGGCATGAGGCAATGGGCTTCTTTATGAGCGTCATGTGCGAGGTCAGTCCGACTGGTCAGCTTCCTGAACAGCTACCCAACGAACGCGCCTTGCGCAAGGTTCAGGAGCTGTACGAAGGCCGTGGCCGGGGCAGTCAGCTGGAATCGGCCAAAGGCACCGCCTGGGGCCTGCTCAATGCCGTGACCGAATATGTCGATCATGAGCGTCGTGCGCGGAGCACCGAATATCGGCTGGATTCAGCTTGGTTTGGCCAAGGCGCACAAATCAAGCAACGCGCCCTGGACGCAGCTCTTCAGCTCGCTGCCTAACCCCCGTCACCCCATCTAAAACGTATCGCCCGGTCAGCTTCGCGCTGGCTGGGCGTTTTTATGCCTGCAAGGTGAACAGCATGAAAGCGACTTCATTGAACCGCAGTACCAGCAAACCCCGTCCGGCTTTGCGTCTGATCAGCACCAAGGAATTGCCTCGCGAAGATTGGCTGGCAGTCCGCAAGCAAGGCATCGGCAGCTCCGATGCAGCCGCTGCCGTCGGCCTCAACCCCTACAAATCGCAACTGGAGCTGTGGCTGGAAAAGACCGGGCGCGACACCGGATTGCCGAAGACCGATCCCGATGATGAGGACAGTCCAATGTACTGGGGCAACGTCCTGGAACCCATCGTGGCCTGGCACTACAGCAAGCGCACCAAGAACAAGGTTCGCCGCGTCAATGCCGTACTGCAGCACCCGGACCCGGAGTTGCCCTGGATGCTGGCGAATATTGACCGGGAGGTTATCGGTGCCGACGACGTGCAGATCCTCGAATGCAAGACAGCCGGCATAAACGGGGCACGCCTCTGGAAAGAGGGCGTGCCCGAATATGTGCAGTTGCAGGTGATGCACCAGCTCGCCGTCACGGGCAAACAGGCAGCAGATGTGGCGGTTGTGCTCGGAGGGCAGCATCTGGAGATCCATCGCATAGAGCGGGATGAACAAATGATTGCTCGCCTGATCGAGCTCGAACGGCGCTTCTGGCAGTACGTGGAAACCGATACACCACCACCTGCCGACGGCACAGCTTCCGCCGAGACCGCCCTGCGCTGCCTTTTCCCAACGGATTCGGGCGAGACCGTGGATTTCAGCGGTCATGCTGGATTGTCAGCGGCCTACATTGAGCTCAAAGCACTGCGCCAAGCGATTGCCGATAAGGAAAAGCGTGAAGCTCAGCTCAAGCAGATGCTGCAACAGGCCATGGGCGATGCCAGTCGGGCTGATTTCACCAACGGGCACATCAGTTGGCGTAAAGCCAAAGACAGCGTCGGCTTCGACGTGGCCCGGCTACTTCAGGAGAGACCGCACCTGAAAACCAAATACTCGCTGATTAAACCCGGCGCACGGCGCTTCCTGGTCGGCTAATTACAACCCCTTTCTATCACTCCCTCCCCTTGGCCAGCCCATGCAGTTCGCGCTGCGTGGCTGGCCTTTTTTCATTTCCAGGAGAACCACCATGCTCAAAGGTCTGGCTATCACCCCGCCGGTACTCGGGCGGATTTCCATCGGCAAAGTCATCGAGAAAAACGGCAAGCGACTGCCGGAAAAGGATGATCAGTTCACCATCACTTCCCAGGTACAGAGCCGCGACGGCTGGCTGGTGCATCCGCTCAATGATGAGCTGCGCCAAGGCAAGGACGACAAGCTGCGCAGCATTCCGGTAAGGCTGCTGTTCAATGAGCCGGAACTGAATTTTCGCGCGGATTACACGCTCTTCGACCGGCAAACCGGGCGCCCCGTATGCGTAGGCAATGGCGAGACCTGCAAGCGGGTTACCCAGGACGGCATGCAGTCACTGCCCTGCCCTTCACCGGATGCTTGCTCGCTGGCCAAAGGCGGTGCCTGCAAGCCTTACGGCCGGCTGAACGTGGTCATTGGTGATGAGGATCCGCTGGGCAGCTTTGTGTTCCGCACCACTGGCTTCAACAGCATCCGCACCCTGGCCGCTCGGTTGCATTACTTCCAGGCCATATCGGGTAACCGCCTGGCCTGCCTGCCGCTGGAACTCCGTCTGCGTGGCAAGTCCACTCGCCAGAGCCATGGCACGCCGATCTTTTACACCGACCTGACGGTACGCAGCGGCATGGACATGACTGAGGCGCTGCGCTTGGCAAGCGAGCTCGATGAACAGCGGCAAGCGGCGGGCTTCGATCAGAACGCGCTAGACGAAGCGGCAAAGCGCGGTTTCGGCAACGGCGCCTTCGAGGACAGCGAGGAGGACGTCGGCGCCATCGTCGAGGAGTTTTTCCCCACTGAAAACAGTGGTGATGAACGACGCTCCAGATCCACCACCCAGCCCTCGGGCAGACCCAGCTTGGCTGAAAAGCTGGAAGCCCAGCACCAATCCTTGAATGCCTGAGTCTGGCCCACCCGGCCAAAGGAGCTGATTATGAGATTGCACAAAATCAAGGCCGGCGAGGCCGCTGGCACCTACCTGATCGAATCACCGGTCACCGAAGCCGACATCCTGCTTATGGCCAAACAGCTGGCCAACCTGCGCCTACGCCGTGGCCGCCAACTGACTGCGCCACGGGATGTATTCAGCCACCTGCAGACGCTGCTGGAAGCTTATGAGTACGAGGTCTTTGCCCTGCTGATGTTGAACAGCAAGCACCGGGTCATCGCCTTTCACGAACTGTTCAGGGGCACCTTGGACGGTGCAAGCGTCTACCCCAGGGAAGTCGTCAAGATCGCCCTGGAGCACAACGCCGCTGCCATGATCTTGGTGCACAACCATCCTTCCGGCGATCCCGAACCCAGCCAGGCTGACCGCACGCTGACCAATAAACTGAAGGAGGCGCTTAATCTGGTCGGGGTGCGAACGCTGGATCACATCATCGTGGGCCGCGACGGATGCGTGTCGTTGGCGGAACAGGGCTACCTGTAGGAGACGAACGAGCATGAAGCTACTGCTACGGACCTTCGTTGCCTTATTCGTGTTTGCCGGCATCCTTGCCGGCAGCGCGGCAATGTTGCTGCTGGTGATTCTGATGGTGCGTTTTCCGCCGCTGCTGATCGCGGTGCTGCTGGCCTGCTGGATTTATCGAAAGCTGCAAATGCGAACAACCCAACGATCTCCATAGACCAGCGTGGGTAGTCGAAAGGCTGCCCACAATGGTTTCCACCTTTCTTTTTTGCTCCGGCTAACGTTTCTTGGCCGACTGGTATGCTGCCCCACGCTCGCGCTTGCCCACAGCCACCACCAGTACAACTAACCTTTCACCCTCAACCCGATAGACCAATCGATATCCCGCTGTACGCAGCTTGATCTTGTAGTGCCCAGGCATATCCCTTAAGGCATCAGCCTGCACCTTGGGCGCGTCAAGACGCTCAACGAGTTTTTTTTTGGCTTGTTCTCGCACCGTATGACCAAGCTTCTTCCACTCCTTGAGCGCGGAAGGCAGAAATTCAAGCTTATAGGTCATCCAGATTCACCGGGATACCCTTCTCTCCAGAGCGGGCTTTAACCACCTCGATCAGCTCCAGATCATCTAGGCGATCCATCATCTGCTCGTACAGCTCAGCAGGCACAATGTAGCCCATCACGCGATTGTGGTTGAGAACCGCCACCGGCATTCCACCAGCACCGGCCAGGACGCCAGATGGGTTTTTCTTCAGATCAGAAACGCTGACGGCAACATCGGCTAAAACAATCTGCATAATATGATCCTCTTTTAAGGCCATTATTTTGGTCGTTTTATGAAGACATAGCAAGGTACCAAGCATGGCTCTCCATGGCACTGTGGATATTCAGGTACCGACATACTCATCCCTCATGGTCGATCTTCTGCTCAGGCGACCAGGCGGCAACCCACCCGGTCGAAGCCAGCCATTACCCCCTGCTGGCACCGAACCCTCGCTGACGATCCCCGTAAGACTTCGTAGCGACCTTACAGAGGTAACTGGCCCGATAGAACAGGTCTGGTAGTTCATCCACCAATACCTTGTGTTCACTGCCAGCAACCTTTCTGTACCGGGGGCATCGATCTATTCGATACGTCGCATTATCGGGGATATGCACTTGATCCTCAGCCATTGTGACCGGCAAACTCAGCGCACTGGCCCAGGCTTCCTGTAAGCGAGCAATCAAATTGCGTCTCTTTGAATGCAGTTTCCCCACCGTGAAATATGCATCGCGGTTGAGAAAGAACACCAAGTGGTAGTGCGGCCTTCCTCCTGCTCCAATCTCTCTCGCCCAGACGTAGCGAACCCTGCAGCCACGAGCCCACTGGCTGTTTTCACGTAACTGACCACGGTGACATTTGATCTTGGCGTTAAAAGAGTCAATGAAGCGACTGATGACCTGGTTCGTATAAGCGTATTCAGGCAGATCGATACCTTGGGGTAGTCTGAGATCCACACGGAAGGCCAACACCCTCGGATACTCAGCCATAGCTAGATCAATGGTGTGCTTGAGATCCGAAAGGTACTCTTGGATGAAAGGCCCTTTATCAACCATCACAGGTAGGCCTTCGAAGGCCTCGCCATAGTGCAAGTGGAGGTTATTATTGTCGGGATGACGGAGCGGGTAGCGCTGGAAGGTATGGGTGTAGGTATCGTTGAACATGGTTATGACTTCTCAGTGGTTGAGTTTCATAACCTGTGCCTTTTGTGTATTTTTTAACCGTCACCTCTTCTCTGTCTGATCACCTATCAATTGGATGCTTGTTCTTGTAGTTCATCCGTGGCGATGGGTACCTAGCCGTTATGGTGTCTTGGATCAGTAGGTCTGAAGATGGATACCATTGAATCGAATCTGCACGAACCCTTCGGGTAGTAAGAGCTAAAAGCATATTACCCGCACCGCAACTGACCGCCCCGACCGGCCCGGGAAAATCGACCCCGAGCACCAAGCCGCAGCGTCAATTTTTGATGGATGCGTGTTCCGGAATTAAACCAGCCCGAAAGCCATCAATGGTGGCTATCCAGACTCAGTAAGAGCTCTGGGACTCGGCTTTTGGGCTGGCAGAGCCCGCCGGATCTTCTCTACGCACGGGCTGGGTTGGTTGCTAAACTCGCTAGCGCCTCTCGCCCGTAACCCATCCATGCGTAGCCAATCCCTCCACGACTACAAGATTGAGTCAAACCGCGTCGCGCTCTGCGATCCTCGACCGAATCCAAGCGGCCACTTCGCTCTCGATCCAACCAACACTTCGCCCAGTCAGGGGCACAGGCCGCGGAAACTCACCTGAACCGATCAGCTTGTAGATCGTAGATCTGGCAAGGCCAGTCGACAGGATAACCGCATCCAATCGCAACACTTTCATGACAATTCATACTCCAGTTGATTAACTTCAGCACTGGATTGGACTAGCCTCGCCGTTACCAGACACAAATCAATCAGCGATCAGGAAAGCTTCAGCAAAGGACATGCACGAGACTAAGATCCCCTTCGGAGAACGTGACGGCACCCTCTTTCGCGCCCACGAGGTCGAGAACGGCCTGCGCTGCGGATGCGTCTGCCCCGGCTGCCAGCAACCGTTGAACGCAGCCAACAATGGCGAGAAGGTCATCCCGCACTTCCGCCATGCGAAATCTAACGACTGCTTCGATGGCTTCCGCGAAGGCGTCAGGCGTGCTGCGGTTGCGCTAATCGCTCTGCACAAGCAGCTCATGCTCCCGGCTCTGAGCGAAACAGTCAGAGTAGCCACACAAGGAGGCCGGCTGCTTGAGGAGAAAGTCGAGCTGCGGCCAGTGATCACCACTGCAGATACCATGGAACGGTTCGTCGAACTGGACGGTTTAAGAGGCCACGCAGTCCTGCATCAATCGAATAGGCAGTTGATCGTCCGGATCAAGCTATCGGCACGGATGGAGCATGAGCGTTACCGCCAGATCGAAGCCCTGGAGCACTCCAGCATGGAGATTGCTCTCCATCACCTGACACTGGAGCAAATCAACGATCCGGTCAGCTTCGAGCACGCTGTTCTGCACGATCCAGCAAACCGAAATTGGATCCGATCTATACGCGGCGAAAGGTTGCTGGCAATCACGGAACAAAGACTTCAATCACTTGCATCTGAGCTGAACGCCCAATGGCACCTCGAACAGCTCAAGCGCGAGGCAGCCGAGAAAGCCCGCCACTCTGCGCTCGATGAAGAGAAGGCTAAATTGCAGCTCGCCTTCGAAGCGCACAGAGTCCGCCAGCTTCAAATGGCAAGCGAGCAACCAACCATAGAGCAGGACAACACCGTCCCAGGCCGGGCAGAGCTTATCGCCGGAACGATGCTGAAGGCTTTACAGGCATGGGGAGGGAAAGCCGGTGAATGTACCGCCTGCCACTTGCTCAGCCCGCCCGTGTATCGATTCTGCCTTTACTGCGACTCGCAAACCAGCAAAGTAAATCAGCTGGTCTTATCTCCAGACATTGCCTTGACCCTGGACAAGCGCATGCGCTGCTCGGCAAAGCCTGAAATGTCGGTTAAAGCGGCTCCCCAGCTTGTCGTGCGTCCCGACATCGAACTGGTCTGACCCAAAGCGGCTTTGGTAAGCTCCGCGACCTCATCGCCGGCACAGCACATTATGAAACTGCTCAACACCTACGACGACCGCGACGAAGCTGAAGAGGCTGCGGAAAAGCTAACAGGCGAGAAGCGTCTGGCAAGCGAGCGTGATGCCACTGTTGTTATCTATAACCTGTTCGGCATTCCGAGTTGGGGCAACTTCCATCGCCTGGGCATGTACAACCTGAGCGAGCTGAAAAGCCTTTTGGATCGCCGTGCCAGTTGGCAGGCTGCCGACCAAAGCCGGCATGCCGAGATCATCGCTACGCTGAATACGGTTGCGAAAAACCATGCGATTGAAGTCCCTCCCCACTGGCTTTAGCCGATAGTGCTACCCAACGATCTCAACATACCCAATCAGTTCGGCCGAATAGCTTCCATCCCCATTCGCTGCGCCCTTGTGTTTCAGTTCCCGCTGCAGTGTCGGCTCAACCACCTGTGCAAATAGTTCCTGCCGTTGCTCTGGCGAAAACTTCGGTGAGGTTGCTGGTGCCTGCAGGTATTGCTCAGCCTGCCGCTCGACCGTCGGAACCCGTGTGCCATCCTGCTTGACCGCAATGGATTGAACGACGACACGGCGTTCGCCATTGCCTGCCGATGTCTCGACCATCCAGAGAGAAAGCAGCACAGGCGCGTCTAACTCCCCCGAAACAGCAATGCCAAGATCCTCGGGCGGTACGCTGCGCCAGCGTCCAAGCTCTTCTTGGATCAGCGGATGATCTAGGCCCATCAGTTCCACGTTATCGCTGCTGGTAGCTATATCGCGGCTCAAGGTAAATCGTGCCCGACGTGTGCCATCAACCGTCACAAGGTCGTAGGTCTCGCCGTCAATTTTGACCAAGCGCTGCTGACGATCCACCACTGCTGCCGACAGGAAACGCACCAACCGACCCAGACTGGATGACACGTCGGAGAAGGGCTTGTAGTCATCGAGGCTGAAGCCTTCGAGGTCTTGGAACAGATCAAACACCACCTGCCGCGCTTCGCGCGAATTTGAAAGTGCCGCCTCCAATTCCACCTGTGTGCGCTTCAATTCAGGGTCGGACAACGCCTCCTGGTACAGGCGGTCGTAATTGAGCCGTTCGGATAGCTGGCCAAGAATCTGCGCGCGCAGGTCTTCGGCCACGTTGCCTTGGTCGTCAACCTTGCCGACTGTCTTGGCAATTTCAGTCAACTTCTCGTCGAGCATCAGGAAAATTCGACCTTCGATGGTATCGGACAGGACGAGGTTGTAGACCTGCGCCGTGTGGTTCTGTCCGTAGCGGTGGATGCGCCCGATGCGTTGTTCCACATCCATCGGATTCCACGGCAAATCGAAATTGAACAGGATACGCGCGAACTGAAGGTTCAAGCCTTCACGGCCAGCCGCTGTACACACCAGAACACGCGGCCCGTCTTTCAAGCGGAATTTCCGCTCGGCCGCCAGCTTGGCACCATGATCGCCGCCACGCAGCACCGCCACACCCTGCCCGGGATAGGCCCGCTCAATCTCACGGGCAATCAGATCGACCGTGCCGAGGTAGGTGGCGAAGATCACGATCTTCTCGCTCGGGTTCTGTCGCCAAAGGGAACCCAAGCCATCAAGCAGTTTCTGTGCCTTGGTTTCCCGCTGCTGCGGGAAGACCTTGAGCAGATCGCCAATTCGCAGGCGCTCCTCGGGGAGGTGGAGTTCCACGACGGCCGATGCAGCTTCCTCGGCGTGCGTTGCGGAATATTCGCTGCCGTAAGGATCGGAGGCCATTTCCAGTGCCTCCTCATCAAGCTTTTTGACCAAGCGGTACTTGAGGTCAGCCAGCACGCGATCTACTTCGCTGCGTCCCATGCTGTCCTGGGGCAGGCCAAATTCTTCGTGAATCAGTGCGCGCGCTTCTTCAGTCAGACGCTCACGGCCTTCAATATCAAGCTCTTTGTCGCGCAGCAGCGCCTCGTGCAGAGTCAGCATCAGCAGGCGACGTTTCATGGTTCGCCGCACGGCAGCGAAGCTCGATGCAGCAATCTTCTGGAAGATCGCCATCAAGAAACCGAGCGCTCGCCCCTTACCGCCCTGGCGCCGCGCCAGATCGAAACCATCCTCCAGATATTCGCGCAGCTTCTCGTAGAACAGCCGCTCTTCCTGATTCATCAGGAAGGACTCAGTATGCACCCAGCGCCGCGCAAACAACGGCGAACCATCGGGTTGGCAGGCATCGGCCTTGGTGCGGCGGAACATCACCGTATTGAGACGGTGCCGGTTCTCCAGCATCTCTTCGGGACTGCCAAACAGCGTGGGGTTAAGGAGCTGCGCCAGCATCCAGAACCGGAAGTGATTGCCTTGGTGCGGCGTGGCCGACAACAGCATCAGATCACGCGAATGATCCTTCAACGCCTCGGCTAGCTTGTAATTCTCGGTCTTTCGCACCTTGCCGCCGGTACGGTGGGCGGTCAGATGGTGAGCTTCGTCAAACACCACCAGATCCCAACGCGGCGCATCAAGCAGGCGTTTGATACGCGCTGGGCGCTTGAGCGTGTCAATGCTCGCAATCAGCCGGTCGTGTTTGGCGAACGCATTGGTCTTGCGGTCGGTGATGTCGCCCTCGGAGCCAAACACCTCGAAGTCGAGGTTGAACACTTCGTTCAGCTCTCGATGCCAGTTGTTCACCAGCCCGGCGGGCACCACCATCAGCGCTCGTGTTAATTCGCCCCGGCTGGCCAGCTCGCGCAAAATCAGCGCGGTTTCGATGGTCTTGCCCAAACCCACCTCATCGGCAATTAGATAGCGCCGGGGAGATGCTGTGGCAATGCGGTGCGTCAGCACCACCTGATGCGGCAGCAGGTCGATCTTGGCCGAGGTCAGCGCAGACGCACTTTCCATGACGGGCAGCGCGTGCGCCTCGTAGGACAACCACGCTTTGCGCGCACGATCTGCGCCGCCATCGCGATTGTCGTGCAGGCCACGCAGGATGCGCTCGGTGCGCGAGAGCTGGCGGCGCACTGCACCCACCGGCACACGGCGCTCGCCCACGCCGAAGAAGGCGCGCAGGTAGCCATCGCGCGCCGGGTCAAGAACTACACCTTGGCCGAATTCGTGATGGGTGATCCGTTCGCCGGGTTGAAACTGAGCCTCTGCTTCCACGCGCCGACCTCAGGTAATTCGCAAGTGGAAGAGGCCCGCCGCTTTCGCACCCTCGCGCAGCAGAATTTCCTGCGGGTACTCATTGGCCTCGCCCCAGAGCAAGCGGCCAAAGTCGAGCTGACTGCCCCGGTGCGGCGCTTCGCACAACCACGACACCGCATCGGTGGACGTCTGCACCTTGAGACGGCTATTGCCCTGTGGCAACCAGAAAATCAGCGCGGCCTCACCCGCGTATTCATCCTGAAATGACAGGATGGCGCGCTTGATGGTATCACCCAGCCATATTTCTCCCTGATCCGGGGCTAACAGATCCAGGCTACCTTCTAGGCCGGCCACCACCAGTGTCTGGTTGTCGTTGCTGGGCAGGTCATGCGGCCACCCGACACCCTGACCATTGCCATTCGGGGAAGCGGCCAGCAAGAACTGCCGCAAGCTCCACACCTCGCCCGCCGCACACACCGTGTTGCGTGCTTCCTCATCCCACAGCCAGCTGGTGCCGCGCCGTTGCCACACCGTATCGAGCGCCTGCCTCATTACGCATACTCCCCATCGTCATCAAACAGCGAACCCTGCTGCGGCTTGGGTGCCTGGCTGGCTTGCCAGGTCGAGAAGATCGACACCGCGCGCGAAGCGCCGTTGCGGGTGGTTTGATCCTGGCCGTTTTTCTGCAACCACTCCAGCAGGGCTTTCAGCGCCACGTGCGGTTTGAAGTTGTCGTTCTTCAGCGTGTCCGAGGCGTTGATGCCGCTGCCATCCACGCAAGCGCCGATCAGCACAAGCGCCTGATCGAGGTCGGAGGTGAGCTTGCGCTTGTGTTTGCCTTGCCAGTCGCGAGCGAAATCCAGCGGCGCAGCGCGGGTAAAGATTTTTTTCACCTCGCTGCACCAGCCACGCTGCACAAAGTCATCCGGCGTGGTGATGGTGCCGCGCAGGAATTTCTGCAACTGGTCTCGCTTCATTTCTGTCGCGGCTCCGAAGGTGCGCAGAAACTGCCGCGTCATCGGCTCGGCATTCACCGGCGGCGGCTCCTTGCCTTTGTCGGCGTCTTCGTCGATCAGCTGATTGATACCGATCAGCGCATCGCGCACGGAGATGGTGCGCCCCTCATCGACATAGACCTTGCCGTAGTGGCGAGAGAAATACTCCAGCGCCTTGCCGCGCCGGATCACCTGGATATCTGCAGCGGGCAGGCCTTCCTTGGCGTGGTTTTCCAGCATCGCCTGCAATTGACGTACATCGGCCATCACCTCGCGGCGCATCCGGCCCCAGCTCACGGGTTTGGGTTCTTCCGTGCGCTTGCGGCAGACGTGGATGATGTCGTACTCGATGGTCTTGGAGCCGAACTCGCCTTCGCCCTTGGTTTCGTCAGAGCGGATCGGATACGTCGCTTCGAGGTAGTACCCGGCATCAAACAACGACTCCAGCACCGCCACCCACGGTTCGTCCTCGCTGTGGTGGAAGGTGAAAGCCAGAATGCCGCTGGGCTTCAAGAGCCGATGTGCCTCGCGCCAGCACTGGGTGAGCAGGCGTTGGTAGAAACCATCCGGATCTTCCGGCTCACGAGCGCGATTGGCCACTGCCTCCAGGGATTTGGGCGTGTACTCCGCATTGAAAATTTCTGGGTACTTGCCTTTGAGTGCCAAGCGCAGCCAGACGTAGAAAAAGTCGGCCAGCTCCGAGTAGTGCAGTAGGCCGCCGAACGGTGGATCGGTGATGACCAGATCGAGGCTGCCGCTTTCTAGCTGCGCCAGATCGGTGGACGATCCCTGATACGTAGTTGCGCCTAGCAAGGAATCGCCGGGGTAAACCTTTTCGCTTTTACCTGACACTTCACCAGCGATGCTCGGTGCGTGCCGATTTAGGTACTCCGCACTCACAGCCTCCCACGGAGTTTTCGCCCATTCCCCACCTTTGAATAGAACTTCATAGGTGGACGACCACGGGCCATAGCCCATTGGCGGGAACACTCCTACTTCAACCACATTGTTCTTAGGATGAAAGTTGCTGTTCGACATGGCTGGAGCCAGTTTGTCGAGCTTCATGTGCCAGAAAGCGAGCGAGTTTTAATTGCGCAAGAAATTCTGGAAAGCGCCTAGCACATACTCGCGCACCTTCCAGTCGTAGTTGCCGACTTCAACAATGGCCTTGAGCAGTTGTGTGTGCACCAGCAACTGGCGCGGGTTGAACATCGTCCACCAGTGGGTGAAGCCGTGGTTCGGGACGCCACCTTGCAGATGGTGGGTCATGAAACCGTAGGGAAGTTCAGAGCGCGGCCAGTAGTCCTTGAGGTCGTCATCTTTGCGCGCTTCCCATTCAGCGAGCGCGGTGTCGTATTGCTGAGCGTGCGCAGTGCCGTACGCAGCGAAGAAGCGGCCACTGTAGGGTTTACCTGCCGCATAGCGCTTGGGTGCGTAGCCCTGCACCGCATAGGCGGCCATCGGCCCCGTCTTGCCTGTCGCCTTGATGGTCGTCAGCACATCCTGCACCGTGCCGCAGGCAGCGCAGGCGTAGTGCGATTTCTTTGGCACCGTGCCGTTTTCCGGTGCGAAGGTGATCTTCGTTTCCGGGCACGTCACTTCCTCCGGCAGCGTGCCACGCACCTCCAGCAGCCGAATCTTGGATGCGCGCTCACTGTCCCACCTGGTGGTCGCGGCCACATCGTCCTGCGCCGAGCCGCCGTAAGGCTGACTATTCGCATCCTGCTTTGGCGAACCGGCCAGCCATTGCGGATGCACCAGAAGGCTCAAATCGACCTTCTTGTTCTTGCCCTTGCCCAGCTTGATCTGGCCGCGAGCGCCGGCGATAACCAAACCGTCTTTGGGGTGAATATGGGCTGCCGCCCTATGCGCACAGTGCGGGCAAGTGACGCCCTGCACAGGATCAATCACGGCGTGGGGCTGCTCCGTAGGCGCAACGAACAAGGGCACATCAGGGGCCATCCGAGCGGAGTCGGCTTCCACATGGAACTCACCGCCGCATTTGCCGCAGGCGTGCTCCCAATGTTTGACGCTAATTGATTTAACAGCCATCACCGGACTGGTCATAATCGGCGTGCGGTGGCCGCAGCCCGTCACCTGACAAGGGCCGTGCTTGGCCCAGAAGGTGTAGATGATTTCCGGGCCTTCGTAACGGTAGTCCTTGCGCTCGTCGCGCGGGATGCTCAGCGGATCGAAGTCTGCGGGCATCACCTTCTTGGTCGGCAGGTGCGTCCACGACCCTTTCTCGCCTTCCGGGCCATCGCAGTAGTAGTACGGCATAATCTGCGGCTTGACCTCAGCCTCGATGTCGGCGAGCAGGCGCTTCACCTCTTCCAGATCGACATTGGCCAGCTCCTGCTTGACCACAAACCAAGCAACTGGATTCAGATCGTTTCCGACCATCTGCATCCCAAGGCGTGAGCCTTCCACCAACGTGGTGCCGCCGCCCATGAATATGTCGGCCACCTTCAGGTGCTTGAATGCGCCTTTCTTCTGGTGGTTGGCGTAGTAGTTGTCCCACACCAGCTTGGCCGCGTGAGACGTGTCCTCGGGAGCCTTGGTGGCCGCCGCGATCAGCATCGAACGAAATACGCTGGAGCGACGCCGCGCCCACCACTTGGACATCTGGTAAATCGGCTTGCCCGCGTTGCCTTCGATGATAGCCACCTGATTGACGGGCAGGATCGGGAAGTCCACCTCCAGGCAAGTCTTGGGGCGGTTCGGGTCGTTGAAATCGACGGTTTCAAGCGCGACCGCCTTGCCAGCCCCGACGGCCTTGGCGACTTCCTGAGCGAGTAGTTCTTTTTTGGTGGCCATTCAAGCTTCCTTAATTTTCTTGTGCGCGGGACTGGCGGCGCATGTTTTCTACGGCGGCAACCAAATCGACTTCTGCCTTGGGCGTCGCCCAGCGTGTCCAAAAGGGAATCGTTGCACTACGTGGCTCGTGTTTGGGCTTCGACATTTTGATACGGGTTGGCAGCAGCGTGGCATCGCCCACCACCACAGCCTCGCCCACATCCAGCGTCGGCAGAACCTCCATCAGCCCCTCCAGGCTTTCTGGCAATAGCTGCTTGACCACTGCCTGGTCGGTCTTGCTGGCCAGGCGCAGGCTGATGATGTTGCTGCACTGGCTGAGAATGGTCGTGCTGACATCCGAGGGGCGCTGACTGACCACCATCAATCCAACACCGTACTTGCGGCCCTCTTTGGCGATTCGCTCGAAGTTTTCCAGGGCGCGCTTTTCCAGCGGCCCGGTGGAGGCGGCACTGCTTGGCAAGTAGAGGTGTGCCTCATCACAGACGATGACAATCGGATGGCGCGCATCGCCATCCTCGCCTGGGCTGCTCCAGAACTGGATCTGGTAAATCAGCCGCCCGACCAAGCCCACCACCACCGGCAGGATGTCCGAGGGCACCTCGGAGAAATCGATGATCTTGATGCCGGGGTTGACGCCTTCGTTGACGCTACCTGTGCCAAGCAGCTTTTTCGCGAGCTCGTGCAACGCCTCGTAAGTCTCGTACTCCTCGGGTGCTTGATACATGAACGCGTAGCGGCGGTCGTTCATTTTGGTTTTCAAGCGAATGAGGAAGCGAGAGAGTTTGCCGTTCAGAGGACCTTTTTCGGTCTTGGGCAGGCCTTTACGCGGGCCGCTCGCGTACGTCTCACCAGTATCAATAGCTTCATCATTTTTGTCGTCCAGCGACTGGACAAGATCTGCAAGCCGATACGGTACTGGTGTATCGACGGTGAAGCCTTCCAACAGATCAGGCTTGCCAAGCGCAGCGATAGCAGCGCGTTTCATCACCATTACCGAATCCATCAGGGCAAGCGCCTGATTGGGTGCGTTGTCACCGGAGCGATCCACAAAAACGGATTGCATCTCGTCATAGGTCAGCAGCCAGAAAGGCAGGAAGATCGCGCCGTCTTTCTTGGTCTTGATATCGCCAATGCCCGCGATGCGGTAATGCGAGGCGAACTCCATGCTCGAATACTCACCATGCAAATCGAGCACGACGATATTGGCGTGAGGCAATTGCGCGGACTGTTCAAGGATGGAAGCGACGGTGAAGGATTTTCCCGATCCCGTGCTACCCAGCAGCGCGGAGTGACGCTGAAAAAGTTTGTCGCCATCGATATAGGCGCTGGCCTTGCCGTCCAGGGTGTAGGTGCCGACCTTGAGTGGGGCAGCCGCGTCCGCCTTGGAGGACGCACTCAAGATGCCCATGAAATCCTCGAGCGATTTTTCTTCAATAGGGAACACCGCGCGGTTAATTTCCGGTAAGAGGAAAACGGCACGCGTGAAAGTGTCCTTGCGCTGACCATCCCGAGCGCGATAGGTGCCGACCAAGCTGATCGAAACACCGTTTTCCTCTTGAGGCAGAGCAGCCAGATCTGCTGATGGATCAGCCTCAGGTAGCGCCGGCAGTTCCACCGGATGCCGCCAAACCCGTTCGATGATGCCGATGAGCCATTCATCCCCCATCGACTGGATGGCAACCAATCGACCGACGCGCGCTTTTTGCAGGCGCTGACCATCCGTCACCCGCACGGTGATCCGCGAGGTTTCTACACTGCGGACTTCTCCCAATGACTGCTCATTGGTGAAATTGAAGATGCTCATCCCTGCCTTACTCCACAAATTTCTTCAAAAAGTCATCAAGCTGCCAGACTGGCTCTGGAGTGCGGATTCCACGCCATTCGGACACTCAGCCCACGCTGATCCGGACACCTGTTCCACGCTCATTCGGACAGGCAGTCGGAGCGCAGCGACGCAGGGGTGGCATTGTTAGTCCGGGTTGGCTGGCGT
>Ga0247725_1000481_pt1 | contig 29369 bp, 27 predicted proteins | sample OKSTACKMCFT3sol_FD_183021 | JGI IMG/M metagenome (GOLD analysis project Ga0247725, IMG submission 183021) | Subsurface sediment microbial communities from gas well in Oklahoma, United States - OK STACK MC-FT3-sol | ecosystem: Environmental > Terrestrial > Deep subsurface > Rock core/Sediment...
AACGGGTCGCCTGAGGGGCGATTGTCCCTCTACCCCCACTACCTCCTGATAGATAAAAAGGAGGTAGATTCAAAGAGTTGGCCTTCATGTTGCGGCATTTTCGCCAGACAGAACGCGATCGTCGCCGGCAAGGAGCGCCATGACCACTTTTTCCACCCGGGGCCAGGACGGCCCCGCTTCCCGGCTGTTGATCCACGCCGATGACCCGGGCCAGGCGAACCGCCTGGCCCTGCTGGTCAGTCACTACGGCCATCAGCCCGGGATCCTCGATACCCGCCAGTTGCTGACGCCGACGCAGAGGGGGGATGCCCTGCTCGTCAGTTGCCGCCAGTTCAGCGCCGAGGTACGCCTTGGCCTCTCCCTTTGGCCCGACATGCCGCGCCTCTTGTTCTGCGAGCGGCTGGGGGGCGATACCCAGCTCGCCCTGTTGCAGCAGGGGGTGTTGCTGGTGCCCCACCCTTGCGGCGAGCGTGAGCCGGTGGAGCAGTGGCTGCGTCTGGCCCGCAGTCAGCTCGCCATGGTGCAGGCCCTGATGCAGACCGAGAGCGAGCTGCGCCAGAAGCTGGAGGATAGGCGGCTCATCGAGCAGGCCAAGGGACGCCTGATGCGCCATCAGGGGCTGGACGAGGACGAGGCCTATCGCCTGATGCGCAGCACCGCCATGAGCCGTCACCTGAGCCTGGGGGAGCTGGCGCGGCAACTGCTGCAGGCTTTGCCCGCCTGAGCGCTCCCGTGGCCAACCGTTTTGGTGCAACTGCGCCTAATTGAGGCAAATTTGAGGGAGGATCAGGGCACCACAGACCGCAAAGGGCCGCCTGATGCACCCTGGACGAGCTGGCACGGAAAGTGAATAACAAAAACACGATAGCAATGAAGTAACGATGCGCAGTGAGGGGCCGATCAGGCCACTCACCCGCAACAGGGCAAAGAAGCCCCGCCGATCCCGGATCGGCGGGGCTTTTTTTTGGTCGCGACGCACCTTGGGTCGCAGCGCTGCAACGAGGTGGCACTGCGATTCCAGGCAGCCTGGCGCCATGGCCCTGACCCGGAACCGAGGGAGGAGATGCAATGAACGGACGACAAGGATGTGCGGGACTGCTGCTGGCGGCGTTGTCGCTGCCGGTGCTGGCACTGGGAGCCCCGGAGCAGGAGGAGCTCAGGCTCGGCTTCATCAAGCTGACCGACATGGCGCCGCTGGCGGTGGCCTACGAGCGTGGCTATTTCGAGGATGAGGGACTCTACGTCACCCTCGAAGCCCAGGCGAACTGGAAGATCCTGCTGGATCGGGTGATAGACGGCGAGCTGGACGGTGCCCAGATGCTGGCGGGCCAGCCCCTGGCGGCCCACATCGGCATCGGCACCCAGGCCGAGCTGGTGACGGCGTTTGCCATGGATCTCAACGGCAACGCCATCACGGTGGCCAACAGCGTCTGGGCCGCCATGGCGCCCCAGTTGCCCAGGCCGCAGGCGGGCCAGGTGCCGCCCCCGGTGAGCGCCGCCGCCCTCAAGCCCGTGGTGGCGGAGTATCGCAAGGGGGGCAAGCCCTTCAACATGGGGATGGTCTTCCCCGTCTCCCCCCACAACTACGAGCTCAGGTACTGGCTGGCGGCGGGCGGCCTGCACCCCGGCTTCTATGCCCCCCAACTCGGGGACAACTCGGGCCAGCGCCAGGCGGACGTGCTGCTGTCGGTGACGCCGCCCCCCCAGATGCCCGCCACCCTGGAGGCGGGCACTATCGCCGGCTACAGCGTGGGGGAGCCCTGGAACCAGCAGGCGGTCGCCAGGGGCATAGGGGTGCCCGTCATCACGGATCAGGAGATCTGGCGCAACAACCCGGAGAAGGTGTTCGGCGTCACCCGGCAGTGGGCCGAACGTCACCCCAACACCCATGTGCGGCTGGTGAAGGCGCTGCTGCGGGCGGCCTGGTGGCTGGATGCAGACGACAACGGCAACCGGCGCGCGGCGGCCAAGCTGCTGGCCAGACCCGAGTACGTGGGGGCGGACGAGCAGGTGATCGCGAGCTCCATGACGGGCACTTTCGAGTACGCCAGGGGGGACAAGCGCCAGGTGCCGGATTTCAACGTCTTCTTCCGCCACCACGCCACCTATCCCTACTACTCCGACGCCATCTGGTACCTGACCCAGATGCGGCGCTGGGGCCAGATCCCCGAGGCCAGGCCGGACGCCTGGTTCGAGCAGGTGGCCAAGGCCGTCTATCAACCGGATGTCTATCGCCAGGCCGCCGAGGCGCTGATCGCCGAGGGCAAGCTCAAGGCCACCGACTTCCCCGACTTTGCCAGCGAGCAGGGCTATCGCGGCCCCCAGGATGGCTTCATCGACGGCCTCATCTATGACGGCCGCCACCCCAACGCCTACCTGCAACAGTTCGCCATCGGCCTCAAGGGCGATGAGCGGGTGCAATGAGCAAGGAGATCCCGATGAAACGACACACATGGCCCCTCATCCATTTAAAAGCCATCAACTGGAAAATCATGGTGCAGCCCCTGCTCGGCGTGCTGCTCTTCCTCGGCCTCTGGCAGTGGGGGGCGAGCCAGGTGCAGACCAGTCTGGGCACCCTGCCGGGGCCGCTCGCCACTGCCAGCCAGCTCTGGTCCCTCGGGCAGGAGCATCTGCAGGAGCGGGAGAAGGCGGCGGCCTTCCTCGAACGCCAGCAGGTGCGCAACGCCGAGCGACTGGCGGCGGATCCGGCGGCCGAGGTGAAGCTGCGTCCCTACACAGGACGCCCCACCTTCTTCGATCAGATAGCCACCAGCCTGCTCACCGTGCTGTGCGGCTTCGCGCTGGCGACTCTGATCGCCATTCCGTGCGGGGTGCTGCTCGGCATGAATCAGGGGCTCTATCGCGCCGCCAACCCGGTGATCCAGCTGCTCAAGCCGGTCTCCCCCCTGGCCTGGCTGCCCCTCATCACGCTAGTGGTGAGCGCTCTGTATGCAAACCCCGCCCCCTGGCTTGCCAAGTCCTTCCTCACCTCGGCCCTGACGGTGACCCTCTGCTCCCTCTGGCCGACCCTGATCAACACGGCGGTGGGGGTGGCGGGGCTGGATGGGGATCTGCACAACGTCAGCCGAGTGCTGCGCCTCTCCTTTGTGACCCATGTGCGGCGCATCGTGCTGCCCGGGGCCCTGCCCATGATCTTCACCGGGCTGCGGCTCTCCCTGGGGGTGGCCTGGATGGTGCTAATCGCGGCGGAGATGCTGGCCCAGAACCCGGGGCTCGGCAAGTTCGTGTGGGACGAGTTCCAGAGCGGCGGCTCTGCGTCTCTGGCCCGCATCATGGTGGCGGTGATCACCATAGGCCTCATCGGCTGCGCCCTGGACAGGGGCATGCTGGCCCTGCAGCAGTGGTTGTCCTGGGACAAGCGCCAGGTGCTGCGTTAATCACATTTCTATTCAGGCAGGAGAAGAGCCAATGAAGAGTTATCTGGAGATAAGCGACGTCGGCATCTCGTTCGAGACGGAGCAGGGCAGCTTCGAGGCCTTGAGCCGGGTCAACTTGCGCATCGAGAAGGGGGAGTTCGTCTCCCTCATCGGTCACTCGGGCTGCGGCAAGAGCACCGTCCTCAACCTGGTGGCCGGGCTGCTGGAGCCGACCCTGGGTGGCATCATTCTCGATGGCCGCGAGGTGGCGGGGCCGGGGCCCGAGCGGGCCATGGTGTTCCAAAACCACGCCCTGCTGCCCTGGCTCAGCGTCCAGCAGAACGTGGCGCTGGCGGTGGCCCAGGTGGAGTCTGACAAGCGGGCGGTGGCGGAGCGGGTGGACTACTACCTCTCCCTGGTGCAGATGGATCACGCCAGCCAGAAGATGCCCCACGAGCTGTCGGGGGGGATGAAGCAGCGGGTCGGCATTGCCCGCGCCCTCTCGCTCTCCCCCAAGGTGCTGCTGATGGACGAGCCGTTCGGCGCCCTCGATGCCCTGACCCGGGCCCATCTGCAGGATGCTCTGATGGCGATCCAGGCGGAGCTTGGCAACACCGTCATCATGATCACCCACGACGTGGACGAGGCGGTGCTGCTCTCCGATCGCATCGTCATGATGACCAATGGCCCCAGCGCCACCGTCGGGGAGATCCTGACCGTCGACCTGCCAAGGCCCAGAGACAGGGTCGCCCTGGCGGACGATCCCCACTACCACAAGCTGCGTCAGCAGGTGCTGCGCTTCCTCTACGAGAAGCAACGCAAGGTGACCCCCCTCAAGGCAGCCGGGCAGGTGCGCAGCAAGCTGCGCGCCTGAGCCCGCCGGATTCAAGGAAGAGAGACATGACAGACAAAGAGCAACAGTGGGTGGCAGAGGACGGCATGGACCTGCTCGGTCGCCAGAACAGTGGTTCCGCCGACACGGCCGACAAGCAACGGCTGCTGGTGGTGGGTAACGGCATGGTGGGTCATCACTTCGTCGAACAGCTGGTGGCGGCCGGTGGCCTGAGCCGGTTCGAGGTGACGGTATTTGGCGCCGAGCCGGACCCCGCCTACGACAGGGTGCACCTCTCCGAGGTATTCGGCGGCAAGGCGCCCCAGGCCCTGCGCATGGCGGATCCCGCCTGGTATGAAGAGAGCGGCATAACGCTGCGACTGGGGGCCGAGGTGGAGGTGCTCGACCGGGCGGCCCGCACCCTGACGCTGGCCAACGGCGAGCAGTTCCCTTACGACCGTCTGGTGCTGGCGACCGGCTCGGTCCCCTTCGTGCCCCCCATCCCCGGTCATCAGCGGGAGGGCTGCTTCGTCTATCGCACCCTGGGGGATCTCGCCGCCATTCGCGATGCCTGCGCCCAGGCCCGCAGCGGCGTGGTCATCGGTGGCGGCCTGCTGGGGCTGGAGGCGGCCAACGCCCTGCGCCTGCTCGGCCTCAAGACCCAGGTGGTGGAGTTCGCCCCCAGGCTGATGCCGGTGCAGCTCGACGAGAGCGGCGGCGCCGTGCTGCGGGACAAGATCCAGGCCCTCGGGGTCGAGGTGCTGGTGGAGAAAGCCACCGAGTGCATCGAGCAGGGGGAGCAGGCCCGTCATCGCCTGCGCTTCAAGGACGGCACTCACATTGAGACCGACGTGCTGCTGTTCTCCGCCGGTATTCGACCCGCCGACACCCTGGCCCGGCAATCCGGGCTGGAGGTCGGGGAGCGCGGCGGCATCTGCATCGACGACGGCTGCCACAGTTCGGATCCCGCCATCCTCGCCATCGGCGAGTGCGCGCTCTGGCAGGGGCGCATCTTCGGCCTGGTGGCTCCCGGCTACCAGATGGCCCGGGCCGCAGTGGCCAGTCTGTGCGGCGGCGAGACCCGCTTTATCGGGGCCGACATGTCCACCAAGCTCAAGCTGATGGGGGTGGACGTGGGCTCCATCGGCGATGCCCACGCCAACACCGCCGGCGCCCAGGAGTTGCTGCTGCTGGACAGGGTCAACGGCATCTACAAGAAGCTGGTGACCGACGGCGAGGGCAATCGCCTGCTCGGCGCCATCCTGGTGGGGGACGGGGCCGATTATGAGCGGCTGCTGCAGTACTACCAGAACGGGGTGGCGCTGCCCCAGCCGCCGCTCTCCCTGCTGGTGGGGGAGGTCGGGGCCGCCCCCGCGCCCCTGGTGCTGCCGGACAGCGCCATCCTCTGCTCCTGCCACAACGTCAGCAAGGGGGACGTGGTGGCCGCCGTTCGGGCGGGCAATCACGAGCTGGCTGCGGTGAAGAGCTGCACCAAAGCGGGCACGGGTTGCGGCGGTTGCAGCAACCTGCTCAAGCAGGTGGTGGATCAGACCCTGGCGGACCTTGGCGTCGAGGCGGACAAGGGGTTGTGCGAGCACTTCGCCTACGGCCGTCAGGAGCTCTATCACCTGGCCCGGGTCGGCGAGCTGAAGAGCTTCGAGGCGCTGCGGGACAAGCACGGCCAGGGGCTGGGGTGCGACATCTGCAAGTCGACGGTGGCCTCCATCCTGGCGTCCCTCTGGAACGAGCACGTGCTGGAGAAACCGCACCGCGCCCTGCAGGACACCAACGACGCCTTCCTTGCGAACCTGCAAAAGGACGGCACCTATTCGGTGGTGCCGCGCATCCCGGGGGGGGAGATCACCCCGGAGGGGCTCATCACCATCGGCGAAGTGGCGCGCAAGTACGGCCTCTACACCAAGATCACCGGCGGCCAGCGCATCGATCTCTTCGGCGCCCGGGTCGACCAGCTGCCCGCCATCTGGGGCGAGCTGGTGGCGGCGGGCTTTGAGACCGGTCAGGCCTACGGCAAGTCGGTGCGCACCGTGAAGTCCTGCGTGGGCTCCACCTGGTGTCGTTACGGGGTACAGGACTCCATGACCCTGACCCAGACCCTGGAGCACCGCTACAAGGGGCTGCGGGCGCCACACAAGCTGAAGTTTGCGGTCTCAGGCTGCACCCGGGAGTGCGCCGAGGCCCAGAGCAAGGACATCGGCGTCATCGCCACCGAGCGGGGCTGGAACCTCTATGTGTGCGGCAACGGCGGGATGCGGCCGCGCCACGCCGACCTCTTTGCCACGGATCTCGACGAGCAGACCCTGATCCGCTACATCGACCGGCTGCTGATGTTCTATGTGCGCACCGGGGACAGACTGCAACGTACCTCGGTCTGGATGGAGAACATGGAAGGGGGGCTCGACTACCTAAAGTCGGTGATCATCGAGGACAGGCTCGGCATCGGTGCCGAGCTGGAGGCCATGATGGAGGGGATAGTCGGCACCTGGCAGTGCGAGTGGAAGAGCACATTGGCGGATCCGGACAAGCTCAAGCTGTTCGAGGCCTTCGTCAACCGGCCCGAGGACGAGACGCCGCCGCGCCGTGAGGAGCGGGGGCAATGGGTGCCGGATATCGCTATCAAGGAGGTGGTATGAGCGACATAAAAGAAGAGACCTTACAGTCAGAACCTGGAGCCTGGCATAGGGTATGCGAGCTGGCGGCGCTGCCGGAGCAGGCCGGGCGCAGCGCCTGGCTGGAGGGGCGGGTGCTGGCGCTGTTTCGCCTCGGGGAGCATGTCTATGCCCTGGACGGGGTGGATCCCCTGGCCGGCGTGGCGGTGCTGGGGCGTGGTCTGGTGGGGGATGCCGGTGGGGAGCCCGTGGTCGCCTCGCCCCTTTACAAGCAGCGCTACGCCCTGATGGACGGTCGCTGTCTGGACGATCCTGCCCTGAGCGTCGCCTGCTGGCCGGTGCGACTGGAGGGGAGCGAGGTCTGGGTACAGCTGGGGTGAGTGGCCCATCTGAAAACCATGTTGTGATCGCCGGGCACTGCCCGGTGATTTTTTGTGCGCGACCCGACATTTCTTGTACGAGAGGATGGCGGGAAAACGTTTTTCGGAAATAATGGACAAACGTTTGCAACTGGATGTTTGTCTATGACGGAACGTGAGCAAGAGATCCTCGCCCTGCTGCGCCAGGATCCCATGATTGCCCAGCAGGAGCTGGCGGACAGGCTCGGCATTAGCCGCTCCGCGCTGGCGAGCCACATCTCCAGCCTGATGCGCCAGGGCTATGTGCAGGGGCGCGGCTATGTGCTGCGCGAAGGCCCCTACGCCGTGGTGATCGGCGGCGCCAACATGGATATCTGTGGCTGCAGCCACGACAACCTGCGCATCGGCGACTCCAACCCGGGCCGGGTACGCACCTCCGCCGGCGGGGTAGGGCGCAACATCGCCGAGAACCTGGCGCGCCTTGGCACCGACACCCGGCTGTTGACTGCGGTGGGCAACGATCAATACGGCCACCACCTGCTGGAGGTGAGCCAGCGCGCCGGGGTCGATGTGCGCCAGGTGCTGGTACTGGAGGGTCAATCGACCTCCTGCTATCTCAGCCTGCACGATGGCAGCGGCGAGATGAGCTGCGCCGTCAACGACATGGGGATCATCGAGCAGCTCACCCCGGCCCGGCTCACCCCCCTGAGCGGTTTTCTCGGTGCGGCCCGGCTCTGGGTGCTCGACACCAACCTCGCCACCCACACCCTTGACTGGCTGTTCGAGCGCCAGGGGGAGCACATCATCTTCGTGGACACCGTGTCGGTGGCCAAGGTGGAGAAGATCCGCCCCTGGCTGCACCGCATCCACACCCTCAAACCCAATCGCACCGAGGCGGAGCAGCTGTGCGGCTTCACCATCGGCGGGCCCGACACCTGGCCCATGGCGGCGGCCTGGTTCCACCGCGCCGGGGTGCAGCGACTCTTCCTGAGCCTCGGCGATCAGGGGATCTTCTATAGCGACGGGGCCTGCCAGGGCCATCTGCCCGTGCTCGGCAGCCCGGTCGTCAACGTGACCGGCGGCGGCGATGCCTTCATGGCAGGGCTGGCCCACGCCTGGTTGCAGGATCAGGGCATCATGGAGACAACCCGGTTCGCCCTCGGTTGCGCCGCCCTCACCGTCAATTGTTCCGATACCGTCTTTTCCGGCCTATCCAAGGCCGCCGTTGAACGCATGCTGGAGGAGTACCCATGTTGAACGCTTACCTCGATATCCAACCTGAAGTTGCCGCCGCGCTGGCCGCCGGCAAGCCGGTGGTGGCCCTGGAGTCCACCATCATCTCCCACGGCATGCCCTATCCGCAGAACGTGGAGACGGCGCGCCAGGTGGAGCAGGTGGTGCGGGACAACGGCGCCGTGCCGGCCACCATCGCCATCATCGATGGCCGCCTCAAGGTGGGTCTGGATGCGGGGGCCCTGGAGGCGCTGGGCCGGGCCGGTCATGCCGCCACCAAGTGCAGCCGCCGCGACATCCCCTTCGTGCTGGCCAACAAGGGGTTGGGGGCGACCACGGTGGCCTCCACCATGATAGTGGCCGCCATGGCCGGGATCCGGGTGTTCGCCACCGGCGGCATCGGCGGCGTGCACCGCGGTGCCCAGGAGACCTTCGACATTTCGGCCGACCTGCAGGAATTTGCCCAGACCCCGGTGGCCGTGGTCTGCGCCGGCGCCAAGTCGATCCTCGACATCGGTCTGACCCTGGAGTACCTGGAGACCCAGGGGGTGCCGGTGATCGGCTACCAGACCGAGGAGCTGCCCGCCTTCTACACCCGGGAGAGCGGCTTCAAGGTGGATTATCGCCTGGAGAGCCCGGCGGCCATCGCCGAGGCACTGCGTCTGAAGTGGGAGCTGGGGCTGGCGGGGGGCGCCGTGGTGGCCAACCCGATCCCGACCCAGTTTGCCATGCCCAAGGCCGACATCGACGCCGCCATTGCCCAGGCACTGCGAGAGGCGGACGAGCAGGGGGTGAAGGGCAAGGCGTCCACCCCCTTCCTGCTGGCCCGGGTGTGCGAGCTGACCGGTGGCAACTCCCTGGCGGCCAATATCCAGTTGGTGCTCAACAACGCCGCGCTGGGGGCGCGCATCGCTGCCAGCCTGTAAACACCTTTGCGAAAGATGCAAAAGAGGGCCAACAGGCCCTCTTTTTATTGCGAAAATCGGTGAGATAACCTCCTTATTCCAGCACCAGTCGCCCGTTGAGAGGCTGGACGGGGCGGTTGTTGGGGTGGTGCATCACCGCCTTGAAGGCATCGATCTGGGCCTGGCTGGCCTGGACCGGCTCCTTCATCACCAGCCAGCGCACTCCTTCCAAGCAGGGTGGGGTGGTCAGGGACCCGCTGAAGCGGTAGTAGTCGTGCTGGGCGGGCAGCAGTTGCTCTGCCGAGATAGGTTCCTTGAAGGCATGGATCTCCCCCGCCTTGGCTGGCAGCACCTGCCAGGCCTGGCTCAGTGCCCCATTGGCCTGGCCCGGCTCGAACATCACGGCGACCACCGCCAGCTCCCCCTTGGCGTTGGCGTGGACCAGGTGACCCTCCAGGGGGTAGGACCTGCCTTCGATGAGGTTTTCGCTGGGGGCGTGGAAGTGGAACTGCTTGAGCTCGAAGTGCATGCCGTCGAGCTCAAGGGTGCTGCCGGGGGCATAGTTGACCTGCACCGTGTGGCCGTTGTTGACCAGCGTCTTGCCACCCGCCTGATAGTGGAACTGCAGGGGGGCCAGATCGGCCTTCACCAGACCCGAGAGGTTGACCGGCGACTGGTTGCTGCCGGCACACTGGCCATATTCCGGGGTCAGGCTGGCCCATTTCGCCGGGCCGGCCTCGCCGCTGTATTCCCAGTGTGTGGTGGCAGCAAAGGCGGCAGGGCAGAGCAGCAGGGCGCCAGCCAGCAGGGACTTTTTCATCATGCATCCTTATCCTGATTGAAAAGCACGGCCATTCCAGGCCTTCCGGCAGGAAGGCCTCATCAATGGCATCGTTGGAAACGCAGGGTACGCGGTGCCAGACCGGATTAATTGTTATGAAAGGTCTGTCGTCGTCGCTATTTGAAGCGTGGCATGAGGCTGCGCCATAGTGTATTTCGGCAACGGGGCACGCTTATTCATGGAGGAGAAATCCTGCGGGCATTTTCGCAATGAACGGCCCCCTTTCATGGCGCCCCAAATAGATGACGGGCTGATTCTAGAGGGCTTTTCATGGCTCCATTTGATCTCGAGCAAACAAGCGCGGACTAATTATCGGGCTTGAGGATCCCTTATTTCGCTGGGATTTGTTCGATATTCCCTGACCCGGTCAGGGGCGTGCGTGGCGGGAGCCGGGCGCTGCGCTGACAGAGTGCCTCGGTGTTGACCCCTTATCTCTCTGATAGTGCTGGAGAAATTCCCCCCTCAGCACAGTGACGGCGGGATGACAATCCCCCGGTTGGCGGCGCCTTGTTTGCGGTTTTGCCGTCCTCTTCACATTTCCGGATTGCTCGCTATTTGTGCGATTGCCTTACTCATCCGACCTGGTGTCAAATCACTCCGCCTAACACAAGGAGTGGCATAATAATGAATAATATCAATAAATTAGTTCTGGCTATCGGATTCACTCTCACCACCTTCCCGAGCCTGGCGGCGGGATTCCAGTGCGGGGAGCACGTCACCCTGGGGGTACCCGGTCAATCCAGTCAGCTGTTGTGCCGGGAGGGCTATGCCGCCGGGTACAACTACGACACCAAGGTCTCTGACTGGGTTTCTTACCGGATGACGGCCGCCAGCGCCCAGGGTCAGGTGCCGCGCAAGGATGCCTTCGCCGAGGACAAGGAGGTGCCGGTGCAGTTTCGCGCCACCCTGTCGGACTACAAGGGCTCGGGCTATGACCGCGGCCACCAGGCACCGGCGGCGGACATGCGCTCCACCGCCAACACCATGAAGCAGAGCTTCCTGCTGACCAACATGACCCCGCAACTGCCGGCGCTCAACCAGGGGGCATGGCGCATCCTGGAGGAGAAGACCCGGCAGTGGGCCATCACCTACAAGAGCGTGCAGGTGATCACCGGCCCCATCTTCACCCACTCCGATGGCGCCATCGGCAACGGCGTGACCGTGCCCCACGCCTACTACCGGGTGGTGATGGATCTGGCGGGCAAGCGGGCCATCGCCTTCATCCTGCCGCAAGAGAACGTCTCGGCCAGTCGGCTGGCGGACTATGTGGTGACGGTGGATGAGGTGGAGGAGCAGACCGGGCTCGACTTCTTCACCGAGCTGCCGGATGAGCAGGAAGAGGCCATGGAGTCGCGGCTGTCGGCCATGTGGGGCGGTTAGCGCGTCCGGCAGGGGTAACGGGGGCCCAGGCCCCCGTTACCCACACGGGCTTCCGGCCATTGTCATGGCCCCTGGTACAGGGCCAGTACAGCTTGGGTCTGGCATCGGGTCCTTATCATGACTCCTTTTTTCAGGAGGCATCATGTCAGCGCTGTTTTCCCTTCACTCCTCGTCCACTCTTGCCCGCGCGTTGCGCATCTGCGTACCCATGGCGCTGCTGGGGGCTGCTGTTCCCCCGGCCATGGCCGACGAGGATATCCGCTTGGGGCAGACCATTCTGCTCGGGGTCGGCGATCATCCCGCCATCATTCCCATGCTCGCCTGCCGGCCGACCAAATCCATCATGGTCAAGGCTGGGCGGGAGTTGACCCTGGAGCGGGTCAAGGTGTTCTACGGCAACGATCGCAGCAAGACCCTCTATTTCGACAAAGTGTTGAAAGAGGATCAGGAGTCGGGGTGGCAATCCCTCGGCAGCCGACTCTGCATCAAGCGCATCGAGGTGTACGGCAATTCGGAAGGGAGCAGGGCGGGGGTCAAGGTGTACGGGCGCAAATGAGCAAAGGGCGGGGGAAATCCCCGCCCAGTGCTTATTTCTTCGGGCGGAACGGTTTGATGATGGCCTCGTCGCACTCGAGATAGGGCCCTTCCATCAGGTCGATGCAGTAGGGGATGGCGGGGAAGACCGCATCCAGGCACTCGCGGATCGATTTGGGCTTGCCCGGCAGGTTGACGATGAGCGAGCTGCCGCGCAGGCCGGCGGTCTGGCGCGACAGGATGGCGGTCGGCACGAACTTGAGGGACTCGGCCCGCATCAGCTCGCCAAAGCCCGGCATCATGCGATCGCACACCGCCTCGGTGGCCTCCGGGGTCACATCCCGCCTGGCCGGCCCTGTGCCCCCCGTGGTAACGACAAGGCAGCACTGCTCCTCGTCGACCAGCCGAACCAGGGTCGCCTCAATCTGCTCCTGCTCGTCGGGGATCACCTGATAGACGGGCTCCCATTCCGAGGTCAGGTAGGCGTTCAGGGTGTCGATGATGGCCTTGCCGGAGAGATCTTCGTAGATGCCTGCACTGGCGCGATCGCTGACGGTGACGATACCGATTCTTGCCTTGCTCATGGTCTGCCCTTGGTTGCCGCAATAAAGTGGTAAATAAAATAACATAATCAGTGAGATATGTTAAACCGCCGGATGAGGCAAGGGGAGGGCATCGAGCCTGGGAGAGAGTCGAATGAAAAACAATTTTGAGAAAAGTCCGTTAATAAGGAATAAGGCCGAGAAAAATGACGCTGAAATTTTATAAAAAAACTGACGCAGGCCGGATTCGGTTAATTTCATGAATCATAAGGAATAAATGATTTTTTCCGCCAACAATGCGCAATCCGTGCCAAAAACCGGACTCCTGTGGCTCGGCGGTGAATGGCCCAAAATCGCCACCATCCTATATAACCTTCCTTAGGGACAGTGAAATAGTGATGTGCCCGGCGTCGTTCCATTCCATGGGCGAGGTCCGGCCAGGAGGGTATATGGAGCTGCCTGATTTCGATACCCTGAAGTACTGGGCGCTGGCCGAGCCGGAGCGACTCGACGCGCTGCTGCACCAGCAGATAGAGACCCTGATCGCCCAGGTGGGACCAGAGCGGCAACGTCGGTTGCGAGGTCTGCAATTTCGCATCGACTGCCAGCGCCGCCTGGCAAGAAACAACCTCGACAGCTGCATCCGGATAGCCAACATGATGCATGACTCCGTCTACGCCATGCGCCAGCACATTCTGGATCTGCAGAACGAATCCTGTCAGGAAATGGCAGAGCCCCCGCTGCCGGATAATGTGATAGCGTTTTCCAGTTATCTGAAACGGAAATAATTAAAGGCCCTGTTCAAGATATAAAAAAACAGGGTTTTTATTAATTTGTTTCACCCCTTCTCAAACAAGTTGTTAAGCAAGTTGGGTGAATTGTTTTTTATTTGCTGCAAATATTCCCCGGGCGGCTGAATAATAGTGACCAGTGCCCGCAGTCCGATAGAGATGGATGAAGGTGTATTTATTTTGGGGTAATATCCAGACACATTTCATCTTGCTATGACTCAAAGGGATCATGAGAAGCATCACACCAGGAAGGGTGCTGTCGCGAGAGCAGCAGACGGAGATCACCCGGATCATCGTCAAGGCGGGCCAGATGCTGGCCCAGTTTGGGGCGGAGAGCCGCATCATCGAGCAGACCACGGTCCGGCTCGGCATGGCGCTCGGGCTGGAGAGCGTCGAGATGGCCATCTCTTCCAGCGCCATCGTCCTCACCAGTCTCTACCAGGGCAGTTGCGTCACCACCACCCGCCGGGTGCGGGAGCACGGCATCAACATGCAGGTGGTGTGCGAGATCCAGCGCATCTGCATCATGACGGAAAAGTCGCTTATCGGCGCGCGCGAGGTACGTCAGCGCCTCGAGGCCATCACGCCGTTCCACTATCACCCCTGGCTGGTGGTGCCCATGGTGGGGCTCTCCTGCGGTGCCTTCAGCCTGCTGTTTGGCGGTGACTGGCCCATCTTCCTGGTGACCTGCTGCTCGGCCTCGGTCGCCATGCGGGTGCGCCAGCTCATTGCCCGCCATCACCACAGCCCCCTCATCAACTTTGCCGCTACCGGGTTTATCGCCACCCTGCTCGCCTCCAGCGCCACCTTCTTCGGCTGGGGCGAACAACCCTATCTCGCCATGGCCGCCAGCGTGTTGCTGCTGGTGCCGGGGTTCCCGCTCATCAATGCGGTCTCCGACATGGTGAAGGGTTACTTCAACATGGGGCTGGCCCGCTGGGGCACGGCGACACTGCTGACCATCAGCGCAGCCATAGGGATCATTCTCGCCATGTCGGTGACGGGTATCTGGGGGTGGAAAGTATGAAGATCTTTGACGTTGTATCGACCCTGTTGATCGGGGCAAACCGGCTATCCATCAGCGCGCGGAACCATATCGGGATCATGCTCGCCATGTCGGTGACCGGTATCTGGGGGTGGAAGGTATGATGGAACTGCTCTGGTTGCTGGCCAAGGATGCCTTCTGGTCGGCCATTCCGGCGGTGGGCTTTGCCATGCTGTTCAACGTGCCGCCACGGATGCTCAAATATTGCGCCATGGGGGGCGCGTTGGCCCATAGCCTGCGTACCCTGCTCATCCACTACGGCATGCCCATCGAGTGGGCCACCCTGGCAGCGGCGACCACGGTCGGCTTTGTCTGTGTCTACTGGTCGCGCCGCCTGCTGGCACCACGCCCGGTGTTCAGCGTCGCCTCCATCATCCCCATGATCCCGGGCAGCTACGCGTTCAAGACCATGATCGCCATCGTCGAGCTCAATATCTCCGGGGTGACCATGGAGCTGCTTCAGAGCGCGGTGGAGAACGGCCTCAAGGCGCTCTTTATCGTGGGGGCCCTGAGTTTCGGTTTGGCGATTCCGTCTCTGGTCGTGTATCGTAACCGCCCCATTATATGAATGGTGAAGCGAGAAACTGATACCGTGAAGATTTCAATGATTGCTGCCCTCGCGAAAAATCAGGTGATTGGTAAGAACAACCTGATGCCTTGGCATATGCCCGCCGACTTGGCCCATTTCAAGCGGATCACCCTGGGCAAGCCGGTGCTGATGGGGCGCAAGACCTTCGAGTCCATCGGACGGCCACTGCCAGGCCGTCGCAATCTGGTGATCAGCCGCAATCCCGACTACCGGGCCGACGGCGTGGAGGTCATCGACTCGGTGGAGGCGGCGCTGGCGCTGCTGGCGGGCAGCGATGTGGCCGAGCTGATGGTGATCGGGGGGGGGCATCTCTACGGCCAGCTGCTGCCACGGGCCGAGAGGCTCTATCTGACCCGCATCGATCTGGCGGTGGAGGGGGATACCCGCTTCCCGGCCTTCGATGAGAACGATTGGTCGTGCATCGAGCGCGAGTCCCATCAGCCTGACGAGAAGAATCCCCACCCCTACTGTTTCGAGACCTGGCAGCGGCGCTGAGCCCTCTGATGCCATGAAGAGCCCCTTGCGACAGCCGGGGGCTTTTTTGTGCCCTGTTACTGCAAAGAGAAGGGGGCTGAACCGGCATGGCTGAAGGTGCCTGAAGCAATATCCGGAATGCGTGACACTAAAATGATTGGTGGTGTAATCAATAAACCATTCGTCGCCCCGATGGGCGCCGTCGTCCCCACCCTCTCTTTTCGCCTGCTGATAACGCCCTTTAATCATTAATAAAATGTGCTGAAAGTGCATCGCTACTGTGGCGACCCTGTCTGTTATAGGCGTTTTTATCGTGATTTAATGGATTTTTATGAATAAAAATAACCAATAAAAATCAATGGCTTAAATTTAACCTTTCCAGGCTAGCTTCAATTGGTTCTTTTGTTTGGGTGTGAAATTGCTTAGTGTTAAAAGTAATTGGCTCACGTTCGACGGTTTGCCAGGCAAGGCGTCGGCCAAGAAAAAAGGACAATATGACAGTCAAACTCGAGGTCAAATCCCTCTACAAAATCTTCGGCGATCAGCCGGATAAAGCGTTCAAATTGCTGGCGAAAGGGCATGATCGCGCCAGTATCCTGAAAAAGACCGGACAGACCCTGGGGGTCCAGGATGTCAATCTGGCCATCAACGAAGGGGAGATCTTCGTGGTGATGGGCCTCTCCGGTTCGGGCAAGTCCACCCTGGTGCGTCTCTTCAACCGGCTGATCGAGCCGACCCGCGGCCAGGTGCTGATCGATGGCGAGGACATCGCCGCCATCTCGGAGCGCGAACTGCGCCGGGTGCGCCGCAAGAAGATCAGCATGGTATTCCAGTCCTTCGCCCTGATGCCGCACCTGAGTGTGCTGGAAAATACCGCCTTCGGGCTGGAGCTGGCCGGTGTACCGCTGGCGGAGCGCCAGCAGAGTGCCCGTCAGGCGCTCCATCAGGTGGGGCTGGGACAGTGGATAGAGGCTTATCCGGATGCCCTCTCCGGCGGCATGAAGCAGCGGGTCGGGCTGGCCCGGGCCCTTGCCAATGACCCCGACATTCTGCTGATGGACGAAGCTTTCTCCGCGCTGGATCCCCTGATCCGCACCGAGATGCAGGACGAGCTGCTCAAGCTGCAGGCCAGCCAGCAGCGCACCATCGTCTTCATCTCCCACGATCTGGACGAGGCGATGCGCATCGGCGATCGCATCGCCATCATGCAGGATGGCCAGCTGGTGCAGGTGGGCACCCCGGACGAGATCCTCAACCAGCCCGCCAACGACTATGTGCGCGCCTTCTTTCGCGGGGTGGATCTGGCCCATGTGTTCAGCGCCCGCGATGTGGCCAGCCGCAAGCAGGTGCCCCTCATCAAGAAACACACCACCGACGGGCCGGGCAACGCCCTGCGCCAGCTCAAGGAGCTTGAGCGGGAGTTCGGCTACGTGGTGGATCGCAGCCGCCGCTTCCTCGGGGTCGTCTCGGTGGAGTCGCTCGGTCAGGCGGTCAGGGCCAAAGGCAGCCTGGAGCAGGCGTTGCTGGCGGACATTCAGCCCATCCTGGCGGACACCGCCCTCAATGAACTGATCAGCCAGGTGGCGGCCGCCCCCTGTCAGGTGCCCGTGGTCGAGGAGGACGGCACTTACCTCGGCCTCATCTCCAAGGCCAATCTGCTCAACACCCTGGACAGGAGTACCCCGGCATGAAGCTGATGAATCCCCATTTGTTGCTGAGCGGGCTGCTGGCCCTGGTGCTGCTGGCGAGCCCTTCCCTGCGGGCCGATGAGGTGGCGGCAGACCCCTGGAGCGCACCTGCGTCCACCGAGGTGTCCGATCCCTGGGGCAGTACCGACACTCAGAACACCGACTGGCAGAACCAGATCGAAGCCGCCGACACCACAACCGCCATCGACTGGCTGGATCCCTTCCAGCAGGCGCTGGTGCCGCTGGATACCTGGGTGGAAGGGGGCATCGGCTGGCTGGTGGAGAACCTGCGGCCGCTGTTCCAGCTAATCCGCGCACCGGTGGAGCTGACCCTGAACGCCATGACCCATCTGCTGCAGACGGTGCCCTCCACCCTGATGATGGGGCTCCTGGCCCTGCTTGCCTGGCAACTGGTGAACGGCCGCATGGCGCTCGGCACGCTCGTATCTCTTGTGGGGATCGGGCTCATCGGGGCCTGGTCCGATGCCATGGTGACCCTGTCCCTGGTGCTGACCTCGCTGTTCTTCTGTGTGCTGCTGGGGTTGCCCACCGGCATCCTGCTGGCCCGCAGCGAGCGGCTCTCCACCTGGACCCGGCCGCTGCTGGATGCCATGCAGACCACCCCGGCGTTCGTCTACCTCATCCCCATCGTGATGCTGTTTGGCATCGGCAACGTGCCCGGGGTGGTGGTGACCGTCATCTTCGCCCTGCCGCCCATGATCCGGCTCACCATGCTGGGCATTCGCCAGGTGCCCGCCGATCTGGTTGAGGCGGCCCACTCGTTCGGTGCCAGCCCCTCCCAGTTGCTGTTCAAGGTACAGCTGCCGCTCGCCATGCCCACCATCATGGCCGGGGTCAACCAGACCCTGATGCTGGCGCTCTCCATGGTGGTGATCGCCTCCATGATCGCGGTGGGAGGCCTCGGCCAGATGGTGCTGCGCGGCATCGGCCGGCTCGACATGGGGCTCGCCTCCATCGGCGGCCTCGGCATCGTGCTGCTGGCCATCGTGCTCGACCGCCTCACCCAGGCGATGGGGCAACCGGATCGCACCCGTACCGGCCGCTGGTATCAGCACGGCCCCGCCGCCCTGCTGCTGCGCCTGGCCGGTCGTGACAAGAAAATCGATTACAAAGGAGTAAATGCATGAGACCGATCACCAAAGGATTGACCCTGGGCACATTGCTGCTGAGTACCCAACTGCTGAGCCCGCTCGCCATGGCCAGCGCCGAGTTGCCGGGGGAGGGGGTTCGCGTTCAGCCCCTGCAGAGCTCCTTGCCGGAAGAGGCCTTCCAGAGCCTGCTGGTGAGCAAGCTGATGGCGCGTCTGGGTTACGATGTCCAGCCCGCCCAGGAGGTGGACTACAACGTGGCCTATGCCTCGGTGGCCCAGGGAGACGGCACCTTCCTCGCGTTCAACTGGGTGCCGCTGCAGGACAACAAGTACGAGCAGGCGGGGGGGGACAAGGTGTTCTTCCGTGAGGGCACCTATGTGGCCGGTGCCGCCCAGGGGTACCTCATCGACAAGAAGACCGCGACCCAATACGGCATCACCAACCTGGGCCAGCTCAAGGATCCCGAGGTGGCGGCGCTGTTTGACGGGGATGGCGACGGCAAGGCCGACCTCATCGGCTGCAACCCCGGCTGGGGCTGCGAGGGGGCGATCAACCATCACCTCGATGCCTTTGGTCTGACCCCCACGGTGGCGCACAAGCAGGGCAACTACGCGGCGCTGATCGCCGATACCCTGGCTCGCTACCAGGCCGGCAAGCCGGTGCTCTATTACACCTGGACCCCCTACTGGCTCAGCAGTGAACTGGTGCCGGGCAAGGATGTGGTGTGGCTGGAAGTTCCCGCCGATGCCCCGGATGCGGCCAAGACCCGTTTGCCGAACGGCAAGAACTACGGCTTTGCGGTGAACACCATGCACATTGTTGCCAACAAGCGGTTTGCCGAAGCCAATCCGGCCGCCGCCAGGCTCTTCTCCATCGTCAAGCTGCCGCTCAATGACATCAACGTGCAGAACGGCCTGATGAACAAGGGGCAGAACAAGCCGGCGGACGTGGAGCGTCATGCCGACGCCTGGCTCAAGGGCCACGAGGCACTGGTGAACGACTGGCTGAATCAGGCGCGCGCTGCCGCCATGTAATGAAGGGCGTTACATCACCCTTTTGCGCAAAGAAAAACGCCCGGCAGTTGCCGGGCGTTTTTTTGTGGGCGGGGCGCAGCACATGGCCGGGCCGGGGGATCAGATGCCGGAGCCGTCGCTCTCGCCACCTTCCTCATGCAGGCCGCACTCGCGCTTGAGGCCGAAGAAGCGGGTCTGCTCCTCGCTCATGCCGGGCTCCCACTTGGCGGTGGTGTGCACGTCGCCGACCGAGAGGTAGCCCTGCTCCCACAAGGGGTGGTAGGGCAGGTCGAACTCCTTGAAGTAGTAGAAGACGTCCTTGTTGCTCCAGTCGATCACCGGCAGGAACTTGAAGCGACCGCGCTGGATGGCCAGCACCGGCAGCTTGCCCCGGCTGCCGGACTGCTCACGGCGCAGGCCCGAGAACCAGGTGCGGGCACCCAGCTCGTTCAGGGCGCGGTCCATGGGCTCCACCTTGTTGAGCTGGTTGTAGCGGGTGATCCCCTCCACCCCCTGCTCCCACAGGAGGCCGAAGCGGGCCTCCTGCCAGGCCGGGCTGAGTTCGGCCCGGTAGATCTTGAGGTTGAGCGCGAGACGCTCGGTCAGTTCGTCGATGAAACGGTAGGTCTCGGGGAAGAGGTAACCGGTGTCGGTCAGCACCACGGGCACGTCGGCCCGCTCGCGGCTCACCAGGTGCAGCATGAGCGCCGCCTGGATGCCGAAACTCGACGACAGCACATGCTCCCCCGGCAGGTTGGCCAGGGCCCAGCGCACCCGCTCGGGGGCGCTCATGGCGTCCAGCTCCCGGTTGAGGGGGGCCAGCGCCTCGACCTGCTCCTCCCGGCCCAGGGCCAGCAGGGCGTCGAGGTCGAGCCGGCCGTCGGCGGTGCGCGCCAGCCGGGCTGTATCAGTCTGTTCAGGCTGCATAGAAGTCCCTCGCGGAGTCGATAACCGGGGCGATGATGCCGGCGCGAATGACAAAATCGCCGAAGCACTCGTCCGGGTTGCGATCCTTGGCCCAGCGGCCGATCAGGGCGTCCAGTTCGGCCAGGATCTGCGGCTCGGTGATGTTCTCCAGGTGCAGGCGCGGGATGCGGGTCCCCTCGAGGTTGCCCCCCAGGTGCAGGTTGTAGCGACCCGGCGCCTTGCCCACCAGACCTACTTCCGCCAGCATGGCGCGGCCGCAGCCGTTGGGGCAACCGGTGACCCGGAAGATGATGGCGTCATCCGCCAGGCCGTGCTTGGCCAGCAGCCCCTCGATGTCGGTGACGAAGGCAGGCAGCATGCGCTCGGCCTCGGCCATCGCCAGGGGGCAGGTGGGCAGGGCCACACAGGCCATGGACTGCTTGCGCTGCTCGCTCACGCCGTCATCCAGCAGACCGTACTGGCGCGCCAGGGCTTCGATGCGTGCCTTCTCGCCGGCAGGCACGCCCGCGATGATGAGGTTCTGGTTGGCGGTGAGGCGGAAGTCCCCCTGATGCACCTTGGCGATCTCCAGCATGCCGGTCTTGAGGGGCTTGCCCGGGAAGTCCAGCAGGCGGCCGTTCTCGATAAACAGGGTCAGGTGGTGCTTGCCGTCGATCCCCTCCACCCAGCCGAAGCGATCGCCACGGCTGGTGAATTCATAGGGGCGAACCGGCCCGAACTGGATGCCGGCGCGGTTCTCCACCTCGGCCTTGAAGGCCTCGACCCCCACCCGTTCAAGGGTGTACTTGGTCTTGGCGTTCTTGCGGTTGACACGGTTGCCCCAGTCGCGCTGGGTGCTGACCACGGCGGCAGCCACCTCCAGCACGTGGGAGAGCGGAATGAAGCCAAAGTCGCTCGCCTTGCGCGGGTAGGTGGTGGTGTCGCCGTGGGTCATGGCCAGACCGCCGCCCACCAGCACGTTGAAGCCCACCAGCTTGCCGTGATCGGCAATGGCCACGAAGTTGAGATCGTTGGCGTGGATGTCCACATCGTTGTGGGGCGGGATGACCACGGTTGTCTTGAATTTGCGCGGCAGGTAGTTGGAGCCCAGGATCGGCTCCTCGTCACCCCCCAGCTTCTCGCCATCCAGCCAGATCTCCACGTAGGCGCGGGTCTTGGGCAGCAGGTGCTCGGAGATCTTCTTGGCCCACTCGTAGGCCTCCTGGTGCAACTCGGACTCCACCGGGTTGCTGGTGCAGAGCACGTTGCGGTTCACGTCCCCCGCGGTGGCGATGGAGTCGATACCTGTGCTGTTGAGGGTCTGGTGCATCAGCTTGATGTCGCGCTTCAGTACCCCGTGGAACTGGAAGGTCTGGCGGGTGGTCAGGCGGATGCTGCCGTACATGCTGTGTTCTTCGGCGAACTTGTCGATCACCTGCCACTGGGCCGGGGTGATGATGCCGCCGGGCAGGCGGGCGCGCAGCATGACGTTGTGCAGGGGCTCCAGCTTCTGGGCGGCGCGCTCCGGGCGGATGTCGCGGTCATCCTGCTGATACATGCCGTGGAAGCGGATCAGCTGGAAGTTGTCGCCGTTGAAGCCGCCGGTGAGCGGGTCCTGCAGATCTTCGGCGATGGTGCCGCGCAGGAAGTTGCTCTCGCGCTTGAGGCGTTCGTTGTCAGCCAGCGGCCCTTCGACCGGTCCCGGAATAAGTTGTTTGCTCATCAATAGACATCCCTTTGATAACGTTTGGCACGACGCAATTCGCTCAGATACTCTTCTGCTTCCTCACGGCTCTTGTGGCCGTGTTCCGCAATCACTTCCAGCAGGGCTTCCTGCACATCCTTCGCCATGTGGTTGGCGTCGCCACACACATAGAAGTGAGCGCCTGCTTCCAGCCACTGGTAGAGCTCAAGCCCTGCCTCGCGCAGACGGTCCTGCACATAAATCTTGTTGGCCTGATCCCGGCTGAAGGCCAGGGAGATCTTGGACAGCAGGCCCGATTTCACATAACGCTGCCACTCCACCTGATAGAGGAAGTCCTGGGTGAAGTGGGGGTTGCCGAAGAAGAGCCAGTTCTTGCCCTCTGCCCCCTGTGCTTCCCGTTCCTGCAGGAAGGCGCGGAACGGAGCAATGCCGGTGCCCGGGCCCACCATGATGACGGGGGTATCGGGATTGGCGGGCAGGCGGAAGTTGTCGTTGTGCTCCACGAACACCCGGACCTCGGCATCTTCCGGCAGACGGTCCGCCAGATAGGAGGAGGCGCCGCCGCTTCGCACTGTGCCATCTTCCTGGGGGTAGCGCACCACGCCGACGGTCAGGTGAACCTCTTCTTCCACCTCGCTCTGGGCGGAGGCGATGGAGTAGAGGCGGGGGGTGATGGGGCGCAGCAGTGCGATCAGTTGATCGGCACTCAAGGAAGCCGGGAAGCGTTTCAGTACGTCCACCACTTGAGCAGAGGCGACCAGGGCGTTGACCTGGGCCTTGTCACCGGCCAGATCCTTGAGCGCCGGGTTGCCCGATATGTCAGCGAGTCCTGTGATAAAGCCGCCGTGCAAGCGGGTCAGCTCGAAGTGGCGGGTCAGGGCTTCCCGCAGGCTGCCATGGGGAGTGGTTTCATCGCCATTGAGGCCGGTCAGGGCCAGCACTTCACCCACGAGATCTGCGTCGTTGTCGAACCAGATGCCGAGGGCATCCCCGGGCTGATAAGTGATGCCGGACTCTTCCAGGTTGATCTCGATATGGCGGATGTCCTTGGTGGAATCGCGGCCGGTGATCTTCTGATTGACCGAGAGTCTGGCCGGGAAGGGGTTCTCCTTGTGATACTGGCTGTGGCCGACGGCGGCCTGCACCGAGCCCGCCAGGCTGGTGGTCGCGGCCCCTGCGGACAGGGTGGCGGCGACGGCCTTGACCGCCAGCTCGCCCCAGGCGCCTGCGGCTTCCTGATAGTCCACATCCAGGCTCGCAAGCTCATGGATGCGCTCGGCCCCCGCTTTTGACAGGAAGTCGTCGAAGTCCTTGCCGGTCTGGCAGAAGAACTCGTAGGAGCTGTCACCCAGCCCCAGCACGGCAAATTTGAGGCCCTCGAGTTTGCCAATCTTGCCCTTCTTGAGCTGCTCGAACAGATCGACGGCGCTCTCGGGGGGCTCCCCCTCCCCGTAAGTGCTCACTACCACCAGCAGGTGGTTCTCTTTCTTGAGCTGCTTGGGTTTGTAGTCCGCCATGGAGGTGAGGGTCACCGGCAGGCCGCGGGCCTCGGCCTGGGCCTTGATGGCGCTGGCCACGCCCTTGGCATTCCCGGTCTGGGAGCCGTAGAGAATGGTCAGGCTGCCGCCGGGAGCCGCGGCTTCTGCGCCTGCGCTCGCCACGGGCTGGACGCCCGCCTGGGAGAGGCCGTAGAGATAACCGCTGACCCAGGCCAGTTGCTGGGTATTGAGGGTGGTGAGAACTTGGTTGAGCTGGCGCTGCTGTTCGTCAGAGAGCGGGCTCAGGGTGGGGGCTGTCAATGGCATCACACATGTCTTCCATGGTCTGATTTTTGGTCAGGGTAAGGGGTGTAATGAATAACAACAAAGAATAAAAATATCTTCTTTATGCGATTTATGAATTTATAAAGCCAAAATCCATCTCAGCCCCGGGGCGCCCGTGATATAAAAATGGCCTTGCCGAGCCCCCTGTCCCGGGGATCTCTCATGCCCCAAGGAGCAACCATGTCCCGTCTCTTTCATGTCAACGCCTTCAGCCATCACCCCTTCGCAGGCAACCCCGCCGTGGTGGTGCTGGGGGAAGCGCGGCCCGACGCCGAGCTGCAAACCCTGGCGGCCGGGGCCAAGTTCCTGCTTGAGCTCGCCAGCGAGGAGGCGGTCCGCGCGCTCACCCCCGATTTTCACGCCCTGCGGGCGCTGCTGGGCCGGGGGATCATGGTGACGGCGCCATCGAGCCGGAAGGAGGACGACTTCGTCTCCCGCTACTTCGCCCCCTGGGTAGGAGTGGACGAGGATCCGGTGACCGGCTCCAACCACTGCGCCCTGGTGCCCTTCTGGGCCGAGCGGCTCGGCAAACGGCAATTGCGGGCCCGCCAGATCTCGGCCCGGGGTGGGGATCTCAGGCTGGAACTGCAGGAGGGGCGGGTGCTGATGGCGGGCCGGGCACTGACCCTGTGGCAGGGGGAGTGGCTGCTGCCGCCGGCCTGATAAGCGGCAAGTTGGTGGCGTATTGAAGGTTCGCCACCGGTTGTGTCCGTCATAAAAAACGCCCCGCAATTGCGGGGCGTTTTGATTGCCATGGACGGCAGCGTTTTGCTGCGGCCCTGTTTCTGCGGCGCTTACTTTTGTGGACGCAAGGCCGGGAACAGGATGACGTCGCGGATGGTGTGGCTGTTGGTGAACAACATCACCAGACGGTCGATACCGATACCCTGACCGGCGGTCGGCGGCAGACCGTGTTCCAGCGCGGTGACGAAGTCGGCGTCGTAGAACATGGCTTCGTCGTCCCCTGCGGCTTTCTGGTCAACCTGGGCCTGGAAGCGCTCGGCCTGATCTTCCGCATCGTTCAGCTCGGAGAAGCCGTTGGCCAGCTCGCGACCGCCGATGAAGAACTCGAAGCGGTCGGTGACGTCCGGGTTCTGGTCGTTGCGACGAGCCAGCGGGGAGACGGCGGCCGGGTACTCGGTGATGAAGGTCGGTTGCAGCAGCATGTGTTCCACGGTCTCTTCGAAGATCGCGGTGATCACGTGGCCCAGCTCCCAGCTCTTCATCAGCTCGATCTTCAGACCCTTGGCGACGGCGGTGGCCTTCTCAAGAGTGGCCAGATCGTCACGGGTCACACCCGGGTTGTACTTCAGGATGGAGTCGACCATTGAGAGGCGCTGGAACGGCTGACCGAAATCGATGGTCAGGCCCTCTTCGCCCTCTTTGGCGTAACGGATCCTGGTGTCGCCCAGGATGTCCTGTGCCAGGGTGCGCAGCATCTCTTCGGTGAGATCCATCAGATCGATGTAATCGGCGTAGGCCATATAGAACTCGAGCATGGTGAACTCGGGGTTATGGCGAACGGAGATGCCTTCGTTGCGGAAGTTGCGGTTGATCTCGTAGACACGCTCGAAACCACCGACCACCAGACGCTTCAGATAGAGTTCCGGAGCGATACGCAGGTACATGTCGATGTCCAGCGCATTGTGGTGGGTGATGAAGGGACGTGCGGAGGCGCCACCCGGGATGACTTGCATCATGGGGGTTTCCACTTCCATGAAGCGCTTGTCGTTCAGGAACTTGCGAATGCCGGCCACCACCTTGGTGCGGGTCACGAAGGTCTTGCGGGACTCTTCGTTGGCGATCAGGTCCAGGTAACGCTGGCGGCAGCGGGCTTCCTGGTCGGTCAGACCCTTGTGCTTCTCGGGCAGCGGGCGCAGGGCCTTGGTCAGCAGGCGGATGGTGGAGACGTGTACGGAGAGCTCACCGGCGTTGGTGCGGAACAGGGTGCCCTCGACACCGACGATGTCACCCAGATCCCACTTCTTGAACTGCTCGTTGTAGAAGCCTTCCGGCAGGTCGTCACGGGTCACGTAGATCTGGATCTTGCCAGCCATGTCCTGCAGGGTCGCGAAAGATGCCTTGCCCATGATCCGGCGGGTCATGATGCGACCGGCAATCTTCACCTGTTTACCCAGGGCGACCAGCTCGTCATTGCTCTTGTCGCCGAATTCGGCGTGCAGATCGCCGGAGAGGCTGTCACGACGGAAGTCGTTGGGGAAGGGGTTGCCCTGGGCGCGCAAGGCGGCCAGCTTGGAGCGACGCTCAAGCATCTCGTTGTTCAGTTCGAGAGTCTGGTCGACTTCCGGGGTGGTGGTTTGTTCAGACATGGTGATTCCTGCTGCTCTGTTTACAGGCCTGATTTCAGGCTGGCTTCGATAAACTTGTCCAAGTCGCCGTCGAGTACCGATTGGGTATTGCGGGTTTCGACGCCGGTGCGCAGATCCTTGATACGGGAATCATCCAGTACGTAGGAGCGGATCTGGCTGCCCCAGCCGATGTCGGACTTGGTCTCTTCGAGGGCTTGCTTCTCAGCGTTCTGCTTTTGAATTTCCAGCTCGTAGAGCTTGGCCTTCAACTGCTTCATACACTGATCTTTGTTCTTGTGCTGGGAACGGTCGTTCTGGCACTGCACCACCACGCCGGTCGGCACGTGGGTGATACGCACCGCGGACTCGGTCCGGTTGACGTGCTGACCACCGGCACCGGAGGCGCGGTAGACGTCGATGCGAAGATCAGCCGGGTTGATCTCGATCTCGATGTCATCATCGATCTCGGGGTAGACGAACACGGAGCAGAACGAGGTGTGGCGACGGCCGCCGGAATCGAACGGCGACTTGCGTACCAGGCGGTGCACGCCGGTCTCGGTGCGCAGCCAGCCGAAGGCATACTCGCCGGTGAACTTGATGGTGGCGGACTTGATGCCGGCCACGTCGCCCTCGGAGCATTCGATGAGCTCGGGCTTGTAGCCGTGGGCATCACCCCAGCGCAGGTACATGCGCAGCACCATGTTGGCCCAGTCCTGGGCCTCGGTGCCGCCGGAACCGGACTGGATGTCGATGTAGCAGTCGGAACCGTCGTGCTGACCGGAGAACATGCGACGGAACTCGAGATCCACCAGCTTGGCCTCCAGCTCGTCCGCTTCGACAACGGCTTCGTTGAAGGTCTCTTCGTCTTCGCCTTCGACGGCCAGGCTGACCAGCATCTCGACGTCATCGACGCCCTGGGTCAGGGTATCGATGGTGCTGACGACGTTCTCCAGGGAGACGCGCTCCTTGCCCAGCGCCTGTGCGCGCTCGGGTTCGTTCCAGACATCCGGCTGTTCCAGCTCGGCATTGACCTCTTCTAGACGCTCTTTCTTGGCGTCATAGTCAAAGGTACCCCCTAAGCAGCTCGGTCCTCTCAGACAGCTCCTTAAGCTTGTTTAATACAGGATTGACTTCAAACATCGTGAAAACTCTCGGGGTCGATGTGATTTAAAAACGGGATATTCTAGCCAATTGCAGAAGGAATAAACAGGGTTGGCTGGCCTCGCTCTTTTTCCTGCTCCAATTTTCCGCAGCATTTTTAAAATTTCCGCGTAAAATATCGTCACTCACGCCATTCTCCGCTTCAGTTTTGCGCGGATTGGCCGCTAACAACACACAGTGCCACGCACTCCCGATTGATCCTGTTCCCGACCCCCACAAGAAGAAAACACGATGAAAAACCTATCACTCAAGCAGAAGATACTGTTGTCTGTGGTCATCGCCTTGTCACTGGTGATCCTGCTGCTCTCCTGGCAGAGCTACACCAGCCAGAAGTCCATGCTGCTGCAAGGCAGTCAGGAACAGGTGCAGCGCCTCGGCAGCCAGCAGGCCGCCAGCGTCAGCGACTGGCTCGCGGCCCGTCGTGACGTCATCCAGGCCCTTGGCAACAAGGCCGGTGCCGAGCCCCTCAACGCCCTGCAACAGGCCCAGGTGTCCGGCCGTTTCCAGCTCACCTATTTCGGTGAGGGCAGCGGCAAGATGCACGACTCCGACCCCTCCATCAACCGCGACGGTTACGATCCCCGCTCCCGTGGCTGGTATCAGGAAGCCATGGCCAAGGGCGGCATGATCGTCACCAAACCCTACCTCGACGTGGCCTACAACATTCTGGTGGTGACCCTGGCCCAGCCGGCCCAGGGCGGCGTGGTGGGGGGGGATCTCTCCATCGCCTCCCTGGTGGATGACATCACCAAGATGAAGCTGCCGGCGGACGGCTTCGCCATCCTGATGCACAAGGATGGCACCGTCATCGCCTACAAGGATGCGGCCAAGGCGATGAAGCCGGCCAGCGAGATCGACAACGATCTGACCAATGCCCTGATCGAGCAGAGCAAGGCCAGCAACAGCCTGGTGCCTGCTTTCTTCGACAACGAGGGGCGTGACAAGCTGCTGTGGGCGACGGACATTCCGGACACCGACTGGGAGCTGGTGCTGGTACTGGACAAGAGCACCCTGGAGGCGCCGCTCTCCTCCCTGCTGATGACCCAGCTCGGCCTGGCCCTGCTGGTGCTGGTGGGCAGCATTCTCGCCATCTCCTGGCTGGTCAGCCTGCTGCTCGGTCCCCTCACCAAGGTGTCCCAGGCCCTGGCCCGCATCGCCGACGGTAACGGCGATCTGACCCAGCGCATCAAGATCGACGCCAATGACGAAGTGGGCCAGCTCGCCGGCAGCTTCAACCGCTTCGTGGGCAGCCAGCATCAGCTCATCGCCAACATCCGTCAGCTTGCCAACGAGCTGAACGCCGATGCCGAACGCAGTCTGGTGACCAACCAGGCCGCGGTGGAAGAGCTGCAACGCCAGCAACAGGAGGTGACCATGGTCGCCACCGCCGTTACCGAGATGGCGAGTGCCACCATGGAGATCGCGGGCAACGCCGAGAACACCGCTGCCGCCGCCCAGCAATCCGCCCAGAGCAGTGAACAGGGCAAGATCCTGGTGAACCAGACTCGCCAGTCCATCAACAACCTGGCCGAGGAAGTGGGGCAGGCGACCGGCGTCATCGGCGAGCTGAGCCGTCACGCTCAGGCCATCTCCGGCATCCTCTCCACCATCCAGGGCATCGCCGAGCAGACCAACCTGCTGGCGCTGAACGCGGCCATTGAAGCGGCCCGTGCCGGCGAACAGGGTCGCGGTTTCGCCGTGGTGGCGGACGAGGTGCGGGTGTTGTCGCGCCGTACCCAGGATTCCACTCAGGAGATCCAGTCCACCATCGAGACCCTGCAACAGACCACGGCCCGCGCGGTGAGCCTGATGCAGACCAGCCAGGGGCTGGCGGACAACAGCGTGAAGGATGCCGACGCTGCCGCTGCGGCCCTGGAGGAGATAACCCAGGCCGTCAGCCTCATCTCCGACATGGCGGGCCAGATCGCCACCGCCGCCGAGGAGCAGACCCAGGTGACCGGTGAAATCACCCAGAACACCACCGCCATCAAGGATGTGAGCGACGAGATCACCGCTTCCGCCATGCGCGACCTGGATCAGGCGCACAACCTCAAGGGGCGTGCCACCAACCTGAACCAGCAGGTGTCGACCTTTATTTTGTAAGGAAGGTCAGGCCGCAATTT
>Ga0247725_1000482_pt1 | contig 29276 bp, 27 predicted proteins | sample OKSTACKMCFT3sol_FD_183021 | JGI IMG/M metagenome (GOLD analysis project Ga0247725, IMG submission 183021) | Subsurface sediment microbial communities from gas well in Oklahoma, United States - OK STACK MC-FT3-sol | ecosystem: Environmental > Terrestrial > Deep subsurface > Rock core/Sediment...
GGTCCGCGGGGGCGTCGACGCCGCAAACCGCTTCGTCGCGGCCGGCGCCGACATCGTGCTGTCGGGTCACATTCACCTACCGTTCGTGACCGCGCTCCCATTCGGCGACGGCAAGGCCCAGCTAGTGGGCTCCGGCACCCTCTCCCTGCGCGAGCGCGGCGCCGCACCGGGCTTCAATGTGATCGAAGCGGACCCCGGTTGCGTCCGGGTGACCGCCCTCGCCTATGAGCGCGGCCGCTTCGAGGTCTGGCGCACCTGGGCGTTCGATCGGCGCTGAAAAGCAAACGGCGCGCCCCGAAGGCCGCGCCGTTCAAAAGCTCGATGAACGTCTCCGCTAGGGAGCGCGTCGCCCCCTGAACAGGTGGCTGACCAGCGACACCAGGAACAGGACCAGGAAGACGTAGAACAGAATCTTGGCGATCCCCATCGCCGCGCCCGCGATGCTGGTGAAGCCCAGCAGGGCGGCGATCAGGGCGACCACCAGGAAGGTCAGGGCCCAATTCAGCATTGGCCTCTCCGGATTGGCCCGGCGGATCGCCGGGGCGGGTTGTCGGGTCTCCGAGACCTTATGGCCTCGCTTCCTGACAACGCGCCCGACGCGCCGGACGTTCCGGCGGGGTCGACCTATTCCGGAGCCGGATAGGCCCAGCCTTGCGCGCCAGCCTTGGCGGCGGCGTATTGGCTGTCGGCCAGGGTCCAGTTGGCCAGGTTGTCGAAGAAGGCTTCCAGGAAAGCCTTCCGCAGGTTCTGATAGTCCAGGTAGTAGGCGTGCTCCCAGACGTCCGCGACCAGCAGCGCCGTCAGGCCTTGGGTCACCGGGCTTTCAGCGTCGTGGGTCGAGATGATCTTCAGCGCGCCCGAGGCGTCCGAGACCAGCCACACCCAGCCCGAGCCGAAGTGGCCGACGCCTTCGGCGACGAACTTTTCCTTCAGCTCAGCCAGGCCGCCGAACGTGCTGTCGATCGCCGCGGCGAGCTCGGCGCCCGGAGCGGTCTTGGTCGGGCTCATACCGTCCCAGAAGAAGGCGTGGTTCCAGGCCTGCGCGGCGTTGTTGAACACCTTGCCCGGCCCAGCCGACTTGATCACCGCTTCCAGCGAGCCCTTGTCGTCGCCGTTCAGCAGGCCGTTCAGGGCCGTGACATAGGCGGCGTGGTGCTTGTCATGGTGGAAGTGGAGCGTGTTGGCGGAGATGGTCGGCTCCAGCGCGTCGTAGGCGTAGGGCAGGTCCGGCAGCTTGTACATGTTCACTCCATGGGAAGGCGTTCCCATGAAGGGAGGAGCGGGAACGCGACGAGGCATCTAGAGGCGCCGGCGCGAAAGTGTAAGTCGCCAGACGCATGATCTTGGTCAATTTTTAGAGATAAATTCCCTTTGAAACTTGGGGTTTCCGCTGGTCGGACAAGACGTCGCCGCCGCTGGATGGCTCCGGCGGCGGCGATGCTGTTCTCGCGTCAGTGCTTCAGCGCTGCGGCGGCTTGGGATCCAGGAAGGCCTTCGCCAGCGACGCTGTAAGCGTCGGGTTCTTCAGCGCGATGATGCCGGCGGCCAGACCGATGCCCAGCGACATCAGCGGACGCTCGCGCACGATATCGACCACCTTGCCGGTCAGATCGAAACCGCCCTGCGGAATCTCCTGTTGGCTGGCGCGACGGTTCTCGGCCTTGCGGGCGGCGATCATGCCGGCGATGGCGACGATCAAGGCGGCTACGGCGGCGACGATCGCCGAGGCTCCGGCCGCGCCAACCAGCGGCAGCAGGACCGCATACAGCGCGAAGGCGGCGGATACGACGCTGACGGCGGCGGCGGCGGCGATCGCCGCGGCCGCCGCCAGGGTCATGAGGGTTTTCTCGAACATTACCGGTTATTGCTACGGCCGCCGGCGATCAGCAGGCCGATCAGGACACCGACGCCCACGCCGGCGAGGGTGGCGGCGATGGGGCGCTCACGAACGCGCTCGGACACGTAGCGCTGGGCTTCCTCGATCTGCTGGCCGGCGGTGTCGGTATAGGCGCGGCTCTGCGCGCGGAGGGTTTCGAAGCCTTCCGCGACCGACTTTTCGACGCGCTTGGCGGCTTCGGTGAGCGAGACACGGGCGGCGTTGGCGGCTTCTGTAAAGCTACGCTCGGCGTGTTCCACGGCTTCCAGCGTGGCGCCCTTGGCCTTGTTGGCTTCCTTGGCGGCGGGATTCAGAGAATTGGCGGGCATGGTCATCTCCTGTTCGCGACGCGACCGACCGGGACGCGGGAAGCGGCGTCCCGACAACGTCGCACTCATCGCTGCGGTTCCACGATACTCAAGGACCCCAAGCTTCACCACTCGAATCCGCCTGCTTAAGGGCCCTGATTCAAAGGCGCTCGCGCCGAACGCGAACCAAGTTTAAGGTCGAATCATGGACGACGCCCCAATCGTCAGCGACGACCGCCAGGAAACCGCCCGCCTCAAGGCTTTGCGCGCGCTTGGAATTCTGGACGGCGAGGTGAATGAACCGCGCCTCCTGCGGATCGCGCGCCTGGCCTCCCGGCTGTTCGACGCCCCGAAGGCGGCCGTCGCGCTGGTTGACCAGGACCGCGTCTGGCGCAAGGCGTTCGTCGGCTATGCGGGCCCGGAAGCTCCCAGGTCCAACGACCTCGCCGGCAAGGTGGTCTCGGCCGGAAGAGCCGTCGACCTGGCCGCGCCGATCCGCGACGGCCAAGGCCACATTCTGGGCGCGCTGGTCGTCGAGGGGCCCGGCGCGCACGGCCTGCCCTCCGCTGAGGACCTACAGGCGTTGGAGGATCTGGCGGACCTGGCGGCCGAAGTGCTGACGGCGAAACCCGAGGGCGACAGAACGCTGGAGGGCGAACGTCTAAACCTCGCCATCACCGCGGCGGCGCTTGGCGAGTTCGAGTGGGACATCAAGCGCGACGTCTTCAAGATCAGCCCTCGCCTGGCGAAGGTCGCGGGGATCGCCCCGGGCGTGATCCCGTCCGAGAACGGCGCGGCGCTGTTTCCCTACATCCATCCAGAAGATCGCGAGATCGCCCGCGAGACGATCAACAAGCAGCTCGCCGAGACCGGCCGTTACAGCCTGGAATATCGCCGCCTTCCCGACGCGGACGGTCGGGCGGTCTGGTACCATGGGTCCGGCGTCATGCTGTTCGGGCCGGACCACGAACCGACCTATCTGATCGGCGTCGTCCAGGACATCAGCGAGCGCAAGGCCGAGGAACAGCAGCGCGAGGCGCTCGTCGCCGAGCTGGATCACCGGATCAAGAACCTGCTGGCGGTCGTGCAGTCGGTCGCCGCCCAGTCGGCGCGCAAGTCGGCCTCGCTCGACGTCTTCCTCAAGACCTTCGCCGCGCGCCTGAAGTCGATGAGCTCGGCGCATGACTTGCTGAGCGCCGCCCGTTGGCGTGGAGCGACGCTGGCGCGGATCGCCGCCGCCGAGCTCGGCGGTCTCGCGCCGACCCAGACCCGCTGGGACGGCCCGGAGCTGTTCCTGACGCCGCGCGCCGCCGCGGCGCTGTCGCTGGCGATGCATGAACTAGCGGTCAACGCCGTGCGCTACGGCTCACTGTCGACCGAGAATGGCAAGGTGGAGGTCGTCTGGCGGCGCACGCCGGAAGGCGGTTTCGCCCTCGAGTGGCTGGAGACGGGCGGACCGCCCGCGACGGCGCCGGCGACCAAGGGCTTCGGCGCCACGCTGATCGAGGACGTCGCCGGCCGCGAACTGGGCGGTTCGGCCAAGATCAATTATCGCTCCAGCGGCGTCACCGCCATGATCGTCGGCGCGGCCGAGGCCCTGGCCGACGCGCCTCCGGTCGAACCCGTCAGCGCCCTGCCCGAACGGATCGTCGAGACCGTCGTCGCCGCTGACGAGACCGTGCGCACGGGCGCGATCGCCGGACTCAAGGTTCTGATCGTCGAGGATTCGCTGCTGCTGGCCCTGGAGCTCGAAGCGGGCCTGGAAGACGCCGGCGTCGAGGTCGTGGGCTGCGCCGCCGAGCTGGGCGAGGCCCTGTCGATGGTCGAGAAGGACTTCGATGTCGCGGTCTTGGACGCCGACCTGAACGGCCAGTCGGTCGCCCCCGTGGCCGAAATCCTACGCAGCATGGGTCGCCCCTTCGTGTTCGCCACCGGCTATGCCGACAAGGCCGCGCCGATGGGTTTCGACGCCCCGATCGTGCGCAAGCCGTACAACGTCCACCAGATCGCCCGCGCCGTGGCGGGGGTCACGGGTCGGGCATAGGCCATGCTGATCCGCGCCGCCGCGCCGCGAGACCTTGACGATTGGACCGCGCTCCGCGCCGAGCTCTGGCCGGAGGATGATGTCGCCGACCACCGCGCGGAGGTCGCCGACGCGCTCGCCTCGGAAAAGGACATTGTCGCCTTCGTGGCGGAAGCCCCTGACGGTCGCCTCGCGGGCTTCGTCGAAGCGGCCCTGCGTCACGACTACGTCAACGGCTGTGACACCTCGCCCGTCGTGTTCGTCGAGGGTCTGTACGTGCGCCCCGAGTTCCGCAACGCCCAGGTCGGGCGAGCCCTGTGTGACGCGGTCGCCGATTGGGGGCGGCGCCGCGGCTGCAGCGAACTGGCGTCAGACGCCTTGGCGGACAACCTCGAAAGCCACGCCTTCCACCAGGCCGTCGGTTTCGAGGAGACCGAGCGAGTGGTCTATTTCCGCAAGCCGCTCTGAAGCGTCCTAGATTACGCTCCGCGCCCGCAGATCCGCCAGCCCCTGGGCGTCCAGACCCGCCAGCTCGGCCAGGACGGCGTCGGTGTGCTCGCCGAGCGTGGGGCCCGGCCAGCGCACGGCCCCAGGGGTTTCCGTCAACCGTGGAAAGGCGTTCTGCATCTTCACCTGGCCGAACACCGGATGGGGCACGGTGACGATCGACTGGCGAGCCTGGAACTGCGGATCGTCGAGCATATCCGGCGCCCTGTAGATCCGCCCCGTCGCAAGACCCGCCGCCTCCAGCTTCGGCAGAAGGTCTTCGATATCCTGATCGGCGGTCCAGGCCGCGATGCGGGCGTCGAGTTCGGCCTGATGCGCGCCCCGGGCGGCGTGATCGCGATAGCGCGGGTCCTCAACGAGGTCCGGACGGCCCATCAGGTCGCAAAGCCGCCTGAAGAGCGTGTCCTGATTGGCGCCGATCAACACCAACTCTCCGGATCGGGTCGGATAGACGTTCGACGGCGCTATGCCCGGCAAGACCGCGCCAGAGCGCTCGCGGATATAGCCGGTGAGATCGTACTCGGTGATCAGGTTCTCCATCACCGTCAGCACGCTTTCGTAGATCGCCGCGTCGACCACCTGTCCCTTGCCGGTCCGTTGGCGGGCATGCAGGGCCATCATCACGCCGAGCGCGGCGTTGAGGCCAGAGAGGCTGTCGCCGATCGAGATGCCCGCTCGGGCCGGCGGCCGATCGGGCTCGCCGGTGATGTGGCGCAGGCCGCCCATCGCTTCGCCGACCAGCGCATAGCCGGCGCGCTTGGAATAGGGGCCGGTCTGACCAAAGCCGGAGACGCGCGCCATGACGAGGCCGGGATTGGTCTTGGCCAAGGCCTCGTAGCCCATGCCCCACTTCTCGAGCGTGCCCGGCCGGAAGTTCTCGACCACCACGTCCGCCTTGGCGATCAAGGTCCGGGCGATGTCGCGCCCCTCCTCGGTCCGCAGGTCGATCGTGACGGACTTCTTGTTGCGGCCGATCACCGGCCACCAGGGCGACAGGCCCTTGGGCTTGGAGCGTCCCCACTGGCGCATCGGATCGCCGACCTTGGGATCCTCGAGCTTGATCACCTCGGCGCCGAAGTCGCCCAACACCTGTCCGCAGAAGGGCCCGGCGATCAGCGAGCCCATCTCGATCACGCGCAATCCGGAAAGCGGGCCTTCGGTCATCGACATGTTCCCCAGCTCCACGGGAACCGATCACGGCCCCGTGATGTTCTTTTGGCACGACGGCGAACCGCGGCGCCGGAGTTTGATCCCTCTCTACAAAAAAGAACCCAGGGAAAGACAGAGCCATGACCCGTCACCTGATGATTGTCGGCGCCGCCGTGGCGGCGCTGAGCCTCGCTGCTTGCGGCCAGAAGACCGACGAGACCAAGGGCGCCGCCACCCCGGCCGAGCAAGCCGCGACGCCGGACGCCAACCCCGCCGCCACCATCCCGACCCCTTCGGACGAAACCAAGGCCGACGTCTTCGTCGCCAAGGCGGGCGCCAGCGACATGTTCGAGATCGAGGCCGCCAAGATCGCGGCCAAGCGCTCGACCAACCCGTCGATCAAGACGTTCGCGGCCAATATGCAAAAGGCGCACATGAAGACGACCGAGGAGCTCAAGGCCGCGATCGCCGCCTCGGGCGCGTCGCTCACCCCGCCGACCATGCTGCCGCAAGACCTGCAGGACAAGCTGGACGACCTGAACAAGGCCGACGCCAAGGACTTCGACAAGAAGTACGCCGACAGCCAGGTCGACGCCCACCAGGCGGCCCTGAACCTGCTGCAGCGCTACGCTCAGGACGGCGACACCCCCGCCCTGAAGTCATTCGCCGCGGCGACCGCCCCGAAGGTCCAGGAGCACCTGAACATGGCCGAGGGCCTGAAGAACGGCTTCGACACCGGTGAAGACGTCGCCAAGGACAACGCCAACCGCTAAGCTGGCGCCGTCGTGAAGACATGGCCCGCCGCCCCAGTGGGACGGCGGGCTTTTTCGCCTCAGTTGCCGACCGCGACCGTGTTGTCGTCGCCGTTGCGGTCGATCACCGTGTTGTAAGGGTCGATCCCCGCGAACTTCGGCTTCCTGGCCACCGTAAAGGTGAAGGTCTGCACGCCCGAACGGATCGGACGACGCTCGTAGACCAGCACATCCTTGGCGTCGAAGCCCTTGTCGCCGGGCTTGGCGGTGAAGACACCGATGTCCATCGTCTCGTTCAGCGACGCGGAGGTCTCCTTACCCTTACCGTCGGCATACTTCTTCTGGGCGTCCACGGTGATCGTGACGTCGAACTTCCCATCAGGTCGCGCTTTCACCGAAGCGGTCTTGGCCTTCAGATCGTAGAGCGTGATCTTCTCGAACAGGTCGGTGATCAGCGCCTGCTTGTCCGCTGGCGCCTCGGCCCGAAGATAGGTCAGGAAGTCGGTGGTGATCGGATACGGCGCGCCCTTGAAGGCGTATTGGGCGATCAGCTTGCGCAGGGCGCGATTGACGACCTCTTCGCCGAGCTCGTTCTGCAGGCGATACATGACCAGCGAGCCCTTGCGATAGTAGACGTAAGGCTGGGTCTCCACCTTGGCCAAGGGCTGCTCGTCGATCACGTCGCCGCCTCGCGCGCGCAAGTAGCTGTCGAGTTCGAACTTCAGGAACTTGCGGATCTGGTCCTCGCCATAGGCGTGCTTCATGACCATCAGGGCCGAGTACTGGGCGAAGGTCTCGCTCAGCATGGCGCCGCCCTGCTGATCCGCGCCGATCACCTGGTGAGCCCACCATTGGTGGCCGATCTCGTGCGCCCCGACATAGGTAACCATGTCGATCTTGGACGGATCGCGGTAGTCGGAGATGAAGAACAGCCCTTCGGACCACGGGATGGTGTTGGCGAAGGACTGGGCGAACTGGGCGTAGTCCGGGAACTCCTGGAAGCGCAGCTGGCGGAACTGGTAGGGGCTGAAATTGGCCTGGAAGTAGTCCAGCGACCGCTTCATCGCGGTCTTCATCCGGTCGATGTTCCAGGGATGCTGGGCGTCGTAATAGACCGCCAGTTCGACGCCCTTGTAGGTCTCGCGCGACACCTGATAGCGCGCCGACTGGATCGAAACGAACGGCATGATCGGCGCCTCGGTGACGAAGCGGGCGATGCGGCGGCCGTTCTTGACCGTATCCGAGACCTTGTAGCCCGGCGCGATCGGCGTCTGGTCAGCTTCGGTCGAAACGGTGATATCGGAGCTGATGAAGTCGGCGTCCTTGCGCAGGCCGTTGAACTGGCGGGATGCGACGTCACCCAGCTTGGCCATGCGAAGTTCGGGCGGCAGGCCGTACTTGCGGCGCTTGGCGCGATCTTGCAGCAGGCCTTCGCGCGACATGCCCAGCAGCGGCGTGATCTCCATGTTGTTCACGAACGAGCCGTTATCGACGACCCGGCGCTCTTGGTCGCTGTTTGGGAAGCCTCGCTGGGCGCGCAACGTGATGAAGCTCATCTTGCGGCGCTCGCCCGGGCGCATGGGCGTGTCGAAGGCGAAAATCCGGTAGTTGAAGGCCTCGAAGGTCTTCTTGGGCCGCGCGCCCTCGATCGACAGGCCCTTCACCTGGAGGTCGCGATCGAAGCGGACGTGGATCTCCTTCAGCGGCGCGCCGGTCTTGTTCTCCAGGACATACGAGCCCTTGGTCTCGACGCTGGGCGCGTGCGGATGCAGGTCGACGTCAAGCGTCATCGCCACGATCTTGGGCTGCGGCGTGTTCTCGAAGGGTAGCAGAGTTTTTTCGTAATCCGCCTGCCACTTCTCGTTGTCGATCTTGGTGCGGTAGGGGTTCCAGACGTTGGTGTTCAGGTAGATGTAGCCGCCGGCGGCCGCGAAGACGGCCAGCGACAGGGTCATCAGGATCCCCGCTCCGCCGTTCAGGCGCGCGGGCAGGCGACGCAGGCGCGGCAGAAGCCGGCTTTCGGTCCCCCGGCGCCACAGGGCGTGCGCCAGCACCAGCAAGACCAGCGCGAAAGCGCTCCAATAGGCCCGCAGCCACCAGGCCCCGATCCAGAACTTGCCCTGGCCGTTCATGTCTGAGAAAGGCGTCGATGTGACCGAGCCGTAGTTGTAGAGCTTGTGCTCGAAGCCCAGGTTCACGAAGGTGATGGTGGTGACCAGATAGATCACCATCAGCCCCCAGCCGATGAACTTATGCGGGCTGAGCGCCTGCAGGAAGACGGCCAGCGCCGCCAGCAGAATCCAGTCGACCGACTGCGGCAGCAGGTACCAGAGCAGGTACTTTTCGAACTCGAAGTTGAAGTAGCCATGCAGGGCCTGGCTCAGCACCGCCGCCAGGACGCTGATCAGCAGCGTCGAGATCAGGACCAGGCTGATCGCCAGAGTCTTGGGAACGACGAACGCCCAATCGGGCACGGGCGTCGCGTCGATGATCTCGTGCGTCTTGCGCTCGCGTTCGCGCCAGACCAGTTCGCCCGAGTAGTAGATGGCGATGATGACCGGGATCAGGCTGAACGAGCCCAGCAGAGGCTCGATGAGCACGCGCGTAACGGGATAGATGACGCCGCCATAGGTCCCCGCCTCGGTGGCGAACCACAGCGAACCCATGGCGTTGGCCAGGCCCAGGAACAGCAGCACGAAATAGGCCGGGCTTTTGAACACCTGGCCCATGTCCAGCCGCGTGCGAACAACCAATTGCGCCCAGGCGGTCTGACGATCGAAACGGGGCGCGGGCAGAGGTCCGGCGAGGGCCGACGGCGGCGCCTCATTGGCCGCCCCTTTGGTCGCCTTGACCTTGCGCTGGCCTGACAGGTCCGCCGACTGGAACCGGAAGAGGCCATGGGCCAGCCCCAGGAACCCGACCGCCAGGGCGCTCACGAAGACGCGATTGAACAGCAGCGCGCCCGTGAAGGGCGGCACAAGACTGTTGCGCTCGCTGGCGGTCCAGTACCGCGTCGCCTGGCCGAACGCCGAAGCCCCCAGCGGCTCCCAATAGGCCGCGATCTTGGCGTATTCCGGCCGCCGCAGGGCGATGCCGGCGACGATCCAGAGCACGAGGAAGGCGATGACGCCGACATAGGTCCACATCATCGACCGGGTGACCGTGGCCAGGGCGAAGAACAGCGCCGAGGTCAGCAGGATCGTCGGCAAGGCCAGGACGAAGTACGAGAAGAGGTAGGCGTGGAGATCGTTCGGCCCGAGTCGCTCCGGATCGATCCAGGGCATGAACGAGCCCAGCCAGATGGCGAGGGGCACGACCAGGAACGAGATCGCGGCCGCCAGGAAGGCCCCGGCGAAACGGCCGTACAGATAGTCGAATTTGCGCACGCGGGTGGACCGCAGGATCGGCCCAAAGCCTGTCTCGTCGTCACGAACCACCACATTGGCCACGAAGGCCGTGGTGACGAACATGTAGAAGATCGACAGGATGATATGCGTCTGGGCGATCGCGAACGGGGCGTTCTTATGGATGTTGCCGCCGCCGCCGATGCGGATTTGGTCGATCGTCGCCGCCCCGAAGGTCAGCAGGAAGAAGATGGTCGCCACCACCCAGAAGACGGGCGACTTCAGCTGGTAGCGGAGCTCGAAACCCGCGATCTTGCGAAACATCGGCCGCCCTCCGTCAGGCCGCCCGCCGCGTGGTCGAGAGGGTGGAGAAGTAGACATCCTCCAGCCCCCCTTCGACCGGCGCGAAGCCATCGCCCGGATTGTCGTCGGACAGGATGTGGATGACGGTGCGGCCCGCCAGCAGACGGGTGGAAATCACCTTGTAGCGGGCCTTGGCCGCCTCGAGGTCGCTCTTGTCGATGATCTTCTTCCAGATGCGGCCCTTCAGCTTGGCCACCAGGTCCGCCGGCGCGCCTTCGCTGACGATGCGGCCATCGCAGATGATGGCCATGGCCGGGCAAAGATCGGAAACGTCCTCGACGATGTGGGTGGAAAGGATCACCACGACGTTCTCGCCGATCTCGGCCAGCAGGTTCAGGAAGCGGTTGCGTTCTTCGGGGTCGAGGCCCGCCGTGGGCTCGTCGACGATGATCAGGCGCGGATCGCCGATCAGAGCCTGGGCGATGCCGAACCGCTGACGCATGCCGCCGGAAAAGCCAGCGATCGCCTTCTTGCGCACAGTCCAGAGGTTCACCTGGTTCAGCAGGTGCTCGACCGTCTCCTTGCGGTCCTTGGCGTTGGCGATCCCCTTCAGCACCGCCATGTGGTCCAGCATGTCGTAGGCCGAGACGCGCGGATAGACGCCAAAGTCCTGCGGCAGGTAGCCGAGCGTGCGACGCAGCAGCTCTGGCGCCTTCAGCACGTCGATGTCACCGAAACGGATGTGGCCGGAGGTCGGCGCCTGCAAGGTGGCGATCGTGCGCATCAAGGTCGACTTGCCCGCGCCGTTCGGCCCCAGAAGGCCATACATCCCGCGCGGGATCGTCAGATTGACCTCGTCCAAGGCTTTGACGCCGTTGCCGTAGACGTGGGTCAAGTTCTCGATGATCAGCATGAACGTTCCGTCGCCCCCGAATGCCGCCCAAATATCCCCACACCGTCATGACTCGGCGGCGCGGATAGGGGCAAGTGAAAGAACGTTTAGGCAAGGCGTTCAACCCAGGGATTTTGGAAAGCCCTCGCTTTCGGCCTGGCGCCTCCGAACGTGCGACGAGGGTTTTTGCGAGGGCGGTTTGGGTCTACAGGAAGCGCCATGACGACTTACGCCTTTCCCCCGCATGCCCTTCCGACGGTCCCGGTGGAGGGATCGGATGCGGTCTTTCCGGTTCGCCGGATCCTTTGCGTCGGCCGAAACTACGCCGCGCACCGGCGCGAGATGGGCGGCGACGAGCGCGATCCGCCCTTCTTCTTCGCCAAGCCCGCGGACGCGATCGCGCCGCTGCGCGGTGAAATCCCCTATCCGCCCGCCACCAGCGACCTGCACCACGAGATCGAGCTCGTCGTGGCGCTGAAGGCCGGCGGCGCGGACCTCACGCCCGAACAGGCGCTGTCGTGCGTGTTCGGCTATGCGGTGGGCGTGGACCTGACGCGCCGCGACCTGCAGGGCGCGGCCAAGGCCAAGGGCCAGCCCTGGGAAGCGGGCAAGGCCTTCGACGCCAGCGCCCCGATCAGCGCCATCCGAGTCATGGGCGAGCCCACGCCGGAAGCGGCCATCACGCTCTCGGTCAATGGAACCGAGCGCCAGCGGGGTCAAATCGGCGACATGATCTGGAATATCGCCGAAGTCATCGCCAAGGCCTCCACGCTGTGGACCCTGGCCGCGGGCGACCTGATCTTCACCGGCACGCCGGAGGGCGTCGCCGCCATTGCTCGAGGCGACAAGGTGGTCGGCGAGATCGACGGCGTCGGCCGCCTGGAATTCACCCTGGTCTGAGGCCGCCATGAAGCTTGTCCTCCACAGCGCCAAGCGGGCCAGCGCGCCCTATCGGGTGCGCATCGGCCTCAATCTCAAAGGCCTGGCCTTCGAACTGCGCCCCGTCGATCTGGTGGCGAACGCCCATCAGACCGAGGGCTATCGCAGTCTCAACGCCCAGGCGCTGGTGCCGACGCTGGAGGTCGATGGACGCCCTCTGACCCAGAGCCTGGCGATCCTGGAATGGCTGGACGAGGCTTTTCCCGAGCCCCGCCTGCTGCCGACCGATCCGTTCGACCGCGCCACGGTGCGGGCCATGGCCGAGATCATCGCTTGCGACATTCACCCGCTGAACAACCTGCGGATCCTGCGGGCGCTGACCGCCCTGGAAATCGACGAAGCTCGGCGCAACGCTTGGGTGACGCGGTGGATCTCGGATGGCTTTTCCGCGTTGGAGCCGCTGGTCGCCCGTCACGGCGGCGCTTTCGCCTTCGGCGACACGCCGGGCCTCGTGGATTGCCTTCTGACGCCGCAAGTGTTCAACGCCGGCCGTTTCAACGTCGATCTCTCGCCGTTCCCAGCGATCCAAGCCGCAGCCGCCCGCGCGGCGCTGCACCCGGCCATCGCGGCCGCACACCCCGACCACCATCCGGAGCGCTAGATGCTTGAGGATCTGAAAGCCAAGAACGCCGCCTGGTCAAAGAGCAAGACTCAGGTCGATCCCGACTTCTTCAAGCGCCTCGAAGGTCAGCAGAGCCCGGAATATCTCTGGATCGGCTGCAGCGACAGCCGCGTGCCCGCCAACGAAATCGTCGGCCTGGACCCGGGCGAGCTGTTCGTCCACCGCAACGTCGCCAATCTGGCCCCGCCGCAGGACGCCAATTATCTCAGCGTGCTGCAGTTCGCGGTCGACGTCTTGAAGGTCAAGCACATCATGGTCGTGGGTCACTACGGCTGCGGCGGCGTGGCGGCGGCGATCGACGGACAGCGCCGCGGCCTCGTCGACCATTGGCTGCATCCGATCCGTGAGGTCTGCGCGGAGCACAAGCACGAGCTGGCTCAGATTCCGGAAAAGCGCGCCATGCTCGACCGCCTGACCGAGCTGAACGTCGCCCGCCAGGTGCGCAACGTCGCCGCCGACGTCTTCGTGCAAGACGCCTGGGCTCGCGGCCAACAGCTCGCTGTGCACGGCTGGGTCTATTCGCTGCACGACGGGCTGGTCACCGACCTCGACATCGGCATCGCCAGCCTGGCCGACTATGAGCGCGTCGTGGCGGAGTCGATCGCCGGCTAGGTCCGCCGCCTTCAACGTCAGGCGTCGAAGGCGACCGCGCCCGTGCTGAGATCGTAACAGGCCGAGACGATCTTCAGGCGCCCCTCCTCCAGCCGCTCGGCAAGCGTGCCGTCAGACACCTTCAGGCGGCGCGCGATGTCGCGAACGTTCTGGCGGATCGCGGCGTCCTGCAGGTCGGCCGGATGCTGCTCCTCGGCCTCGATCACCGCCGGCAGGATCGGCAGCACCATTTCATGCAAGGCGCCATGCAGCTCGGCGTGCTTGGTGGCGACGTCCACCGCCGCGCCCACGGCGCCGCACTTGGTGTGCCCCAGCACGACGATCAGCGGCGCGCCCAGGTGCTCGACGGCATAGACGATCGAGCCGAGGCCTTCGCGGCTGACAGTCGAGCCGGCGACGCGGACGACGAAGAGTTCGCCCAGATTGCAGTCAAAGATCAGTTCCGGCGCGGCGCGGCTATCCGAGCATCCGATGATCACCGCGAACGGCTTCTGGCCCTTGGACAGTTCGGCCACGCGGGCCATGGATGGCAGGGAGATGTTGGCGCCGCCTCTGGCGAAGATGGCGTTGCCCTGCTTCAGGCGGCCCAAGGCCTCGTCAGGGCTGATGGCCATGTCGGCGGGAGCCGGCGGCGCGGGCGGCGGCTCCATCGGCTTGACGGTCGAGAGCGCCTTGTCCAACGCGGCCTTGTCGGTCGTCTGATGCTTGAGCGCCCGCGACGTGCGACGGCCCTTCTTGGTCAGGAGGCTGGGCGAGCCGCCTTCGCCCTCGGCGAAGGCCAGGGCCGGCGCCGCCACGCCGATGAGCGCGCCCAGCAGCAATCGTCTCGAAACCATCTCGTCCCCCGACGTCGATCAATGTCGGAGAACAGCTAGACCACAACGACTCTAAGGAACGTTAACCGCGCTCTACAGCGGCAATTCAACGCGCTTGACCACCGTGCGCATCGCGATGCTCGAGCTCACGCGGACAACCCCAGGAATACGGGTAAGCTCCTGCGCGTGGACCCGTTCAAGGTCGTCCACGTCCCGAACCACCAGCCGCAGCAGATAGTCCGATCCGCCGGTCATCAGATAGCACTCGGCGACCTCGCGCACGCTCGCGATGGCCTTTTCGAACGCGCTCAGCGCCGACTCCGCCTGTGACGACAGCGTCACGGTCACGAAGACGCTGAGCGGCAGGCCGACCGCGCGCTCGTCGATCACGGCGGCGTATCGGCTGATCACCCCGGATTCTTCCAGGGCCCGGACCCGGCGCAGGCAGGCGGACTCGGAAAGATTCACCGCCTCGCCCATTTCCACATAGCTGGCTCTCCCTCGCCTCTGCAGGAGGTTGAGGAGCTTCCGGTCGAAACCATCGAGATTGGCGGCGGGTTTCGTCATGTTTGGCCCGTTTGACGCAAGAATCCTGCACAAATTTAGCACCGAAGCACGAAATCACCAAGGAAACTGCGCCGTCCGAAGAGCAGAATTCCAGGAAAGCGCTTTTGGAGGAAGCATCATGCGGGTTGGCGTCCCAACAGAGATCAAGCCGGGCGAGCACCGGGTCGGCCTGACGCCGACGGCCGTCCGGGAATATGTCGGCCACGGCCATACCGTGCTGGTCCAGTCGGGCGCCGGCCTCGGCGCCGGCTATGCCGACGAGGCCTATGTCAAGGCGGGCGCGACCATCGCCCCCGACGCCGCGGCGGTGTTCGCGGGCGCGGACATGATCGTGAAGGTCAAGGAACCGCAGAAGGTCGAGTGGGAGAAGCTCGAACCGCGCCACATCCTCTTCACCTACCTGCACCTGGCGCCCGATCCGGCCCAGACGGAAGGCCTGCTGAACAGCGGGTGCGCGGCCATCGCCTATGAGACCGTCACCGACGCGCGCGGCGGCCTGCCGCTGCTGGCGCCGATGTCGGAAGTCGCCGGCCGGATCGCGGTCTTCTCGGCGGCCGAGACTCTGCTCAAGCACAACGGCGGCATGGGTCTTCTGCTCAGCGGCGTGCCCGGCGTGCCGCCAGCGCGCGTGGCCGTTCTGGGCGGCGGCGTGGTCGGCAGCAACGCCGCCCGCATGGCCGCGGGTCTCGGCGCCGAGGTGGTGGTGCTGGAGCGCTCGATCCCGCGCATGCGCGAGCTGGACGACCTCTACCAGGGCCGCATCCTGACCCGCTATTCGACCTTCGCCGCCGTCGAGGAAGAGATCCTCAAGGCCGACGTGGTGATCGGCGCGGTGCTGACGGCCGGCGCGGCCGCGCCCAAGCTGGTGCGCCGCGAACACCTGAAGCAGATGAAGCCCGGCTCGGTGCTGGTCGACGTCTCGATCGACCAAGGCGGCTGCTTCGAAACCAGCAAACCCACGACCCACGCCGAGCCGACCTACGTGGTCGACGGCGTCGTGCACTACTGCGTGGCCAACATGCCCGGCGCCGCGCCGCGCACCTCGTCCGAGGCCCTGGGCAACGCGACCCTGCCGTTCGGTCTGGCGCTGGCCGACAAGGGCCTCGACGCGCTGAAGTCGAACGTTCACCTGGCGCGCGGCCTCAACGTGCTGAAGGGCCAGCTGACTCACCCGGCCGTCGCCGAGGCGCTCGGCAAGACGTCGATCGACCCCTACGGCGCCTGGAACTAGGCCTGGCTTTTCGGTTCCCCGGTCTTGGCCGGGGAACCGGTCACGCCGCGAAGCGGGCGATGTCCTGGCGGCTGCCGATCATGTCCAGCACGTCGTTCATCCGGAAGCCCGGATCGACGGGATGCAAGGCGTCGTAGACCGAGCGCGCGAAGGCGAGGTCCGCGGCCGTCTTGACCCGCCAGTCGAGGCGCGACCAGTCGCGCGGCGCGGTCAGGTGCGCCTGGCTCCAGCGGCCGGGCTGATTGCGGATCGCTGCGGTGGGCGAGATGCGCGCCATCGGATCGCGCTCCTCGGCGGCCGCGGCTTGAAGCGCGCCGGCCTTGATCACCTCGACCTCAAGACCGGCCGGATAGGTGCGCTGGACGCGGTTGGACGTGTAGTCGGCGCCGCTGGCCAGGGCCAGGCGGATGGCCTCGTCAATGACCCCGGGATCCACGAACGGCGCGTCGCCCTTCAGGCGAACCACGTGGCTGACCGAACTGATCGTGTCGGCGCAGCGGGCGATACGCGCCAGGATGTCCGCGCCCGCCCCGCGGTGGACCGTGTAGCCGCGCGACACCAGGAAGCCGGCTAGAGCGTCATCGACGGTGTCGGCGCTGGTGGCGACGATGATTTTCGAGAGGCAACGCGCGCCGCGCAGGCGCTCCAGCTGACGGATGATCATCGGCTCGCCGCGAAGCGTAGCCATCGACTTGCCCGGCAGTCGAGTGGAGCCCATCCGGGCCTGCAGCACGGCGAGGATCATGTCGCATCTCTCCCTCAGTTGGGATCAAGCTAGGCTGGAAGTCTTAAAATCCGAGTGAACCTTAGGGTTAATAGGCGTTGACGCTCTTCAGCCGGAGATCGCGCCTGCGATCTTCGGCCAGATCATTGTCCAAGTTGATTCTAGGGACGCGCCAGAGGAACCGGCCCGTCGGCGAGACATCTGTCAGGCGACCCAACGTCGCGGGTCGAGCGCGACCGGATCGTCGATCGCCATCTCGTCCCAATCCAAATCCGGCGGCGGGCTGGAGGCCGCGGCCACCACCGCCGACAGTTCGGCGGCCGAGTTCACGCCGACCAGGACCGCGGAGCCCTCCGGACGCGAAAGCGCGAAACCCAGCGCCGCCTGGAGCGGGTCCGAGCGGCCTTCGGCGATCATGCGACGGACGCGCGAAAGACGCCCCGAGGCGCCCTTCAACTGGGCCGGCACGCGATCCGGCGGCAGGAACAGCAGGCCGTTCAGGAAGATCGAGCGCAGATGGACCTCGATCCCCATGCCAGCGATGCGCTGCAGCGAGCCGTCGGCCAGCAGGCGCTGGTCGAGCAGGCTGGCGGGGGCTTGCAGGATGTCGGGCTTGAAGCGCTTGGCGACGCCGACGGGATCGTCCGAGGCATGGGCCGCGACGCCGATCTTGGCGAAAACGCCTTGATCCTTCAGGCGCTGGAGACGCTCCCAGAGCGCCGGACCATGCGCGCCGAACAATTCCGACGGCGAATGAACGATGATGGCGTCCGCGCGCTCGACGCCCAGGCGACGGAGCGTGGCCCGGGCCTCGGCCTCGACATAGTCCGGGCCGCGATCGGCGCGACCAGCGGCCAGGGTGACGCGGAACGGCGTCGGACGCGGCAGGAGCTCGCCCAGGATGGTTTCAGCGCGGCCGAACAGGCCCGAGGCGTCCAACACGGACAGACGCGCGCGGGCGGCGATGTTCAGAATCTCGCGGGTCTCGACTTCGGGCGAGCGGCCGCGAGGCGCGGAACCGCTGCCGTCGAGGCCGAACTGCGCGGCCGCGAGACCCAATTTTGAGACCGAAATGGACATGCCATCCGTGCGGGAAATCACTAATCGAAGACCAACGCTACGCGCCAAGGTTTGAACATCAGGTTTCTGGAACCTTGCCGAGGGGTTAAAGTTGGTCCCAATGATGAACCATCGCTCCGACGCGGATTGGCCGATGCACGGCATGGTCGAGGACGCCCGTCCGGCCCTGTCCGAAGCGCTTTCGCGAGGCCCCGCGGCTCTGGCGACGATCGTTTCGCTGGGCGGCGGCGGCCCTCGTCCGGTTGGAACGCAGATGGTGTTCGGCGCGCAAATCGTTTCCGGCTTTCTGTCCGGCGGCTGCATCGAGGCTGACGTCGAAGACCATGCTCGAGCATGCCTCGTGGACGGCCGGGTTCGGCGCCTGGTCTACGGCGAGGGCAGCCCCTGGCCGGATATCCGCCTGCTGTGCGGCGCGCGGATCGAAATCCTGGTCGAACGGATCCCGCCCGACGACGCGGCCGTACGGGCGCTTCTCGACCTTTCCCAGCGACGCCTTCCCGCCTTCTGGGTCAGCGACGGCGCGCGCCGTCTCTGCGCGGAGGAGCCGCAAGCCCCTTGGCCGGGTGCCTTCGAGCGCGCTTACGATCCTCAGCCGCGCCTGATTGTCGTTGGCTCCGATCCCACGGCCCTGGCGGTCGCGAGCCTGGGGGCGCAATCGGGCTTCGAGACCACCCTGATCAGGCCGAAAGGGCCTTCGTCGCCGCCGCCGCTGGCCGGCGTTGCCTATCGTCGGGACAGCGTCGAGACTGCCTTGGCTGAGATCGGCCTGGACGCCTGGACGGCGGTTGCGGTCTGCGGTCACGAGCCTGAGCAGGATCATGCCGCGCTGAAGGCGGCCCTGCCCTCGGAAGCGCCCTATGTGGGCCTGCTCGGCGCCCGGCGTCGGCTTCCGGAGCGCCTCGCGCGCCTCAGGTCCGAGGGCCTTTCTGACCGCGACCTCGCCAAGCTGCGCGCGCCGATAGGCCTCGACCTCGGCGGCAAGGCGCCGTTCGAGGTGGCGGTGGCGGTGATCGGCGAGGTGATGGCCGCGCGCCATGGCCTGCCGGTCCTGGCGCGACGGCCCGCGAACGCCTAGAGCGCGTTAGGTTTAAGTGTAAGCCGCTGAACCGCCCGAACGCGCTCTAAGCGTTTGAATTATAGCCTGTTTGTCTGGCTTAGATGGTTCCATCTAAACCAGACAGGCTCTAGGCGGGCGTGGCCTCGGCCGAGAAGGCTTCGAGGTCCTCGATCAGCGACCGGGCGGCCAGATCGACCAGCGCCCCGCCCTTCTCGGGCGTGGCCTGGGCTGGATCCGAGCCCATGCGGCCGTCGGCGTAGCGCGCGCGGAAATCCAGCGCCTCGCGGATCGGTCCCGTCGGCGCGATCTTAGGCTCATAGGCGGCGGTCTTGATCGTCTCGGGATAGGCCCACTGGGTCACGGCGATCTCGGACGGGGTGGCGTGGCTGCCGTGGCCGGTCGGAAACTGGCTGTTGGCCAGGGCGTTGACGCCAGCCAGATCCCACCAGTTCTTCAGCTTCAGCGCGAACGGCGCGCGTTCCTTGCGGAAGCTGTACTCCGCGTAGATCTCGGAGAAGGCCGCCTCGATCGAGGCGACATTGCCGCCGTGGCCGTTCAGGAAATAGATCCGCTTGAAGCCGTGGGCGCCCAGCGAGCGCACCCAGTCGCCGATCGCGGCAATGAAGGTCGAGGGCCGCAGGAAGATGGTGCCCGGAAAGGCCAGATGATGCTGGGCCATGCCGATGTTAAAGGTCGGCGCGACCAGCACTTTGTCGGCGCGCTTGTGGGCCTCGTGCGCGATGATCTCGGGACACAGCCAGTCGGTGCCCAAAAGCCCCGTCGGGCCATGCTGCTCATTCGAGCCGATCGGCACCACCACCGTCTGGTTCGTCTTCAGATAGGCCTCGATCTCGGCCCAGGTGGACAGTGCGAGCAGCATGGGAAACTCCTGAGAAACCTCGCGTCGTTTAAGCCCAAAGCGAGGTGACCACACGTAAAATCCCGTATTGCGTCATCGACTGACGTTGCGTCATGCTGAAGGTCTGGATGGGGGGACACTCGTCCGCGGAGGAAACGCTATGGCCAACGGCCATGCCGAAAGGGTTCTTTCGGTGCTGCGCGACGGCGCCGCGCCGGCCCTGTCGCCGATCGCCGCCTCGTGGCGACGCTGCCTGACCCAGCATCACCTGGATCCGGAAAATCGAAAGCCGCCCGAGACCCTGACGGGCGCCGAGTTGCGTCTGGCGCAGGAACGCATGGGTCCGCTGCTCGCCGCGGCCCAGGACAATCTCGACGCCCTCTTCCAGGCGGTGGGCGACGCCGGCTGCTGTGTTCTGCTGACCGACGCCGATGGCGTCCCGGTCGATCGCCGGGGCGCGGAGGGCGACGACACGGTCTTTCGCCGCTGGGGCCTCTGGCAGGGCGCGGTCTGGAGCGAGGCGCGCGAAGGGACCAACGGAATTGGCACCTGCCTGACCGAACAGCGCGTGCTGACGGTCCATCGGGACCAACACTTCCACACCCGCAATATCGGCCTCTCCTGCACCGTCGCCCCCTTGTTCGATCCGGCTGGCCGCGTCGCGGGGGCGCTCGATGTTTCCTCTTGTCGCCCAGGGCTCGAGGCCCTGACGGGCATGGTCGAGCGCATCGTCACCGACGCGGCCCGAAGGATCGAGGCCAAGGCCTTCCGGGAAGCCTTCCCGAACGCCCGGATCGTCTTGCTGCCGGAAACGGGCGCGGAGCGGGCCTCCGTTCCGATGCTAGCGGTCGATGGCGACGACCTCGTGATCGGGGCCACCCGCGCGGCGCGACAGGCGCTGCGATTGACCGACGAGATGTTGCGGCGCGGGCTCGCTTCGCCCGACCGTTCGGCCGGCTTGGATGACGCCGAGCGCGCCGCCGTCCGCCGCGCCCTGACCCAGGCCGGCGGCAATGTCTCGGCGGCCGCCAACCTCCTGGGCCTGTCGCGCGCGACGCTGAACCGCAAACTCAGGCGGCTTGGCCTGGAACGCGGTCGCGAATTCCACTGAACCTGTCTCAGATCTGAGACACATCCTCCTCGCCGCGCCGCGCGCCCGCTTCGCTGAACGAGGAACAGGGCCGCACACTCCCTCCAGAAGCCCGCCGAGAAGGCGGCATGGAGGAAACCATGACCAAACCCGAATTCATCGAGTCCCTGGCGCGCCCGCCGTTCAAGGCTCGCTATGACAATTTCATCGGCGGCCAGTGGATGGCGCCGGCCGACGGACGCTACTTCGACAACAGCTCGCCGATCCACGGCAAGAAGATCTGCGAGATCGCCCGCTCACAAGACGTGGATATCGAGCGCGCCCTGGACGCGGCCCACGCCGCCAAGGCCGCGTGGGCCAAGACGAGCCCGGCCGATCGTTCTCGCATCCTGCTGCGCATCGCCGACCGTATGGAAGAGAACCTTGAGCTCCTCGCTACGGCCGAGACCTGGGACAACGGCAAGCCTATCCGCGAAACCATGGCCGCCGATATTCCGCTGGCCATCGACCACTTCCGCTATTTCGCCGGCTGCCTGCGCAGCCAGGAAGGTTCGATCTCCGAGATCGATCACGACACCATCGCCTATCACTTCCACGAGCCCCTGGGCGTGGTGGGCCAGATCATTCCGTGGAACTTCCCGCTGCTGATGGCCTGCTGGAAGCTCGCCCCAGCCCTGGCGGCCGGCAACTGCGTAGTGCTGAAGCCGGCTGAACAGACCCCCGCCTCGATCATGGTCTGGGCCGAGCTGATCGGCGATCTGCTGCCCGCCGGCGTGCTCAACATCGTCAACGGCTTCGGGATCGAGGCGGGCAAGCCGCTGGCTTCCAGTCCGCGCATCGCCAAGATCGCCTTCACCGGGGAAACCTCGACCGGCCGGCTGATCATGCAGTACGCCAGCCAGAACCTGATCCCGGTCACCCTGGAGCTGGGCGGCAAGTCGCCGAACATCTTCTTCGACGACGTCATGCGCGAGGACGACGACTACTTCGACAAGGCGCTGGAAGGCTTCACCATGTTCGCCCTGAACCAGGGCGAGGTCTGCACCTGTCCCAGCCGAGCCCTGGTTCAGGAGTCGATCTACGAGAAGTTCATGGAGCGCGCCCTCCAACGCGTGAACGCCGTGGTCCAGGGGAGCCCGCTCGACCCCGCGACCATGATCGGCGCCCAGGCGTCCGAGGAACAGCTGAACAAGATCCTGGGCTACATGGACATCGGCCGGCAGGAAGGCGCCAAGCTTCTGGCCGGCGGCCACCGCAAGGTCCTGCCGGGCCAGCTGGCCGACGGCTACTATGTCGAGCCGACGGTCTTTGAGGGCCACAACAAGATGCGGATCTTCCAAGAAGAGATCTTCGGCCCGGTCCTCGCCGTGACGACCTTCAAGACCGAGGAAGAAGCGCTCGCGATCGCCAACGACACCGCTTTCGGCCTGGGCGCTGGGGTGTGGAGCCGCGACGCCAACCGCTGCTACCGCTTTGGCCGAGGCATCGAGGCGGGCCGGGTGTGGACCAACTGCTACCACGCCTATCCCGCGCACGCGGCCTTTGGCGGCTACAAGCAGTCGGGCGTGGGCCGCGAGACCCACAAGATGATGCTGGACCACTATCAGCAGACCAAGAACCTGCTGGTCAGCTACAGCGCAAAAGCCCTCGGCTTCTTCTGATCCGACTTCGATTTCGAGCCGGCCTGCCCGGGCGCGAGAAACCATAATGGTCTTCTTGCGCCCGACGCTTGGCTTCGCCTATTCCGGCGGCAATAATATTAGGGAGTGCGGTGGGTGAGCGACAGCATGCTGTTTCCGGTTCCGAAGGCCTGGGGCGAACGCGCCCATCTTAACGCAGACGCCCTGGCGGCCGCGCGGCGACGCGCCGACGAGGATCCGCACGGCTACTGGAAGGACATGGCCAGTCGCCTCGACTGGATCACGGCGCCCACCAAGATCAAGGACGTCTCCTTCAACGAGGAGGACTTCCGCATCCGCTGGTACGAGGACGGCGTCCTCAACGTGTCGGCCAACTGCATCGACCGCCACCTGCGTCATCGCGCCAATGATGTGGCGCTGATCTGGGAAGGCGACGACCCAGCCGCCTCGCGCAAGATCACCTATGCCGAACTGCACGAACAGGTTTGCCGCATGGCCAACGTGTTCAAGGCCCAGGGCGTCACCAAGGGCGACCGGGTGACCATCTATCTGCCGATGATCCCCGAGGCCGCTTTCGCCATGCTGGCCTGCGCGCGGATCGGCGCGGTCCATTCGGTGGTGTTCGCCGGCTTCTCGCCCGACAGCCTCGCCGGCCGCATCAACGACTGCGACTCCAAGCTGGTGATCACGGCCGACGAGGGCGTGCGCGGCGGCAAGCGCATTCCTCTCAAGACCAATGTCGACACCGCCCTGGCGCACTGCCCGGGCGTGGAGAAGGTTCTGGTCGTCACTCGCACGGGCGCCAGCGTGCCGCTGACGCCGGGCCGCGACGTCATCTACGAGCACGCGGCCGCGAAGGCCTCTATCCACTGCACGCCGGAGCCTATGAACGCGGAAGACCCGCTGTTCATCCTCTACACCTCGGGCTCGACGGGGAAGCCCAAGGGCGTGCTGCATACGACCGGCGGCTATCTGGTCTGGGCCAGCTGGACCCACGAGGTGGTGTTCGACTACCGCCCCGGCGAGATCTACTGGTGCACGGCCGATGTGGGCTGGGTCACCGGCCACACCTACATCGTCTATGGTCCGCTCGCGAACGGCGCGACCAGCGTGATGTTCGAGGGCGTGCCGAACTATCCCTGCAACAGCCGCTTCTGGCAGGTGATCGACAAGCACAAGGTCGAGATCTTCTACACCGCCCCGACGGCCTTGCGCGCCCTGATGCGCGAGGGCGAGGCGCCGGTGGAGCGTACGTCCCGGGCGTCGCTGCGCCTGCTGGGCAGCGTGGGCGAGCCGATCAATCCGGAAGCCTGGCTCTGGTACCACCGCGTGGTCGGCGAGAGCCGCTGTCCGATCGTCGACACCTGGTGGCAGACCGAGACCGGCGGAACGCTGATGACGCCGCTACCGGGCGCCGACGCCCTTAAGCCCGGCTCGGCCTGCGGCCCCATGCCGGGCGTGAAGCCGGAACTGGTCGACGCCGAGGGCGGCGTCCTGGAGGGCGCGACCGAGGGCAACCTCGTGATCACCGACAGCTGGCCGGGTCAGATGCGCACCGTCTATGGCGACCACCGCCGCTTCTTCGAGACCTATTTCTCGACCTACCCGGGCAAGTACTTCACCGGCGACGGCTGCCGCCGCGACGCGGACGGGTACTACTGGATCACGGGCCGCGTGGATGACGTGCTGAACGTCTCGGGCCACCGCCTGGGCACGGCCGAGGTCGAAAGCGCCCTCGTCGCTCACCCGCGCGTCGCCGAGGCGGCGGTCGTCGGCTATCCGCATAACATCAAGGGTCAGGGCATCTATTGCTACGTCACCCTGAACGCCGGCGTGGCGCCCAGCGAGGCGCTGCGCAAGGAACTCACCGACTGGGTTCGCCGCGAGATCGGTCCGATCGCGACCCCGGACGTCATCCAATGGGCGCCGGGTCTGCCGAAGACCCGCTCGGGCAAGATCATGCGCCGCATCCTGCGCAAGATCGCCGAGAACGAACTGGAGAGCCTGGGCGACACCTCGACCCTGGCCGATCCGTCGGTCGTGGACGATCTCGTCCAGAACCGCGCTGGCGCGTGAGACCTGACGAAAGTCGCGCCGAGGCGTTAGCTTCGGCGTGATGCGCCCGATCGTCCTCGCCCTGAGCCTCTCTGTCGCCTTGGCCTCGTCGGCCGCGCGCGCGGAGGATGGCGAACGCGGCGACGGCGTCGACGTCTCGATGCGGCTCGACGATCAAGGGCATGGCGTCGTCCGCGCCCACACTGAGATCGCCGCGCCGCCCGAGCTTGTCTACCGCACCCTGCTCGATTGCGACCGCGCCGCCCGGATCATGCCGGGCGTCCGCCGTTGCAAGGTGATTTCCAAGGACGCGACGGGCGAGATCCGCGAACATGTGGTGCGGTTCAGCTTCTTTCTGCCGGCGGTGCGCTCCATGTCGCGGGTGACGCTGGAGCCGAACCGGCTGATCCGCTTCACTTGCATCCGGGGCGATATCCGAGCCTGCGACGGAACCTGGCGGCTGACGCCCATCGACGGCGGCCGCCGGACGCAGGTGGACTATGATTTCTGGGCCAGCGCGCCGTTCGGCCTGCCCATTGATCTGGTCGGGCGCATGATGCGGCGAGATGCGCCCGCGGCGCTGCGGGCTCTACGTCGCGAGTGCGAGCAGCCATGACACCGCGCCCGCCCGAAGAGCCCGATGGCCTGATGCTGTTCGATGGGGTCTGCAACCTGTGCAACGGCGCGGTTCAGGCGGTTTTGGCGGTCGACCGCGAAGGCGCCATCCGCTTCACGCCCCTGCAGTCGCCTTATGGGCAGGCGCTGGCCGCAAGGCATGGTCTGAACCCGGAATCGCCCGACAGCTTCGTCTTCCTTGACCAGGGCCAGGCGCTCACCAAGACGGCGGCGCTCGCGGCGATCCTGCGTCGCGCGTCCCGTCCCTGGCGGTGGCTCGCGATCATCGATCGCCTCCCGCGCGGCCTGACGGACCGGATCTACGACGCGATCGCCCGCAATCGCTATCGGCTGTTTGGACGGCGCGAGCATTGCGTGGTCCCGACCGAGGACCAGCGCGCCCGGTTCATCACCGAAGCGCCCTAGAACAACGCCGCGACGCTCTCGGCGCTGTAGGGCTTTTGCAGAACCGGCGCTTCCTTGAAGCGATCCGGGAAGGCCGCGCTGTCGCCAAAGCCGGTGCCGAACGCGAACGGCACACCCGCCTCCTGCAGCGCCCGAGCCACCGGGAAGCTGGTTTCCGATCCGAGATTCACGTCCAGGATCGCGAAGGGCGGCAGGTCTTCCGCCAAGGCCTCCAAGGCCTGACCGACGCTGGAGACGACCGTCACCTGCTTGACCCCCAGGCGCATCAGCATGTCCTCCAGATCGAGCGCGATGATCATGTTGTCTTCCAGCACCAGCATCCGCTCCGGCGCGCGCACGGGCGTCTCCGCGCGCTTGGCCTTGGCGATCGTCGCCTCGACCCCCTCGGTCGTGACATAGCGGGCGGGAACACGGATCCGGGCCTGGAATCCCTCGGGGCGGTAATCGAGCGTCACCTCGCCATCCAGATCGTGCGGAATGGAGTGTTCGATGATGGTGGAGCCGAATCCCCGGCGCGTGGGCGGCTTGACCAGCGGACCGTCGCGTTCGCGCCACTCGATGATCAGGTCGCCGCGCGCGTCGCGTTCCCAATCGACCGCGACATAGCCACGCTGATCGCACAGGGCCCCATACTTGGCCGAGTTCGTCATCAGCTCATGGATGACCAGGGACAGGAGAGAGAAGGCGTCCGGCGCGAGGGCCGTGGGCGCGCCGGTCAGGCGCACACGGTCGGCCTTGGCGCTCAGATAGGCCTCCGCCTCGGCGGTGATCAGGTCGCTCAGCGCGCCCGGACCCCATTGGTAGCGGGTGATCTGGTCATGCGCCCGGGCCAGGGCCTGGACGCGTCCGCCCACCACTTCGGCGAATTGCTCGACCGTCGAGACCCCCGCGCGGCTCTGGCTGATCAGCCCTCGGATCAAGCCGAGGATGTTGCGGACCCGGTGGTTCAGCTCGGCGATCAGCAGCTCCTGCCGCTGGTTGGCGCGTTGGCGCTCCTCGTCGGCGAGGTCGGTCAGGCGGAAGACGATCTCCAGCAGGCTGACGCGCATGCTCTCGGCCAGGAAACGCTCGACCTGCGTCCAGGGCCGGCTGTGGCCGCGTACGGTCTCCTCCCAGGCCTCGAAACTCTTGCGCGGCGTCAGCCGCTCGCCCAGCGGCCCGACCTGAACCAGCTTGGCGGGCTGACCCGCCCAGACGACGGTCTGGGCCTCCTCCTTGCGGAAGAAGATCAGATAGTCGCGGGGCGCGCGCGACAGCGGCGCCGCCATCATGCCGGCCGCCTTGCCGGCCCAGGACGCGGCCGACGGCAGCAGCGCGGCGATCTCGTTGGTCGCAAAGACCGAATGGGTGTCCTTTTCGCGCAGCAGCCGGATCAGGGCGTGGACATTGCTGGCGTCGGGTGTCGAGTCCCGGAGGGTCAGTCGACCTTCCAGCCACAGCGCCAGGCCGTCGCAATGGACCAGTCGGCACAGGTCGTCGAGATAGGGACTGAGCGTATCCGCGCCCTGCGGCGCGCCCACGACCGTCGCCATCATCCGATCGTGCAAGGCGCGCGCCTCGGCGTGGCGGCGCGTCTCGATCTCCCGTTCCCGGCTCTCCAGCGTCAGCGAGAACAGCTGACCAAACAGTTCGGCCGCCGTGCGGCGCTCATAGCTGATGTGCTTGGGCGCATAATGGTGGCAGGCGAAAAGCCCCCACAACTTGCCGTCGCGCAGGATCGAGATCGACAGCGAGGCTCCAACGCCCATGTTGCGCAGGTACTCGATATGGATCGGCGAGACGGCCCGCAGCATGCTCATGGAGAGGTCCACGGGCTCGCCGGTGACGCTGATTTGCGGCGTGATCGGCGAGACCTCCGCATCCACGTCGGCGATGATCCGCAGCCAGTTGCGTTCGTACAGGGCGCGCGCCTGAACCGGTATATCGGAAGCGGGGTAACGCTGCCCCAGGAATGAGCCGACGCCGGGCCGCACCGACTCGGCGATCACCTCGCCCGCGCCGTCATGGTTGAAGCGGTAGACCATGACCCGGTCGAACTCCGTCAGCGCGCGGACCTGGCGAGCGGCCTCGTGGCAGAAGTCCTCAAAACCCGGGCGCGCGGCGATCCGCATCGTCATGGACCGCACCGCCGAGGCCGCCTCGATCAGGGCTTCGGCCTGACTGGGCTCGCCCTCGATGATCAGCATGCGGCCGGAATAATGCAGCGCCAGGTCAAAGTCCTCGCCGCCGTCGACCAACGGCTGGCCAAACATCCGCTCGACCGCGTCAGCTCCCCGCATGATCTGCAGCCGACCGCGAATGGCGTGGATCGCATGACCGCTCATGACCTGGGTCAGGGGGCGACCGATGAGATCCGTCGCCGGCAGGCCCAGAAAACGCAGCGTGGTGGTCGAGGCATGGACGACCAGCCAGTCGGTGTCGACCGCGAGCAGGAAGCCGAACGGCTGAATCGCGCCGAGCATATGGATCGGCTCGCGATCGCAGTTGGTCAGATCGACCTCAAATCCGGACACGGACGCCGGCTCGGACATTCAGGACTCCAGGCGAGGCGGCGGTCTCGAACGCGGCCGAGAAACACTGAAACCCATATCGCGCACCCGCGACGGCCTCGTCTGTCCGCAAGCCGACTTTCGGCTGCGCTTCCAACCAACCCAGGAAGGAGCGCCAGAGATCGCCTTCATCGCCATGGCCGAGGTAGCCGGTCGGCAAGCCGGCCGCCGCCCTCCGCACGCGGCGCACCAGGAAGCGCGCGCCCAGCCTCGAGCCCTCGAGAACATAGAGGAGGCCCACGCCGAACCCTCGCGACGGCGTGGGTTCGGCCGCCGTGACTGGCGGCGCCAGACCCAGGGCGACGAGATCGCTCGACAGCGCCGCGCGCCGGCTGCGATCGGGCCAATCGCCCAGCCATGCCCCGACGCCGGCTCGCTCCAGCGCCAGCTCCAAGGGGATCAGCGCCGCGGCGGAGGCCGAAAGAAACCGCCCATATCCAGAGGGGTTCTCGAAATCGAAGGAGGCCGCGATAGCGTCCAGCGCCGCGTGGTCTTTGGCGGTCGCCGCGCGGAGGCGGTCACGAAGCAAAAGTTCAGTCAATCAGGGCCCCACACGCGCGGCCCGCGAGCGGGGAGCCGAGACGAACGTTTTGAACGGTCATCGGGCGTTTCGGTTCCCGGCAGATGACAGGTCGGTAAGGTTTATCTCGAAATCGACGGTGCTAGGGTCAAGGATAGTTGTTCAGGAGACCCTCGCGCATGATCCGCACCGCCAAGCTCGCCTTCGTCGCGGCCGCTCTTTCCACCACGGCGTTGTCGCCCATGGCCTGGGCCGCGACCCCATCCGCGAAGCCAAAGGCTGCGGCGTCAACGCCCAAGGTCGCGAGCGTCGCCGCGATCAAGGCGCCGCCGATCGTCTATCAGCAGCGCGTCCTGCCCAACGGCATGAAGGTCTTCACCTCCCGAGACGCCACCACGCCCAATGTCTCGGTGCAGGTCTGGTACGGTGTGGGCTCCAAGGACGATCCGCGCGGCCGTTCCGGCTTCGCCCACCTGTTCGAACACCTGATGTTTAAGGCCACGCGGAACATGCCCAGCGAGACGCTGGACCGACTGACCGAGGATGTCGGCGGCTTCAACAACGCCTCCACCTGGGACGACTTCACCAACTATTACGAGGTCGCGCCGGCCAATCACCTGGAGCGCCTGCTCTGGGCGGAGTCCGACCGCTTGAAGTCGCTGGTGATCGACGAGAGCGTGTTCGCCTCCGAGCGCGACGTCGTGAAGGAAGAACTGCGCCA
>Ga0247725_1000483_pt1 | contig 29227 bp, 19 predicted proteins | sample OKSTACKMCFT3sol_FD_183021 | JGI IMG/M metagenome (GOLD analysis project Ga0247725, IMG submission 183021) | Subsurface sediment microbial communities from gas well in Oklahoma, United States - OK STACK MC-FT3-sol | ecosystem: Environmental > Terrestrial > Deep subsurface > Rock core/Sediment...
GGCACGATCAGGTCGTCGCAGTTGGACAGGCCATCGAGGGTCGCGTCCTTCGGCAGCAGGTGCCAGGTCTCGTCGATGACCTGGCCGTTCTTAATGATTCGCTGCATATACGCGCTCCTTGAACGGGTCGATGCCGATGCGGCGGAAGGTGTCGAGGAAAGGCTCCTCCTCGGTGCGGCGCTCGACGTAGACCTTGATGATCTTCTCGATCACGTCGGCCATTTCCTCCTGAGCGAAGGACGGGCCGAGGATCTGCGCCAGGCTGGCGTCGCGGCCGGCGCTGCCACCCAGGGACACCTGGTAGAACTCCTGGCCCTTCTTGTCCACGCCGAGGATGCCGATATGGCCGACGTGGTGGTGGCCGCAGGCGTTCATGCAGCCGGAGATGTTCAGGTCCAGGTTGCCGATGTCGAACAGGTAGTCCAGGTCATCGAAGCGGCGCTGGATGGCCTCGGCCACCGGGATCGACTTGGCGTTGGCCAGGGAGCAGTAGTCACCGCCCGGGCAGCAGATGATGTCGGTGAGCAGGCCCACGTTCGGCGTGGCGAAGCCCTGCTCGCGCAGTTCGTTCCACAGGGTGAACAGCTGCGCCTGCTCCACGTCCGCCAGGATCACGTTCTGGTTGTGGCTGTTGCGCACTTCACCGAAGGCGTAGCGGTCGGCCAGGTCGGCGATGGCGTCCAGCTGCTTGTCGGTCACGTCGCCCGGGGCCACACCGGTGGGCTTCAGCGACAGGGTCACGGCCACGTAGCCCGGCTTCTTGTGGGCGAAGGTGTTGCGCTGGCGCCAGCGGGCGAAGCCCGGGTGCTCGGCGTCCAGGGCGGCGAGGGCGGCGTCCTGGTCCTCCAGGGCCTTGTAGGCCGGGTCGACGAAATGCCTGGCGACGCGATCGACTTCCGCCTGGGTCAGGGTGGTGGGGCCATCCTTCAGGTGGGCCCACTCGGCGTTGACGCGCTCGGCGAACACCTCGGGGGTCAGCGCCTTCACCAGGATCTTGATGCGCGCCTTGTACTTGTTGTCCCGGCGGCCGTAGCGGTTGTAGACGCGCAGGATGGCGTCCAGGTAGCTCAGCAGGTGCTGCCAGGGCAGGAATTCGTTGATGAAGCTGCCGACGATCGGGGTACGGCCCAGGCCGCCGCCGACGGAGACGCGGAAGCCCAGCTCACCGGCTTCGTTCTTCACCGCTTCCAGGCCGATGTCGTGCACCTCAATGGCGGCACGGTCGCCCACGGCGCCGTTCACGGCGATCTTGAACTTGCGCGGCAGGTGCGAGAACTCGGGGTGGAAGGTGGACCACTGGCGGATGATCTCGCACCACGGGCGCGGGTCCACCAGCTCGTCACGGGCGACGCCGGCGAACTGGTCGGTGGTGGTATTGCGGATGCAGTTGCCGCTGGTCTGGATCGCGTGCATCTGCACGGTGGCCAGCTCGGCGAGGATCTCCGGCACGTCCTCCAGCTCCGGCCAGTTGAACTGGACGTTCTGGCGGGTGCTGATGTGGGCGTAGCCCTTGTCGTAGTCGCGAGCGATCTGCGCCAGCTTGCGCACCTGGGCGGACGACAGCAGGCCATAGGGCACGGCGACCCGCAGCATGGGGGCGTAGCGCTGGATATAGAGGCCGTTCTGCAGACGCAGGGGACGGAACTCCTCGCCCGAGAGTTCCCCGGCCAGGTAGCGGCGGGTCTGATCGCGGAACTGCTTGACGCGGTCCTCTACGATGCGTTGATCGTACTCGTCGTATACGTACATGAATGGTCCTGTTGTCAGGCTGCTTACAGCTTTTCTGCGCGCACGGCCGCGCACCCCCTGCGGAGCCGGTGGAAGATACCAGCTCAGGTTTATGCGCAAAAGTGATGTTTGAGTATATGTAAAGAACCTGATCGCATAAGCAGGGGTGCGAGCATAACCTTCCCCGCGGGGCTGGAGGGCCCGGCCGGCGGGCGTCGAGAATGCTTCTCGACTGGCCCGGCGTCAGCCCAGGGCCAGCAGGCGGCTCATCAGGTGCGTCCCCCGCAGCAGGGTCCCGGAGGAGACCCTGGGCGACTCCGCCAATTGCCCCAGCGCCTGCGCCAGCACCGCCACCCCCGCTGCATCGGCCAGCGCCTGCTGGGCCCGCAGCACCTCCCGGTGATGGGCAGAGGGCTGCTGGCGGCCGCTGCTGGCCAGGCTTTCCAGCACGTCCAGGGCCGGCTCCACCAGCCGTCCGGCGAGGCTCGGCGGCTCCACCGCCGGCACGGGGCGGTCGGTGCGGCTGAGCAGGCGCTGGATGCGGTCGAACAGCCGGCGGTTGCGGCTCAAGCCGCCGCGCACCAGGGATTCGAAGTCCAGCGACAGGCAGCGCAGCCGGCCGTGATCGGCCACCAGCAGCGCGAGGGGCTCCAGGCAGCGGCGGCGACCGTCCAGCCAGGGTCGCACCAGCACGGCACGGATGTCGTCCAGGGCCTTCTGCGCCCGCTCCAGGTTGTCCAGGCGTTCGCGGCGCTCGGCGGTGCAGGGCAGCTCCAGCAGCAGGGTGCGGCCGTTGCTGTCCTCCAGCGGCCAGGTCAGCACCTGCCGGGCTTCGTCCAGGCTCGCTTCGTGGCAGCGGGCGGGGCGCAGCAGCAGCCGGGTCGGCGGCTCGCTGGCGAGGGCGGCGCTGTCTTCCAGGGCCAGGCCCAGCTGTTCCCAGTCCGCCAGGCCGAGGTCGAGCAGGCGCGGGTCATCCGCTGGCCAGCCGTCCTGGGGGCGCGCAATGCCGCCGCCGGGGGCCAGCCGGCCATCCTCGGCCAGGCGCGGCCCTTCCAGCTGCAACGGCGCGCGGCACAGCAGCTCGGGCGTGCTGCGCCACAGCGCCTGCTGGGCCCAGACCGCGTCGCGGCGGAAGCCGGGGTCGCTGCCATCGGGGCGGGCCAGGGTGGTTTCCAGCACCTGGCCGTCGCTGAGGTCCCAGAAGGCCAGGCTCAGGCCGCGGGCGCCGCTGGCACTGGTCCACCAGTGGCCGCCCAGGGGCAGCAGGTCGAGAGTTTCACCGGCCTGGTAGTCGCGCCGCAGGCGGCCGCGCAGCGGGGGCAGGCGTTCGCCGTCGGCGCGCAGCAGGGCCTGGCAGAGGGCGTGGACGCGGGCCATCTGCACCAGTGCCTCCCGCTCGCTGCTGTGGTCGTCGCGCTCGGCCAGGCGGGTGATCTGCCCGCCCAGGGTGCGCAGGTGGCCGGCCAGGCGCGGCAGGCCTTCGGTGCGGGCGCCGAGGTTGAGCAGGCGCAGCTGCAGGGCGCTGGCCCGGCTGACGTGGGACAGCCCCTGGCCCAGCAGCTCGTGCAGCAGCTGCTGCACCGAGGCCAGCAGCTCGCGCTCGGCCTCGCCCAGGCCGTCCCGCGTGGTGTCGGCAGGGGCGCTTTCGGCGGTCCAGGCCCAGGGGTGGCCGTGGGCCTGGAAGAGCCCGGCGAGGGCCGCCAGGTGCAGGGCCTTGCGTTCGCTGTCCCGCGCCTCGGAGAGCATCCCGTCGAAGCCGGCACCCGCCAGGTAGCTGACTTCGCCCTCCAGGCCGTCGAAGGCGATGGCCAGGCGCAGGCCGTGGTTGCTCACCCGGGGTGTGCCGAGGGTCTCGATCCATTGCCGGGCGCGGCGGGTGGCCACCTTGCCGGCGAGCTTCTGCAACTGCGCCGGGTCCAGCGCCAGGGCTTCCACCTGGGCTGCATCGGGATCGGGCTGCTCCGTGCCGGTGGCCGCGTCGGGCGCTTCGCTGCGCAGCCACAGCACGGCGGCGAGGATGTGCTTGCAGCAGCCGCTGGCCGGGCAGGTGCAGCGCGCCGCCTCCACGCCGCCGGCGTCCAGGCGCACGGTCTGGCCGTCGGTCTCGATCAGCCCGTGTGCCTCGGTGCGCTCGCCCCAGGCCAGCTTGCCGGCCTCCACGTCCTTGCCGGCGCGGCGCAGCAGGCCGGCGTTGGCCAGGGTTTCCAGTGCGGCGTCGTCGTAGGCCCGGTAGCGGGCCAGCCAGGCGCTCATTGCATCACCTCCGCCAGCCATTCGGCGAAGTGCTCCGGGGTCAGCGCGGCGATCCGCATGCCCCGATCCGCCAGGCGCTGGCCCATGGACGGGTCGTAGACCGGCCGGGCGGCATCATCCAGGGCCGCCAGGCCCAGCAGGCGCACGCGGGCCTCGTTCAGCCGCGAGACGCAGGCCAGCAGCGGGCCGATGGCGGCGCCTTCTTCGAAGTCGCTGATCAGCGCCAGCACGGTGCGCTGGGGCGTGTCCACCAGTTGCTCGCAGTAGCGCAGGGCCTTGCCGATGTCGGTGCCGCCGCCCAGCTGCACGGTCAGCAGCACCTCCACCGGGTCGTGGGCGAGGTGGCTGAGGTCCACCACCTGGGTGTCGAACAGCACCAGGCGCACGCGCACGCTGGGCAGGGTGGCGAGGATGCTGGCGCAGATGGCGCTGTACATCACCGAGTCGAGCATCGAGCCGCTCTGGTCGACGCAGAGGAGCACGTCCCAGGGCAGCTGCCGGCGGACCCGGGCGTTGAAGCGCGGCGATTCGATCAGCAGCTGTTTGCGCTCCGGGTCGTAGTGCTTGAGGTTGGCGGCGATGGTGGCGCGCCAGTCGAAGTTCTGCGCGTGGCGGATCGGCGAGCGGCGGAAGCGGTTGCGCCGGCCGTTGAGGGCGTTGGTGAAGCGGCTGCGCAGGCGCTGGAGGATATCTTCCACCACCTTGGCGATCAGCTGGCGCACCGCGTCGCGGGTGTCGGCGCTGAGGCGGCCGCGCACGCTGAGCAGCGCCTTGGCCAGGGCCGGGCTGGGTTCCAGGCTGGCGAGGCTGGCCGGGTCGGTGAGCAGTGCGCTGATGGCGTAGCGCTCGATGGCCTGGGTCTGCAGGCGCTCGAAGGTGGAGCGGGGGAACAGGTTGCGGGCCTGCTCCAGCCAGTTGAGGGCGGTCAGTTGGCTGTCGTCGAGGGAGCCGCCGCGCCCGCCCTGGACATGGCCACGGCGCTGGTACTCGCGGTTGTAGAGGTAGTCGAGGGTCTTCTCCAGCCGTGCGTCGGTGGGGTTCAGGGCGGCCTGGTCGAGGGCGCGGTCGGCGTAGCGGCCGAGGATCAGGCGCCAGCGGCGGGCGGTTTCCAGGTCAGTCATGGTCGGCTTCCGTGGCCCAGCCGAGCAGGCCGTCGCGCGCCAGCGAGCGCCCGAGCGCCAGGTTCAGGGCGGCGCCGGCGAGCAGGTCGTGGCTGTCCAGTTCGTGGTGGGCGCTGTCCAGGGCGCTGTCGCCCAGGCCGTTCAGCGCGGCCAATTGGCTGGCCAGGCGCCCGGTCTCCTGGGGTTTGAGGCGGGTGAAGGTCAGGCGCAGGTCGGGCAGGTGGCGGACGAAGGTGGCCTCGTCCCAGCCGGCCACCAGGGCGTTGAGTGCCTGGCCCAGGTGCTCGACCCGCAGGATCAGCTCCGGCGCGGCCTGCAGCAGCCCGCCGAGGTAGCGCACGGCGTCCTCGCTGTCGGCGCCCGGGCCGAAGCGGCGGCCCAGGGCTTCGGCCAGGCGGGCCTCGTCATCGAGATCGTCCAGGTAGCGCAGCGCGTCCAGGGCGCCGGCCAGGGTGGGCGGCGCCTCGTCGCGGAGACGGGCCAGGGCGCCCTGCAGGGCTTCGTCCTGGCCATCCAGGCCCACCAGGCCGCTGCCCAGGCGGATGAACTCGCGCAGGGCCAGCAGGGCATCCACGGCGGCGCTTTCCTGCTCGGGGGCGCAGAGGGCCAGGCCCGGCACCAGGAACAGCGCCGCCGGCACGATGCGCTGCAGCAGCGCCGGCAGCTGCGGTTGCTCCTCCAGCCCGAGCAGTTCGCGGCCGCGCCACAGGTGCAGCAGGCGCTGGCCGCAGGCGACCACCGAGGCCAGCTCGGGGTCTTCGTCCAGGTGTTCGGCCAGGCGCTGGAACAGCCTCGGCAGCTGCTCGCCCAGGCCGATCAGCCCGGCGCGGGCCACCAGCTGTGCCACGCGGCCGGCGCTGCGGCCCTGGCCCTGGCCGAGCAGCGCACGCTCCTCGTCCAGCAGGCGTCGCAGGGCGATGTCGCGCAGGTTGCTGCCTTGTTCGGCCCGTTCGATGAGGTTGGCTTCCACCAACGGCGACCAGGCGTATTCCCACTCCTCGAAGAGCAGGTCGAGGCCGCTGCCGTTGACGAAGTCCGGCCCGCCCTGGTGCCGGGCCAGGCCGCTGTCCAGGTAGGCCATGAGGTGCAGGAAGCGGCTGCGGGCGCGGTGGCGGGGCTTGCGGTAGAGGTCCAGGCGGGTACGCCGGGCCAGGCTGTCGCTGAGGTCCAGGCGGTGGGCGAGGGCCAGCCGCCGGGCTTCATCCACCAGGGGCGGGGCCTGGGTCGAGGGCGGTACGTCGCCCAGGCGGTTGCCGCCCAGGTGGCGCTGCACGGCCCGCAGCAGGCCGTCCTGGCCTTCGTCCAGGCTGCCCTTGACGAAGCAGGCGTGCACCGCGTCCAGCAGGTCGTAGCGCCCCGGGCCGGGGTGCTGGCGCAGCCGGGCGAGGCCGGCGGCCTGTTCGGCGGCGTTGCTCACGCTGGCGAAGGTCAGGGCATCGGCCAGGCGCTGCTCGCGGGTTTCGGCGGCGATGCCGCTGAGCAGGCGGGTGGCGATGCGCTGGCGGGCGAGGGTGTCGTCCTCCTCACCCAGCAGCGCGTCCCAGACCTGCTGGTAATAGGCTGGCGAGGGCATGCCGGAGGCATAGCCGTTGAGGGCGTCGAGGCGGTCGAAGCTGTAGCGGATCAGCCAGGCCTGGCTGTCCTCCGGGGCGGCGGGTCTGGCCGGTGCCGGGGTGCCGGCGGCCAGGGCCTCCACCAGCGCCAGGGTGTGGAAGCCGCCGGTGACCACCACCAGCGGGCCGTCCACCCGGCCACGCCAGTCGCGAATGCAGCCGAGCATGTGGGCTTCGCGGGCCAGGGAGCCTTCGGCGGCGAGCACGTCGTCCTCGTAGTCCAGGCGGGCCATGGCGCACCAGGCGAAGGCGTCGTCGAACAGCCGCTGCCAGTCGGCCAGCGCCGCGCGGGGGCGCAGTTCGAACAGGTGCTCCCAGAGTTCGTCGTGGTCCCGGCAGTGGGCCTCGCGGGCCAGGGCGGCGAGGTAGCGGCTGTGGGCCAGGTAGCGCTCGGCCATGAGGCTGCGCTGCTGGTCGGCGGCCTGCTCCTCGTCATGCTGGCGGGCCCAGGGCAGGTCGATGAAGGCCAGCTGCGCCCCCAGGCGCTGGCCGTCCTGCAGGGCCTGCCATTCCGGCGAGTAGTCGCAGAAGGGGAAGAAGGCCGAGCGCAGCGTCGGCTCGCCCTCGGCATCGGGCCGGCGGTGCTGGGAGAGGATCGCCAGGGGCGGCCGGCTGCGGGAGTCCAGCAGGTCGGGGATGAGCCGGTCGAAGTCCGCCGGCCCCTCGATCAGGATGGCCGCCGGCTGCAGGACCTGCAGTTGCTGGCGCAGGGCGAAGGCGCAGGCCGGGCTGTGGTGGCGCACCGGCACCAGGTGAATGCCGGCCCGGGCCAGGGCTGCGCGCTCACGGGCGGCGGCCTGCAGCCGTTCGGGCAGGCGCGGGTCGCTGGCGAAGGCCTCTGCCATGGCTCAGTCCCAGAGGCCCTTGCTGGCGTCGAAGAAGCGCTTCCAGTGGTCGTCGCGGCGGGCGCGCTCGCGCACCACGCTGTCCAGGTAGTGGCGCAGGCGGCGGGCGTCGTCCTGGCTGTCCTTGAACACCACGCCGAGCAACTGGCGCGCCAGCTCGGCGGCGGTCAGGCGGCCGTCGCCCAGGTAGCGGGCCTCCAGGGCGGCGGCGTAGGCGACGCTGACCGCCTCGGCGGTGGACATCACCGCTTCAGGGGCCTTGATTGCCGTGCCTTCGCGGGTGCTGCCCTGGCGCAGCTCCTGGAACACCGTGACCAGCAGGGTGATGACGTCCCGCTCGACGGCGACCTTGCCGGCCTGCTCGCCCAGTTCGCGCTGCAGCTGGCGCATCACCAGCTCCACTTCGAATTCGCTGTTGGCGATGGGGCGCACCGTCTCGAAGTTGAAGCGGCGCTTGAGGGCGGCGGACATCTCGTGCACGCCGCGGTCGCGCAGGTTGGCGGTGGCGATCAGGTTGAAGCCGGGGCGGGCCAGCAGGCGGCCGCCTTCGCCCAGCTCGGGGATCATCATCTGCTTCTCGGAGAGCAGGGAGACGAGCACGTCCTGGATCTCCGGCGGGCAACGGGTGATCTCCTCGAAGCGCACCAGCTTGCCGGCCTGCATGCCCTGGTGCAGCGGGGAGGGCACCAGGGCGCGCGGGGTCGGTCCCTCGGCCAGCAGCAGGGCGTAGTTCCACGAGTACTTGATGTGGTCCTCGGTGGTGCCGGCGGTGCCCTGGATGGTGAGGGTGGAGTCACCGCTGATGGCGGCGGCCAGCAGCTCGGAGAGCATCGACTTGGCGGTGCCCGGCTCGCCCACCAGCATCAGCCCCTGGCGGCCGAGCAGGGTGACGATGGCGCGGTCCACCAGGGCGTCGTCGCCGTAGAACTTGCGGCTGATGCCCAGGGCGTCGTCACCGAGGATGAAGCGGCGCACCGAACGCGGCGAGCGCAGCCAGCCCGGGGGCAGGTCGGCGCCGGCCTGCTGGTCGGCTTCGCTCAGGCGCGCCAGTTCGTCGGCATGCAGGTGTTCGGCGCTGTGGCGCAGGGCGGTGCTTACCATGGTGTCTTCTTCTTCCACTGGGGATCGAAGCCGACGCAGGCGTCGGCGGCGGCGCGGTAGTCGGCGTAGGTCTCGGCCAGCAGCACGGGCGGGATCTCCGCCAGGGGCAGGCTCTCGCCGGTGGACCAGCGCTGGGCCATGCGTTCGTAGCTGAGGTGGGTGAGCGCGGCGGGGACGTTCTCTTCGGGCAGGCAGTTACCGGTGAAGCCGATGCACACCCGCAGGCCCAGGCTGGAGAACTCCTTGAAGTAGTGGTCGAAGAAGCCCCCGTCCTCGGCGGCGGCGCGCTGGTAGCCGAGCTTGGTGAGGGTGCCGCGCAGGGTGAAGGTGTCGCTGAGCCAGCCGAGGCGGTCGGCGATGCGTTCGCCGTTGCCTTCGTCCTGCTCCGGCGCCTCGCTGGCGGTGGGCTCGGGCAGCATGCGGCTCATCTGGGCGAACAGCGGTTTGACCTTGTAGTCCTTGAAGTGGGCGGTCCAGGCCTTGGCGGTGTCGGCGTCTACCAGGGCGGCATGGGCCAGGCGCACGCGGCGGGTTTCGTCCAGCTCGACCTCGTCGTCGTCGAGGTCGATCAGGCTGCCATCCTCGGTGGGGCGGAACAGGCGCAGGGCGCCATCCTCGGCCACTTCGGCCCAGACCAGGCGCTGCACCAGGTGGGTGACCACCGGGTGGCGCTGCAGGTACTCGCGCCATTCGCCGGCAGGCCACAGGCGCTCGGCGCACATGGCTTCGTAGAGGCGCTGGGTCTGCAGCTCGATGACCTGCTTGAGCTCCTTCTTGCTGGTGGAGAGCTGGGTCTTGGCTTCCTTGATCAGCGCCGGGTCGTCGCTCTTGCGCGGCTCGGGCAGGGCCTTGACCACCTTGTCGTCGGGGTTGCGCAGTTCCAGCTTGAGGGCGCCGTCCAGCCTCGCGGTGAACAGGCGCTCGCCGTACTGCAGGTTGAGCACGCCCTGTTCGTCGAAGCCGGCGCTGGGGATTGTGCGGTCGGCCAGTTCGTCGGCGCTCCAGCCGTTGCGCTGGGCGATCTGCTCCACCAGCACGCGGGCCAGGGCCTGGACCGAGGCGGTGCGGTGGCGGCGGGCGACGGCCAGCAGCAGCTGGATCACCAGCGGGTCGTTGCTGTTGGCGGCGGCGCTGAGCAGGGCCTCGACCTGGGCGCGGCGCTGGTAGTGGTCGCGCATGTAGGCCTGCAGCAGGCTGACCAGCTCGTGGCCGGCCATGGCCCAGGTGAGGGCGAGGATGCCCTTGTCGGCGATGGCGCTGCCCAGGTAGATGGACAGGTGCTCGCGCTTGAGGATCTCGAAGGCCTGCTCCTGGGTGATGTCGGCGTACTCGGGGGACCACTTGGCCCAGGCCTGGTAGCTCTGCATGCGCTGGGCGAGGTTGGTCTGGGCGTGGGCGATGGCCTCCTCCTGGCTCGGGTGGCGGGTGTCCTGGGCGATGAAGCCCAGCAGCAGGGCCTTGCCCAACGCTGCCCGGCTGGCCGGGGCCAGCAGCTCCAGGTAGCGGTTGAGCAGGGCGTTGCCGGCCGGCTCCTTGAGCTTGCAGGCGAGCACCACCCACCAGCGCACGATCTCCGGCTCCACTGCGCTGCCGTCCAGCCACTGGCAGGCGGGCAGCCGGTCCAGGTCGAGCCAGGCCAGGCTGGCCGGGGCCTTGCCCTGCAGGCCCTTGCGCGCTTCGGCGAGCAGTACGGCGGGGGCGAGGTGGCCGCTGATGTCGTCGCCCAGGGCTTCCAGGGCGGTGAGCAGGGCGGCGCGCACGGTCTCGCGCTTTTCCTTGGCCAGGGCGGCCTTGAGCGCGGGGACGGCTTCGGGGCGGCCCAGGCGTTGCAGCCATTCGGCGGCGAGGGTGCGGATCTCCTGCTTGCTGGAGCCCAGGGCCTCGATGGCGCGCTCGGCGATGTCGGGCAGGGTTTCCAGCAGGCGCTGGGCTTCGCTGCGGTTGGTCTTGCTGGCGCCCAGGGCCAGTTCCAGCAGCACCGGGATCAGCCGTTTCGGCAGCACCGGGAAGCGCTCCAGCAGGCTGAGGGCGGTGGGCACGTCGAACTCGGTGCGGCCATGGTTGGGGCGCAGGCCGAAGGCCTCTTCGAGGAACTGCGGGTGCTCGGCGAAGAACGGCCAGACGCGGTCGGGGTCGAGCTGGGCCAGCGGCGAGTTCCAGCCGAAGCACAGGCCGGCGGTCTCGCGCTCAGGCTCTTCGCTGCCGCAGCGGCGCAGGGCGTCGGCCAGGGTGCGCAGGTCGAGACGGCGCAGGGCGTCGCCCTTGAGCCACTGCATGAGCTGGTAGGCGTTGAAGTAGCGGCGGCGGGTCACCCGCAGGGCGTGCAGCAGGTTGACGTCGGCGCTGGCGGCCAGGCGGCCACGGTAGGCGAGCACGTCGTCGAGGCCGTCGGAGAGCTTGCGGCTCTTGCCGTTGAGGAAGTCGAGGGCGGCCTGCAGGTCCTTGTCGGTCAGGGCCTTGAGTTTCTTGTAGGCCTTCTGCTGCCAGTCCCACTTGCGCTTGTGTTCCAGGTTGCTGCGGATCTCTTCCTCGGCGGAGAGGCGGCTCTCCTCCAGCAGTTCGGTGAGGTTGCGGCGCAGCAGGTCGAGGGTGGCGGCTCCCAGTTCCACGTCGGGGCAGCGCTCGTAGTCGCCGGCCTCCGGCAGCACCTGTTCCTCGGCGCTGGACTGGCTGTCCAGGCGGGCCATGGCGCTGGCCAGTGCCTGCTGCACGGGCTTGGAGGTTTCCTCGGCCAGGCGCGCCTGGAGAATCGCCCGTGCGCCCTCGCCGCTGCGGGCGAGGAGGTCGGCGGCCAGGGTGCGTTCGCTGCTGCTGCCGGTCGCCAGCAGGAGGCCGAGCTGTTCCAGCTTGACGTCCTGGGGCAGGGTCTCCACGTGCGGGCCGGCGGCGGCGCGCACGGTCTTGGCGCTGTTCACCGCGAGGCGCACGAGGATGTCGGCGTAGGCCGCGGCCAGGCGCGGGTGGGGGCCGATCAGGCCCACCAGGGACAGGTTGCCGCTGGCCGAGAGGCGGGCCGGCAGGGCGCGGGTGGCCTCGGGGTGCTGCAGCAGGTGGTCGGCCAGGTCGGGCAGGCGCAGCAGGGCGTTGAGGTCGCGCCAGTGGTAGTCGCCGAGGTCGCGGCGGTCCAGCACCAGCAGCAGGGCGTCGTCGCCGGGCAGGTCGTCCACTGCCAGCAGGCGCGTGAGCAGGTCGAGGGTCCAGTGCTGGCGCAGGTCGCTGCTGATCTTGCTGCCGAAGTCCTTGCGGGTGGTGTGCAGGGCGTCGACCACCAGGTAGATGAACCAGTCGGGCACCTGGGCGATACGGGTGAGGTTGACGCCCTGGCAGGCGGCGGCCAGCACCTTGCCGAAACGGGTCAGGGCGACGACATCGGGTTCGGCGCCGATCACGTAGAGGCGGGTGCGTGCATTGGTCGCGGCGTTGATGCGCTTCTTGTGCTTCTGGGCGTCGTTGCGCAGGTTGCCCGAGGGGTACCACCAGCCGAGGGTGGCGGGCTGGTCGAGGAGCACGGCGGCTTCTTCGCCATTGAGCCGGGACAGCTCGGCGAGGACCTGTTCCTCCCGCCCGCTGAGGACGAAGGCGGCGGCACGGGCGGCCAGGCCCGGCGCCAGGATGTCCAGCACCTCGAGGCTTTCGGCGACGTGCTTGGCGAAGGGGGTGGTGGGGGCGGTGATGCCGAGCTTTTCCAGCAGTGTCTGCAGCATGGGGAGGGCCTGTCCTTGGAATGCGAGGCGCCGATGTTAAAACATCGGGCCGGTCGCTCGCCTGCTCGCGCGCAGGGTTTGCTGGCTGGCGCAAGTTTTCCTCCCGACGGCCTGCCTTGAGGGCCTGCCGGGCCTGGTCTTAACTGCTGGAGCGTGCCCATCCATAACCACAAGAAGGGGTTGCCATGAACGAACCTATTCAGCACCCGGGCGGGGACAGCCGCGCGGACGCCATCGCCATCTTCTGCCTGATCCTGATCGTCGTCTCCACGGCGGTGTTCTGGGTGAGCCACCAGTAGACGGACCCAGCGAGGCGGCGGGGCAGGGCAGACGTGGCGCGGGTATACTGCGGCGCATTCGACGAACAGGTTCTCCTTGATGCCCTTCCTGCGTTCCCTGGCCCTGTGCGTGGGCCTGCTCTGTTGTGGCCTGGCGCAGGCCGCCTCCGTCGTGTTCCTCAACCCCGGTCGTAGCGACGAGCCGTTCTGGCGCAGCTACGCCGATTTCATGCAGGCCGCCGCCGATGATTTGGGGATGGACCTGCGCATCGAGTTCGCCGAGCGCGACAACGCGCGCATGCTGCGCCAGGCCCGGGCGATCCTGCAGGGGCCGGAAGCCCAGCGCCCCGACTACCTGGTGTTCGTCAACGAGCAATACGCCGCGCCGGAGATCCTCCGCCTGGGGCAGGGCAGCGGCGTTCGCCTGTTCACCGTCAACAGCACCCTCACCGACGAGCAGCGTGAGCTGACCGGTGGCCCGCGCGAGCGCTACAGCAACTGGATCGGCAGCCTGGTGCCCAATGACGAGGAGGCTGGCGCGCTGATGGCCGAGGAGCTGATCCGTCAGCAGCGTCGCCTGCAGCCCCAGGGAACCATCGAGATGCTGGCGTTCTCCGGGGTGAAGCAGACGCCTGCTGCGCGCTTTCGCGAGGCCGGGCTGCGCCGGGTACTGGCCGCCAACCCGGATGTGCGACTGCGCCAGCTGGTGTACGCGGAGTGGGACCGGGGCCGCGCCTTCGAGCAGGCCAGCCAGCTGCTGCCGCGTTATCCGCGGGTCAGCCTGATCTGGGCCGCCAACGATGAGATGGCCTTTGGCGCCATGCGTGCCGCCGATGCGCTGGGCCCGCTGGTGCGTGGGCGCCTGCATGTTTCCGCGTTGAACAATTCACCGGAGGTGCTGCAGGCGCGCATCGACGGGCGCGTGGACGTGCTGGTGGGCGGGCACTTCACCCTGGGGGGCTGGGCGCTGGTGATGCTGGCGGATTACGACGCCGGGCTGGATTTCGCCCGCTACGGTGGCGTCGACCAGCATGCCCGGCTGTTCACCCGGCTGGATGTGCAGCAGGCGCGCCGGCTGCTGGCGCACATCCGCCAGCCGGGCTACGGGGTTCGCTTCCGCGATTTCGGCGCTCGGGGCAATCCCGGGTTCTCCGGCTACCGCTTCTCCCTGGCGCCGCTGCTGGACTGAGGCGGCTACAGGCCGGCCAGGTGCAGCACCAGCTTCACCACGCCGAACAGCATCAGCGCGAACACCAGGGTGAACAGCACGCCCAGCAGGATGAAGTGGCTGGGCTTGCCCCGGCTGAAATCACGGGCGCGGTTCTTGCCGCTCTGCACCCCGAACGCCGCAGCGGCGACGCTGTGGAGCATTTCGCGAAAGGTCAGTGGGCGGTCTTGCTGTGGGTCGTCCATGGGGCACCTCCTGCTGCAAGCGTAGGTGCTTTCCATGGAATTGCCGGGTCAGGAGGCGGGGGAATGCAGCCGGCGGGTGTTGACCCGCTCTACGGCGCGGGCGCGCAGTTGGCCGCAGCCACCTTCCACGTCCTGGCCGGCGGAGTTGCGCACCTTGGTCAGCACGCCGTTGCGGTGCAGGTAGTGCACCAGCTCGACGATGCGCTCGCCGCTGGGGCGGTTGTAGTCGTCGACTTCCAGGCTGTTGTAGGGGATCAGGTTCATCACCGCGTACTTGCCCTTGAGCAGGCGCAGGATGCCTTCGGCCTCTTCGAGGCTGTCGTTGATGCCTTCGAGCAGGGTCCACTGGTACTGGATGGGGTAGCCGACCTGGCGGGCGTAGGTCTCGCCCAGTTCCACCAGCTCGTCCGGGGCGATGCGCGGGGCCTTCGGCAGCAGTTGCTCGCGGACCTCGGCCTTGCTGCTGTGCAGTGACAAGGCGAGGGCGGGCTTGACCCGCAGGTGCGGCAGGCGCTCGAACACGCGGGGATCACCGACGGTGGAGAACACCAGGTTCTTGTGGCCGATGTCGCCGAGGGTGCCGAGCAGGTCGATGGCTTCCAGTACGTTGTCCAGGTTGTGGGCGGGCTCGCCCATGCCCATGAACACCACCTTCCTGACCTTGCGGTAGCGCCGCGCGAGCACCACCTGGGCGACGATCTCCAGGCTGGAGACCTGGCGCAGCAGGCCGCTCTTGCCGGTCATGCAGAACACGCAGCCGACAGCGCACCCCACCTGGCTGGAGACGCACAGGCCGTCGCGCGGGAGCAGCACGCTCTCCACCATCTGACCGTCGCCCAGGCCCACCAGCAGGCGGGCCGAGCCGTCGCCACCGGGGTGCTCGGAGCGCAGGCGCACCAGGCTGTCGAGGGTTTCGGTGAGGGCGGGCAGGGCTTCGCGCACCCGCAGCGGCAGGAAGTCGTCGGCCTGCTGGCGTGGGCGGCCGCTGTCCAGGGGTTTGCCCTGCAGCCAGGCACGCAGCATCCGATCCCGGTGGATGGGCTTGGCGCCAAGGGCGGCGAGCTGTTGGTCGAGGTCGTGGATACGCATGGGGCGCGCATCCTACCACCGGCTTGGGCGCTTAAGTAGGGGCGCCGGGGGCTTCAGCGCTCGGCGGCGATGTCGTGGGGCAGCAGGGCGACATCCACCACCAGGTCCACCGGCACCGAGACCGCGGTGGCGACCGGGCAGATCAGCGACATCCAGCAGACGGTGCTCATGGGGAAGGAGCCTTCGTCCAGGTGGCCGGTGAGCAACTGCACGTCGCCCTGGGTGCTGCGGAAGTAGTCGGCATCCACCAGGTGGACGTCCTGGCTGCGGGCGAGGATGGAGCCACATCCGCCGAGCAGGGCGGCGATCAGGGCGAGGCCTGCAAGGCGGCCTGTGGGGAAGGGCATGGTTGGGTCTCGGCGGCGAAGAAAGCGGGAGCCTAGCAGCTTCCGCTTCGCTTCGGTGGGCACCGTTCGCAGTCTCAGCGACCGCGGCTCAGCTCGGCCAGGCGGCTGGCGGCGTCCTGCACGGAGTGGCCGAGGGCGTCGAGGTCCACGGCGTCGCGGGCGTTCTCTTCGCTGGCGGAGTGGATGCGCACGGCCAGTTCGTTGATCTCCTGGGTGACGTGGCTCTGCTGCTGGGCGGCGACGGCGATCTGCTGGGCGCGCTGGGAGATGTCGTCGAAGCTCTGCACCGTAGCCGACAGGCTGCTGGCGGCGCCTTCGGCTTCCTCCACGGCGTGGCGGGTGCGCGCCTCCCCGGCCTGCATGGCCTGCACCGCCTGGCGTGAGGCCTGCTGGAGGTTGGCGATCATGCCGCTGATCTCGTTGGCCGAGCTCTGGGTCTTGCCGGCCAGGGAGCGCACTTCGTCGGCCACCACGGCGAAGCCCCGGCCCTGTTCGCCGGCCCGGGCCGCTTCGATGGCGGCGTTGAGGGCCAGCAGGTTGGTCTGTTCGGAGATGGCCTTGATCACGTCCAGCACGGCGCCGACCTGCTGGCTGTCCTGCTCCAGCTGGGTGATCACGGCGGCGGCGCTGGCCATCTCGCCGGCCAGGGCCTGGATGGCGCGGCTGTTGGCGGCCACCTTGTCCTGGCCCTGGCGCACCACGCTCTGGGAGCGCTGGGCGGTGTCGGCGCAGTCGTTGGTGTTCTGTGCCACTTCCTGGGCGCTGGAGGACATCTGGGTGATGGCGGTGGCCAGCTGGGTGTTCTCCTGGCGCTGCTGCTCGGCCCGTTGCAGCAGGGCGCTGCTCAGGCGGCCGAGGCTGCCGGCCTCGTCACGCAGGCGCTGGGATTCGCTGGCGATGCTCTGCAGCATGCCCTGCAGGCGCCCGGCGTACTGGTTGACCGCCTGGCGCAGCTGGCCGATCTCGTCGTCGCGTAGCACGCTGAGGGCGCCGCCCTGGCCGGACTGGCCATTGCCGAGGGCCTGGATCTGCGCGGTGGTCTCGCCGATCTGCTCCAGCAGTTTGCGCCCGGCCAGCCAGACGAACAGCAGCAGCAGGCCCAGCACCGGCAGCAGGAAGGCCTGCAGCTCATAGGTCAGCGCGCGAGCCAGGCCGGTGACGCGAGCCTGGGGGGTGACCAGCCCGACCACCCAGCCGGTTTGCGGCATGCGGAACAGGTTGGCCTGGACGGTGGTGTCGAGTACGGCGTCGGCGTCCAGCTGCACGCTGGAGTGGCCGTCGGCGGCGGCCTTGCGGCGGGCCTCCTGCAAGGGCGCGAGCCAGGCCTCGCGGCTGGCCAGGTCGTCGAACTTCTGCATGGTCACGTCCTGGCCGAGGGGGAAGAACAGGACGTTGCCGGCCTGGTCCAGGGCGAAGGCGTAGCCGCCGGTAACCGTGCCCTGTTCCTTGAGGAAACGGGCCAGGTCGTCCAGGCGCAGGTCGATGGTGCTGACGCCGGCGAAGCGGCCCTGCAATTGGTAGGGCACGCTGCAGGTGACCATGGGCACCTTGCTGACCGGGTCCTGGTAGGCCTCTGACCAGACGCAGGCATTGCCGGCGGCGCTGCGGGCGCCGGTGTACCAGGCGTCGTTGTGGTAGCCGGGGCCGTCGGGCTTGTTGTAGTCGTCCGAGTAATCCAGGGCGCCGCTGGTGTTGCGTGCCCAGAAGAAGCTGCGGCGCTCGGTGCCGCTGGTGAAGGCATTGGGTTCCGGCCAGATGCCACCGCCGGCGATGGCGGCGTCGCCGCTGTTGTCGATCAGCGGCGGGTAGGTGGTGCGGTAGAGCGCCTCGTCATGGGGCAGGGTCTGGGCCAGGTGGGCCATGCTCACCGCCAGCCCCTGGATGCCGGCGAGCTGCAGGCCGAGCTGGCGCACGATGGCGCTGCCGGTCTGTTCGATCAGGGCGTTGCTCTCGGCGACGACGCGGGGCTGGCCACGCAGCACCATCACGGCGAACACCGCGAGGGCGGTCAGCAACAGCAGGAGGATGGCGCCCAGGGTCAGGCGGGTGGAAATACGATCAGGCAGCAGCGACATGCAGGTACTCCTCGTTTCCCGGTCTCGAAGGGGAGCCATGGGGCTCCCGGGCCGCACAGATCAGCATGCAAGCGCAATGCCTGGCCAGCGGGCCCGCCTGTTTTGGCTATCGGCGTTTTCGGAAACTGCTCCAGCCCGAAGGGACGGACGGTCGCGAGGGGGCGAGGCAGGAGGGAAGGAGAGAGGAGGGGGAATGAAGACAGGGCGCCCATGGGCGCCCTGTCGATGGCTCAGTTGTCGTAGCCCAGGTTGGGCGCCAGCCAGCGCTCGCTGACCGTCTGCTCCTGGCCCTTGCGCTTGCTGTACTGCTCGATCTGGTCGCGCTCGACCTTGCCGACGGCGAAGTACTGCGCCTCGGGGTGGGCGAAGTACCAGCCGGACACGGCGGCAGCCGGGAACATGGCGAAGTGCTCGGTGAGGAACACGCCGCTCTGGCCGGGCTTGCCGAAGTCGGCGGTCGGGTCCAGCAGGCGGAACAGGGTGGCTTTCTCGGTGTGGTCCGGGCAGGCCGGGTAGCCGGGGGCGGGGCGGATGCCCTTGTACTGCTCCTTGATCAGGGCTTCGTTGTCCAGCTGCTCATCGGCTGCGTAGCCCCAGTACTCCTTGCGCACGCGCTCGTGCAGCCATTCGGCGCAGGCCTCGGCCAGGCGGTCGGCCAGGGCCTTGACCATGATGGCGCTGTAGTCGTCGCCCTTGGCTTCGTACTGCTTGGCCAGCTCCTCGGCGCCGATGCCGGCGGTGGTGATGAAGCCGCCGACGTAGTCGGTGACGCCGCTTTCCTTCGGTGCGACGAAGTCGGCCAGGCTGAGGTTCGGCTTGCCATCGGGCTTGATGGTCTGCTGGCGCAGGTGGTGCAGGACGGCCAGCGGCTTGCCCTGCTCGTCGCGCACTTCGATGTCGTCGTGGTTGACCTGGCTGGCGGGCCAGAAGCCGAACACCGCGCGGGCCTTGATCAGTTTCTGCTCGATGAGCGACTTCAGCATGGCCTGGGCGTCGGCGAACAGCGCGGTGGCGGCTTCGCCCACCACTTCGTCGGTGAGGATGCGCGGGTACTTGCCGGCCAGGTCCCAGGAGATGAAGAAGGGCGTCCAGTCGATGTACTCGGCCAGCACCGCCAGGTCGATGTCTTCCAGCACGCGCACGCCGGTGAAGCTGGGCTTGGGCGCGCGGTAGCCGGTCCAGTCGAAGGCCGGTTTGTTGGCGATGGCGTCGGCATAGGCCAGGCGCTCGGTGCGGGCGGCGCGGTTGGCGGTGCGTTCGCGGACTTCGGCGTAGTCGACGCGGGTCTTCTCGACGAACTCGGGCTTGAGTTCCTTGGACAGCAGGCTGGTGGCCACGCCCACGGCGCGGGAGGCGTCGGTGACGTAGACCACGGCGTCGTTGCTGTACTGCGGCTCGATCTTCACCGCCGTGTGGGCCTTGGAGGTGGTGGCACCGCCGATCATCAGCGGCAACTGGAAGCCCTGGCGCTGCATCTCGCGGGCGACGTGGACCATCTCGTCCAGGGAGGGGGTGATCAGCCCGGAGAGGCCGATGATGTCGCACTTCTCCTCGCGGGCGACCTGGAGGATCTTCTCCGCCGGCACCATCACGCCGAGGTCGACGATGTCATAGCCGTTGCAGCCAAGCACGACGCCGACGATGTTCTTGCCGATGTCGTGGACGTCGCCCTTGACCGTGGCCATGAGGATCTTGCCCTTGGCCTCGGGCTTGTCGCCCTTTTCCTCTTCGATGAAGGGGATCAGGTGGGCCACGGCCTGCTTCATCACGCGGGCGGACTTGACCACCTGGGGCAGGAACATCTTGCCGGCGCCGAACAGGTCGCCGACCACGTTCATGCCGGCCATCAGCGGGCCTTCGATGACTTCGATGGGGCGCGCGCACTGCTGGCGGCACTCCTCGGTGTCTTCGACGATGAAGGCGGTGATGCCCTTGACCAGGGCGTGCTCCAGGCGCTTGGTCACCGGGTAGCTGCGCCATTCCTCGTCTTCGGCTTCCTTTACGGCGCCGCCGCCCCGGTAGTTTTCGGCGATGGCCAGCAGCGCCTCGGTGCTGCCTTCGTGGCGGTTGAGCACCACGTCCTCGACCTTCTCGCGCAGCTCGGCGGGGATCTCGTCGTAGATCTCCAGCTGGCCGGCGTTGACGATGCCCATGGTCAGGCCGTTGCGGATGGCGTGGTAGAGGAAGACCGAGTGGATGGCTTCGCGCACCGGGTTGTTGCCGCGGAACGAGAACGAGACGTTGGAGACGCCGCCGGAGGAGAGCGCATGGGGCAGCTCGTCGCGGATGTAGGCGCAGGCCTCGATGAAGTCGACGGCGTAGTTGTTGTGCTCTTCGATGCCGGTGGCGACGGCGAAGATGTTCGGGTCGAAGATGATGTCTTCCGGCGGGAAGCCCACTTCATTGACCAGGATGTCGTAGCTGCGCTTGCAGATTTCCTTCTTGCGCGCGGCGGTGTCGGCCTGGCCGACCTCGTCGAAGGCCATCACCACCACGGCGGCGCCGTAGCGCTTGCACAGGCGGGCGTGCTGCTTGAACTGCTCGACGCCTTCCTTCATGGAGATGGAGTTGACGATGCCCTTGCCCTGGATGCACTTGAGGCCGGCTTCGATCACCTCCCACTTGGAGGAGTCGATCATGATCGGCACGCGGGAGATATCGGGCTCGCCGGCGATCAGGTTGAGGAAGGTGACCATGGCCGCCTTCGAGTCGAGCATGCCCTCGTCCATGTTGATGTCGATCACCTGGGCGCCGGCTTCCACCTGCTGCAGGGCGACTTCGAGGGCTTCGGTGTAGTTCTCCTCGCGGATCAGGCGGGCGAACTTGGCGCTGCCGGTGATGTTGGTGCGCTCGCCGACGTTCACGAACAGCGAGTTGCGATCGATGGTGAAGGGCTCCAGGCCCGACAGGCGGCAGGCCTTGGGAATGTCCGGCAGGGCGCGGGGCTTGTGCTTGGCCACGGCCTCGGCGATGGCCTGGATGTGCGGCGGGGTGGTGCCGCAGCAGCCGCCGACGATGTTCAGCAGGCCACTGGCGGCGAACTCTTCCACCACGGCGGCCATTTCCGCCGGGGTCTCGTCGTATTCGCCGAAGGCGTTGGGCAGGCCGGCGTTGGGGTGGGCGGAGACGTGGGTCTCGGCCTTGGCCGCCAGCTCCGCCAGGTAGGGGCGCAGCTCCTTGGCGCCGAGGGCGCAGTTCAGGCCCACGGAGATCGGCCTGGCGTGGCGCACCGAGTTCCAGAACGCTTCGGTGGTCTGCCCGGAGAGGGTGCGGCCGGAGGCGTCGGTGATGGTGCCGGAGATCATGATCGGCAGTTCGACGCCGTCCTCCTCGAACACCTGCTGCACGGCGAAGATCGCCGCCTTGGCGTTGAGGGTGTCGAAGATGGTCTCGATCAGGATCAGGTCGGCACCGCCTTCGATCAGGCCACGGGTCGCCTCGGTGTAGTTCTCCACCAGCTCGTCGAAGGTGACGTTGCGGTAGCCGGGGTTGTTCACGTCCGGGGAGATGGAGCATGTGCGGCTGGTGGGGCCGAGGACGCCGGCGACGAAGCGCGGGCGGTCCGGGGTTTCCAGGGTCTTGGCATCGGCCACCTGGCGGGCCACGCGGGCGCCGGCGACGTTCAGCTCGTACACCAGCGCTTCCATACCGTAGTCGGCCTGGGACACGCGGGTGGCGTTGAAGGTGTTGGTTTCCAGGATGTCGGCGCCGGCATCCAGGTAGGCGCGCTCGATCTCGGCGATCACTTGCGGCTGGCTCAGCAGCAGCAGGTCGTTGTTGCCCTTCACGTCGCTGGGCCAGTCGGCGAAGCGCGCGCCGCGGTAGTCCTCCTCCTGCAGCTTGTAGCTCTGGATCATGGTGCCCATGCCGCCATCGAGGATCAGGATGCGTTCCTTGAGGGCTTGCTGGAGGGCGTTGAGGCGTGCGCCACGATCGGTGAGCGTGCTGGACATGAGGGACCTGTCTGGCTGGGCGGAAAAAGGGCGCCGATCATAACAAAGATGAAGGGTTTACGGCCTGTGCTGCCTGGAACATGAATGTGGCTCATGTTCGCGCCGGGCTGTGTACGGGCGACTGGCGAGGTGTGCGGGGTACAGCGGGGGACGGCCGGAAACGGCCCGGAAGGCGGGCGCCGTGGATGAGGGGGGATCATCCACGGCGTGGCGGGCTTACTTGGCGCAGCTGACGGTTTCGTACACGAAGTACTTCACCAGGTCGCGGTCGGTGCGGTTCCACACCTCGCCGACCGAACGCACGCCCTGGCTCTGGCCCACCGGGCCGGCGATGCTGCCGCACCAGCAGCGCGGGTAGGTGCCGCGGTACAGGGTGCCGCCGATGACCACGGCGACGTGGCCGTTGTTGCGCGCGGGGTTGTGGTCGCTGCCTTTCAGGCCGGCGATCACGAACCAGCCCTGGGAGGCCTTCTGCGCGGCTTCCGCGCCGCTCTTCAGCTCCTTCCAGCCGCTGGCCTGGGGCAGGCCGGACATGATGGCGTCGGCATTGCCGGCGGGGATCGGCACGTTGAGGGCGGCGGCAACCGACTGGAGGAAGCCGGAGCAGTTGTTCTTGTTCTTGGTGCCGGCGATGAAGCTTTCATCCCAGGCGGCCGTGCAGGCGTTGACGATGCAGGTATCGAGGCTCATTGACGTTCCCTATCAGGGTTTGCAGAACGGTTGGACGGGTTGGCGCGCCTGTTTCTTGCAGCTGCCGAGCGAGTCGCCGTCGCACTGGCTGCCCAGCACCAGCTGCTCGCCCACCACGGCGGCGCGCTTGCCGGAGACGTCCAGGCGGTGGACGGCCTTGCAGGTGGCGGTGTCGTAGGCCACCAGCTCGCTGTTTGAGCCGCTGTACTCGAAGGTCACCAGGCGCTTCTCGTCACGGCTCAGGTACAGGGGTTCACGGGCCCAGATGCCACCGTCCTCGATGTTGCAGCCCTTGCCGCTGGCGGTGTCGCGCAGCACCACGGGGGGCTCGGGGAAGGCATCCGGCTCTTTGATCTCGGGGTTCTCGTTGGTGAAGCTGACCTCCAGGTGCTGGCCCTTGCCGACGAAGACGTTCGGCGCTGCGGCGCTGGCACTGAGGGGGAGCGGCGCGAAACCGCAATCGGCGGCCTGGGTGCAGGCACAGAGGAACAGGGCGGCAAGGCCACCGGCGAGGGCTTTCATGACGATCTCCTGTGGAGCATGCGATGGGGTGGCGACCCTCGGGGTGCGGCCGGGTGGCGAGCGGGCGTGGTGCCCGTCGACGTCCCTGTGGCTGCGCCGACTGTCCCTGATGGTCCGGCGTGGCGCGAAGGATACGCCTGACGCCGTGTACGGAAAATGACGCGGTTCACGGATGCGACGGCCTGCGGGGTGCCGCTTGACGGTGTGTCAACCGGCGCCATGCGGGCCTGACAACTCCGGGACTGCCTCGCTCCGCTTGGCGCGGAATACTGGGCCCGTTCTTCCAACAAACCAGGGAAACGGGAGCCTCACATGGACCTGCGCAACGAGCTGATCCGCCAATTGCTGGTGATCGTCAACGCTGATTTCGACTACGTTTCGGACCGCATGCCGTCCCGCCGCCTGCACGAGGCGGAGCTGGTCGGCCTCGAGGCCGAGGACCTGCCCACCTCGCTTCGGCCCTGGTGCGCCGTGGATTTCGCCGACCTGGCCAGCAAGGGGCGGGATTGCACCCTCAGCTCCTGCCGGCTGGCTCGCGCGGACGACGGCCAGGTGTCGATGCTGGTGGACTTCTACCAGCGGGCCTACCTCAGCAACCCCGGTGCAGCGGAGGCGGCCAGCTACCGTGGCACCCGCATCGTGCGGATGATCGAGGAGCGGGTGGCGCAGGATCTGGAGCTGATCGCCGCGCTGGCCGATGGCGGTGAGATCGTCCTCGCCAACCCGACCTTCGAAGGCACCGAGTATTTCGGCCTGGCCGGCCATCCGGCGTTGGCCAAGCTGGTCTGGAACAACCTGGTGCGGACCTACACCAGCCTGGGCATGGGCTACATCAACCCGCCGCTGACGGACGAAGAGCGCCTGGCGTGCTCGATTATCGACATGGATCACGAAAGCCTTTTCCTGCTCTTCACAAGGCGGGCGCTGGTACTGCAGATTGATGCTGGCACCTCGCTATTGCTTCATGCACTGGACGACAAGGTGCTGCAGGATGTGCGGGACATCCTGCCCGAGGCCCTCGGCCTCTGTGCTTTCTCTCTGCAATGACCCCCTCAGGTGGCCACGGGGCCGCCGACTCGAACAAGGACGCCAACGGATGGAACACGCAAGAAAAGTGATGGAGATGGCTGGATTCTTCGCCGGTCATGCAGTGCAGAGCGTTTCGGACGGGGAGATGCTCATCCCCATCGTCGGTTACCTCGGGGTGGACCAGAGCTCGCGGATGGTGCGCCTGGCCATGGGCAGCTCGGCAGAGGCCATGCAGGCCGGCGAGGCCCGTATCAGCGAGTTGGACGGCGACACCCTGGGCGCGGTGTTCATCCGCGACGGCATGGTGACCCTGCCCACGGGCAAGACCGATTGCCTGATCGCCGATGTGCGCTTCGCCTCCGACCGTGGGCGGCGCTTCCAGTGGTTGCTGCCTTACCGCAATGCCAACCACGCCTCGGGCTTCGCCGTGCACAAACCCAAGGTCCTGGAGGAGGCGGGCTTTTCCGCAGATGAGATCAAGACACTGGGCCAGGTGTTCTTCAGCGGCATGGAGCGTCACGAACAGGGCTGGGCGCTGTGGAATGCCCACTACGTCGAACAGGCTGGCGAGAGCTCCGGGTCTGCGGGACAGGAAAATACCGACTTCAGTGCCGAGGAATTCCATGCCCTGCGCCGTTCACCGGTGCTGGTGTTCCTGCTGGTGGCGGCCTCCGACGGCAAGTTCGACAAGAAGGAGGTGGAGGCCTTCATGAAGCAACTGGTGACCCTGGCCGGTTCGGGCAGCCCGCTGTTCTCGCGGGTGGCCACCAACGTCGTCGGCAACGCCCCAACCCTGTTGCAGGAACTGGTGAGCACGTCGATGGACTACTCGGCGGAGTTGGTGCGCGTCCGCGAGATCCTCCAGGCCCGCGTCGCGGCTGACGATGCGCGGATCTACTGCGAGACCCTGGTGGCGCTGGGCAAGGCTGTGGCCGCGTCCTCCGGCGGTTTCCTTGGTTTCGGCAGCAAGATCAGCAAGCAGGAAAAGGCGGCTCTCGAGCACATCGCCCTCAACCTGGGTGTCAGCTACAGCTGAGCCTGAGCGCAGGGGGTGGGTCCGCCCCCTGCCATCCCCTTGGCTTTCTCTGGCCCGCCCTTTGGCGGGCCTTTTCCTGCTCCGCCCTGTGGGGCGTTTCACCTGGATTGACCGATGCATAACCCGTTGTTTTCCCAGCTGCTCACCCTCTACATGCGGCGCATCCGCGCCAGCGCGGCCGGTGTCGCCACCGAAATCGGCCTCAGCCGCGAGGCGGTCAACAACTGGCGCAACGGGTTGTCCCTGCCCAACCCGAAGTTCCGTGATCGCTTGCTGGCGTGTGCGCGCTACCTGCGCCTGACCGAGGCCGAGACCAACCGCCTGTTCGAGGCGGCGGGTTTCGAGCTGGAGTTTCCCCTGCAGCAGGAGGCAGCGGGGGGCGGCCCCTTCGCCGGTTTCATCGAGGGGCTTTTCGAGCGGCTGGGACGCCTGGCGCCGTTCCCCATCCTCATGCTCCTGTCCCAGGCCCACTGGGGGCAGCCGCCGTTCCGCCAGGCCCTGCTGGCACGGGCGCGGGCCCTGTACGGCGAGGCGGCGGTGTTGCACGTGCAGCCGCCATTCAGCACCAGCACCGCCAGCGCCGACTATTTCGCAGCCATCGGCCGGCAGTGCGGGTTTGCCGATGTGGGCTCCGACTATGAATTCGAGGCCGCGCTGGAGCGCCGCCTGCTCGATGGCGAGCGGCTGTTCTGCCTGGTCAGCCGTTTCGAGCAGGGCACCGAGACCCAGCGCGAGACCCTCGCTGGCATCCTGCGCAGCCTCAGCGAGATGCATGGCGGCCAGTTGCACCTGCTGCTCTGCGGTGGCGAGGCCCTGGCGGACCTGAAGTACCGCAGCGGCGACCTGTCGTTGCTCAACATCGCCCAGGTGGTGCACTGGCCGGAGCTGGGCCACGGCGACCTGGATGCGCTGGCGCAACAGCGTTGGCCGGGCCGCGCCTTCGATCCGGCGGCGCTGGGCGTGCTGCTGCAGGTGACGGGCGGGCACCCGGCCTTGGTGGAGGAGGGGCTGCAGGCCCTGGTCGACCAGGCGCTGGAGCCCTCGCCTGAATCCCTGCACCGGCAACTGCTGGGTAGCGAGCGGCTCTGGCAGGCCTTTGTACCGCTGGTGGAGGACGCCGTGGCGAGGGCTCGCATGCAGGAGCGTTTGCAGGCCGATGACCTGGGGCGGGCCCATCCTTACCTGACGGATGCCGAGTTGCGGCGGCTGTTCTGGAGCAACCTGATCACGGCCCGGGAGACCGAGGCAGGGGCTCGCCTGTGCTGGCGCTCCAGCGTGATTCGCGAGGCCGGGCTGAAGGTGATCGACGCATGTTCCGGTCGCTGATCCGCCGCCCGGGCGCTGCCCGGTTGCTGCTGGTGGCCTTCGCCACGCTGTTCGTGGGCAGCCTGGTGCTGACGCCCCACCTCAACCCGTTCAGCCGGGGCCGTGTGCTGGCGATCACCGCCATGGACCGGGTCTGGGGCGATGTGATGAATCTGCGCCTCAAGCTGATGGACGTCCAGCAGATCGAAGGGGGCTGGCCGGCGGACATCACGCCCTACCTGCCCCCGGCGGATCGCAGCAGCGTCCGCATCGAGTCGCCTGCGCCCTATCGCCTGGTGGTGACAGTGGTGGACCAGGACGAGATGGGCTCCCTGGCGGGCACGCAGATGATCCTCGACTTCGACCGGCAGATGAACACGTCCAGTTGCCGACCGGGCAGCCCGCCATTCCCCCAGGGCTATCTGCCCTTGAACTGCCAGGAGGCGGACAAGGCTCGCGTCCCCATCATCGATACCCTGCATGCGGTGGTGATCGCTTGCGGTGTGCTGTTCGCTGTCGCGACGCTGTTGTTGCTGCTCCGCCACCCGCTGTTGATGCCGGTGCAGATGCGGCCGTCCCGCCTGCTGCGTTTGCCGGTGGGGCAACTGGTTCGGCTGGATCGCCTGCTGGGCCTGCTGGGGCGCCGTGAGTCGACCTTGATGGCGGCCGGAACCAATGTCGGGCGCTGGCGCCAGGCCCTGACCTATGCGCGGGGCACGGCCTCGCAGCGCCTGGGTGCCCTGGCCTTGCGCCTTGGGGCGGAGTACCGGCCGAGCAGCGGCTGGAGCCTCCCGGGGGTGATGGGGGAGTGGCTGTTCAAGGGCGAGTTGCCGGTGTCCATGGACCGCTGCCTGGTCTACTTGCCGGAGCCGGGGCTGGCCGACGAGTTGCTGCTGCAGCACCTGCGCGCCCAGCAGACCGGGCTCGACGTGATGCTGGTGGTGCGCGAGGAGGCGGGCGAAGCCCTGCGGGACCATTGTGCCGATCCCGCCAACCTGCTGGTGCTGGTGGACGGGGCGGCCCAGACCGAGCTGTTGCTGGCGGCGCGGCCCATCGAGGGGCTGCTGCGCCTGCTGGCGGCCCAGCTGCGGGTGACGCGCATCTCGCCCTACCAGACCCGTGGAGGCGTGGTGCGCCCGGGCTCGTTCTTCGGTCGGGCGCAGATGCTGGCCCGCGTGCTTAACCGGGAGCCGTCCAATTACCTGGTGGTGGGCGGCCGGCAGCTGGGCAAGAGCAGCCTGCTGAAGGCCGTGCAGCGCCGCTTGCAGGACCATCCTCACCTGGCCTGCCACTACGTTTCGTTGCGTGATCACCGCCTGGCGCCGCGCCTGGCGCTGCAGTTCGGTTTGCCTGCCGAAACGGCGCTGGAGCAGGTGGTGGAGCACCTGGCTGCGCAGTGCGTGGGCAAGCGGCTGTTCCTGCTGATCGACGAGGCGGACCTGTTCTTCCGGGACGAGGCCCAGCACGGGTATGGGCAGCTTTCCACCCTGCGGGCGCTGAGCGAGGAGGGGCGCTGCTGGTTCATGCTCGCCGGCTTCTGGGACCTCTACGCCACGGCCGTGCTGGACTACCAGTCGCCCCTGCGCAACTTCGGCGAGGTGCTGACGGTGGGCGCGCTGGAAGTGGAGGCGTGCCGGGAACTGGCTCGGGTGCCGCTGGAGCTGCTACGGCTGGGGTTTGCCAACGATTCGCTCATCGAGGACCTGGTGGAGGCCAGTGGGCGCCGGGCCAACCTGGTGGCGATTCTCTGCCAGGAATGCCTGGAAGGCTTGCAGCCGGGTGAGCGGGCCATCGAACGCCGGCACCTGCAGGCGGCGATCTCTTCCCAGGCCGTGCGCGACGCCTTGGCCGGCTGGGGTCGGCTCAGCCACGACGAGCGTGCCTGCCGGCTGGACCGGATCCTGGTCTACCAGGTTGCCTGCAACGGTGCGGTTCGCCTGGCGGACCTGGTGGAACGCTTCCGTGGGCGCGGTGTTCGGGTCGAGGCGGACGAGTTGCAGCGTTCGCTTTCGCGCCTGTTGCTGGCCTATGTGCTGCAGCGGGAGGCAGGGGCTTATGGTTTCGCTGTCCCGCTCCTGGCTCATCAGTTCGATGTGGCGGAAACCCGTGTGCTGCTGGAGCAGGAGTTCGAGGCATTGGCGCTGCAACCTGTCTGACCGGGCCTTTGTCACTGCGCGACGGAGGCGGGGCCGGTAGAATCCCCGCCTTCCGTTTCGCTTCGTTCAAGGATGAGGTCATGCGCCATCGCCTGTTGTCGTTCGTGTTCCTGCTCTGCGCAGGCTCTGGGGTGCAGGCTGCATCGGTGTCCTACACCCGTGATGTGCAGCCGATCTTCGAGAAGAAGTGCGTGGCCTGCCATGCCTGCTATGACTCGCCCTGCCAGTTGAACCTGGGCAGTGCCGAGGGTGCCGCCCGTGGGGCCACCAAGCAGCCGGTCTATGACGGCACGCGGACCCAGGCCCAGGCCACCACGCGGCTGTACTTCGATGCCCACAGCGAGGCGGCCTGGCGGCAGAAGGATTTCTATTCGGTGCTCAACGGCCAGGGACCCCAGGCTGCCCTGATGGCGCGCATGCTGGAGCTGGGCCACAGCAACCCGCCGACGCCCAATGCGAAGCTGCCGGAGGACCTGGACATCGGCATCAACCGGCAGAACCAGTGCCCGACGCCTGCCGAGTTCGATGACTACGCGCGGCGCTACGCCCATGCCGGCATGCCCTTCGCGGTGACCGGGCTGGACGCGCAGGAGTACCAGACCCTCCAGCGCTGGCTGGGTGCCGGGGCGCCGGTGGAGGAGCAGGCACCGCTGCCGACGCCGAGCGAGGCGGCCCAGGTGGCACAGTGGGAGGCGCTGCTCAACGCGCCCGGTGCCCGTGAGGTGCTGGTGGGGCGCTGGTTGTTCGAGCACCTGTTCCTGGCGCACCTGTACTTCGACGGTGGGCGCAGCGGCCACTTCTTCCAGTTGGTGCGCTCGCGCACGCCCAGTGGCCAGCCCATCGACCCCATCGCCACCCGCCGGCCGAACGATGACCCGGGCACCACCTTCTACTACCGGATGTGGCCGATCCAGGGGGCCATCGTCCACAAGACCCACATCACCTACCCGCTGAGCGCGGAGAAGATGA
>Ga0247725_1000484_pt1 | contig 29204 bp, 32 predicted proteins | sample OKSTACKMCFT3sol_FD_183021 | JGI IMG/M metagenome (GOLD analysis project Ga0247725, IMG submission 183021) | Subsurface sediment microbial communities from gas well in Oklahoma, United States - OK STACK MC-FT3-sol | ecosystem: Environmental > Terrestrial > Deep subsurface > Rock core/Sediment...
GTGTCAGCGAGAAGAATCGCGACGTATCCGGCTGGCCGTTGGCTTTCGCCAGGCCTGCGGCGTACTTACGCAACATCTGCTCTGCTTTTGGGGTTAATTGCATTTCGTTTTATCCCTGGAAAGAAAATTGATTAACAGAAGTCAAACGGCTTGTTGCTGCCGCCTGGCGCATTATTCGGGCGCTGAGTGCCGCCGCTTTCCATCGCTGACAGCTTCGTCAGTACGGTGGTCAGTTGTGTGGTCAGCGTGTCCATCTGGTTACCACCAGACTGGCGACGCGCTGAAAACTCACGGTGACGGCTGCGGCGCGGGCGTTTGGACGGGGTCACGTTGAACGCTTTCATTGCTTTAGCCAGGTTGGCTTTTGCAACGCTGAACTCCGCCGCTTTGACTTCGTCTTCCGGGTTCTCAGCGACATCCTGCGCCAGTTCGGCAACTTCTGCGGCTGCGTCCGCGATCTCTTCGGCAATGTCTGCCACTTCGTCGGCCGCCTGTTCTGGCGTATCAACGTTGTCAGCGTCGCCAGTGGCAGCGTCTTTGCCGCTTTTGACTAAATCCAGCAGTTGCTGGATGAGGGCTTTTAACTCTTCCATTTTCTGTTCCTCGCCCTCGTTGGGCTTGTCGGTGTTAGGTTCTGGTGTTGGCGTGAACTCTTTACGGGCCGAAAATAATTTCGACCAGAAAGAATCTTTTTTTTCAGGCTTGCGTGTTTGCAAATTACCCAGGCTGAATGTTTCCAGGCTTCCGCGTTCCGCGTCCTTTTCTTCTCCAGCCAATACGAATTTAAGTTTTTCAGTTCCCAGGCTTGCCGGAATATCCGTAACGGCCAGCCCGAAAAGATACTCGCGTCCGCTTCCTGCAAAATCAGTGACGAATTCAGCAGACGTAAAAAGCTTTTGGCCCATGCGGTTGGCATCAATTAAAAATTGATTCGGTATTAACTGGGCATACAATTTTGTGACATCACCTTCCGTCTCAACTTTTAGCGCATCGACTTCGCCCAGGTTACAGGTAAATTCACGCTCGCTGATATCGTATTGCGGGTGATGCGGCCAAATCATCGCCGTGTAGGTTTTACGGGAATAGGTTTCCGCAGCGTCAATTAACCATTGCGTTTCGATGGTGCGACCGTCCACGGCCTGCCCGGATGTGGCAATGCATATCCAATCAGTTCGGTAACTGGGTTGCGTCATAACTGACCTTTAATAATGGAATGAATAAAACAATTCGTTTGTGATGGTCAGTATTGCCAATTAAATAAAACTGCGCGACCGCTTTATTTCTTATGTATTCGGTTATAAGTGGTTAGCCACCTTTTACCGATATTTAATTATCAATATGGTTAAATAATCCCGTCATAATAGCCTCATGGCTAAATATTCCGATGAATTAAAAGAAGCGGCCCGCACGCTTTACATTAAAAGCTGGACGCCGAAAGATATTGCGCAGGAATTGAATATTCCCCCGCGTACCATTTACCACTGGGCTGACGTCGGAGAGTGGGCATCACTGCTGCCTGTCGAATCAGTGGAAAATGTCATCGCCCGCCGCATCGACCAGCTCTCCCGCCGTGAGAAAAAAACGGCCCTTGAACTGGAAGAACTGCGTGATCTGATTGCCCATCACGTCAAGCTGATGGCGCAGCGTAATAAGCACGCCGAAAAGCTGGCCGAAATTCAGGCCAAAAAAGCCTCTTATGACGGGGAAGGTTACTGCCTCAGTAGCGCAGGCGGTGAACCTGGGGAAAGGGAAGGAAAGCGCCGGTATAAGAAAAACGACGTTTCCGGCCTGACGCCTGAAATGCTCGACACCTGGGCGCGGGAACATCTGTTCGAATATCAGCTACATTGCCGCGAGCACAAAGGCGAAGACTGGCGCTTTATTCTTAAAAGCCGCCAGGTTGGCATGACCTACTATTTTGCGTGGGAAGCCTTCGAAGATGCCGTCATAAGCGGTGACAACCAGGTCTTTTTCTCCGCATCCCGCGCACAGTCGGAAATCTTCCGCGAATACATCGTCCAGATTGCACAAAACCATTTCGGCATCACGCTGACCGGCAAAAATATTCGCCTCAGCAACGGCGCAATCCTGCGCTTTCTGTCCACAAACGCCAGCACCGCGCAGGGCTTTAACGGCCACCTTTACGGTGATGAAGTCTTCTGGATCCCGAAATTCACGCGCCTGCATGAAGTCGCCAGCGCAATGGCGACGCATAACAAGTACCGGACGACCTACTTTTCAACGCCCAGCGCGAAAACGCACCAGGCGTACCCGGTATGGACTGGCGAGGAATGGCGCGGCGACGATCCTAAGCGTAAAGGGATTGAGTTTCCGAAAGAAAACGCTATGCGCCAGGGCATCATCTGCCCGGATGGGATCTGGCGTTACATCATCACGATGGAAGACGCCATCAAGGGCGGGCTGGGTGCGCTCGTCGATATCGAACGACTGCGCAACAAATACAACCCGACCGCGTTCGCCATGCTTTACATGTGCCAGTTTGTTGACAGCAAAGACGCGGTCTTCAAATTCTCCGCACTGGTTGGCTGTGAAGTGGACCGGGCCACGTGGGGCGATTTTGACCCGACCGCCGCGCGGCCATTTGGAAACCGCGAAGTGTGGGCGGGCTTCGACCCGTCGCGCTCCGGCGACAACTCCACTTTTGTGATAATCGCGCCACCCATTCACGACGGTGAACGCTTCCGCGTGCTGGCCTGCTGGCAATGGCAGGGCTTTAACTTTAGCTGGCAGGCCGACCAGATCCGGCAGCTTATGCGCCGCTTCAATATTACCTATATCGGGATCGACACAACCGGCATCGGCGTAAACGTGTATGACCTGGTCAGCAAGTTTGCCCCACGCGAAGCAACCGCCATTCGATACAGCGTTGAAAGTAAAAACCGCCTGGTGTGGAAGATGATCGACGTTGTGGAACACAAGCGCATTGAATGGGCGAAAGACGCCATAGACGAAGCCAGCAAAGAGCGCGTAGAAATTCCGGCGTCGTTTATGGCTATCCGGCGCACCACTACAAAAAGCGGCAATGAACTGACGTTCGTTGCCGAACGCTCAGACGCAACCGGCCACGCGGACGTTTTCTTTGCTATCTCACACGCCGTAATAAACGAACCTATCGATCACGAATTTGAACGCCCATCGACCTGGGCTTTTGGGAATGCAGCATGACAACAAAGAAACAGCGTAAAGCGAAAAAATTCAGGGCAACGACCGGCAACAACGTTGAAGCGTTTACGCCAGGGCGCGGCAGCGTGATCACCTTTGGCGAACCGGAACCCATCCTGACGACCGGCACCGATTATCACAATATCTGGTATGACAACGAGGCGGATCACTGGCGGCTTCCGATTGACCGGCTGGCGCTGGCTCAGTTGCCGAACCTTAACGGCCAGCATGGTGGCGTATTGTATGCACGGCGCAATATGGTTGCCGGTGGCTATATCAGCGGCGGTCTGACGCCGGACCAGGTCGAACAAGCGGTCTTTGATTATCTGCTGTTTGGCGACGTCGCAATCCTGAAAATTCGTAACGTATTCGGGGAGGTGATCGACCTGCTGCCGCTGCCGTCGCTTTATCTGCGCTGCCGGAAAGACGGAACGTTCGCCATTCTTCAGGAGGGACCAGCGCTGATTTATGACCCGGAAGACATTGTCTTCTTTAAAATGTATGACCCGCGTCAGCAGGTCTACGGCCTGCCGGATTACATCGGCGGGATCCATTCCGTTTTACTTAACAGCGAAGCGACCATCTTCCGCCGCCGCTACTACAACAACGGTGCGCATATGGGCTTTATTCTGTATACCAGCGACCCAAATTTAACGCTGGAAATGGAAAACGAAATCAAAGACAAGATTGCGCAGTCCAAAGGGCTGGGCAACTTCCGCAACATGTTTATCAACATCCCGAAAGGCGACCCGGATGGGGTCAAAATCCTGCCGGTGGGGGAAGTCAGCGCAAAGGACGAATTCCAGAACATCAAAGGGATCACCGCGCAGGATATCTTTACCGCGCACCGTTTCCCGGCAGGGCTGGCGGGCATCATCCCGACGAACGGCGCGGTAATGGGTAACCCTGAAACCGCCCGCACGACCTACCGGAAAGACGAAGTTATCCCGCTGCAGCGTAAATTTATGAATGGTGTTAACAATGACCCGGAAATCCCGCCGCGCTTACACCTTAATTTTGATGTTGAATTGCCGGTCATTGATGCCGATAAGGGCGAAAAATGAACGTAATTAGTTTAAAATCATCCCCATTGTTAGCAATGGCGTGCGGGGTGGTGAACATGCGAGTTTTTAAAATTAAATGTCCTGAATGCGGTCAACCGGCCATCATTCGTAAATCTGACTGGAAGGATAAAAAACTGGCGGATTTATACTGCGCGTGCACCGAAGTTGAATGCGGCCACACGTTTGTGTTTAACGCCTCGTTTTCTCACACGCTCAGCCCCAGCGGGCTGACCGGTAACAAGCTGGTCAAATTCCTGATTGACAGGCTCAAGCCAGAAGAACGCCAGTTCGCACTGGACCTGCTCAACGGACAGACCGCATAAAAGAAGCCCGCATCAGCGGGCTTTTTCATTTGCAATTGCCGTTAATCACCACCCTGAACCTAAGACCCAGCATTGACGGCTTCCCAACACCCACGCCACCTTTACACCAGGTATCAATTACTTTTTCTGTCACGACCTTAATCGACGACTTTTCCCAGCGCCAGCCGGTCACCACACCCATGACAGTATTTCTTCTGTTGTTAAAACAAACCCTGATTCTCACTTTGCCTCTCCTTTGAAAAGACGCGGACTCTTTGCCGCCCGCACCCGCAGAATCCCGCCGCCCATCGCAACCAGTTGCGACGGCCAGCGAGATTTATTTATCGTTTCGGTGGCTGACTCTCAGCGGCGGCCACCATTTTTCTGTATTCACCAACTGGATCGAACCGCAACCGCAACACATCCACGCCGTGGTTATCCCTCATTCGTTCCCATAACTTATTTACCGTGCCGGATCCGTCGTTTTGCTGACGTGTGATTAACTCGCCGTCCGAACTGGCGCGGTAAACCTGCCCGTTAATTTCCAGCCTGCTGCCTTTCAGCAGTGAAATTGCCTGGGCTTCGGAAACGTCCAGCCCATAAAGGGCGGCATCCTCCTGCAAACTGGCAACCGCGGGCGCGAGCGCGGCCCGCCTGACGCTTTCCTCTGCCGATTTTGTGTTGATTTTCTCCACTGCAGCACGCCAGGCGACATCCAGTTCACTGCCCGGGTCATACGGTGAAGCCGCTTTCACTCTCCTGACGGGTCCTTCTCGCAAGCGGCGAACCAGCTTGCGCCGCGTTGCTGCGTCCATGTTTTCAAAATCGACCATTTCTTCCTCTGAATCGTCTGTCACATCCTCCACGTCTGGCGCAAAATCGGTGATTTTTTCGTCTTCCGTAGAGTTATTGACAGAACTCCAAGCGTCGCCGGTTGGCGACGGCAAAAGGTCAACCCCCAAACCGGGGCCACTTTTGGCCTCGGTGGCGGCTTTAGATTTGGCGCGGATTGTCCACTTAACCAGACGCGTGCAAATGCGGGAGGCATCGCCCAGGCGCGGCGACCAGACCCCGAAGACCTTTTCCGGGATCTCACAGTAAGCATTCATTTCATCGGCTGGCTGATAGGCGAGGCGGACGACATAGTTTTCACGCGGGATCAACACACCGCCCTGGCGCAATATGTATGTGGCGAAGCAACCCACATCGGCGGCGGCGCAGACCGCATCCATTTCGGGATCGGCCAGCATTGCCGCGCCACGTTTGAAGGTATTCGCAATTTTGCGCTGGCTGGTTAGCTGGTTGCTCAGTTTGCGCAGTTCGCGATAAACGGACACAGGCGGCTGGCCCAGCGGCTGAAACTGACGGATGCGGTGAAGCGATGCCCACGCCATTGCATATTTGGCCGTTTCATTCAGCGGCTTGCCCGTCTCGTCGTCCAGCTCACCGGCCAGCGCGTGGCCGTCGATATTTTTGGAAATATATTTCGCGATATAGGCCGTTGCTGACCCTTTGCGCGGGTCCATTTTTTTGGACTTGAAGCGAGCGCCGGTATTGCGGCCCAGTTCGGCGCGGTCTTCTTTGGTGAAGTATTCGCGCAATATTGCGACCGTGGCTTTTACTTCCGCCTGCGGCATGAATAACAGGGCGTGCCAGTGTGGCGTCCCGTCGTGGTGTGGCTCTGCGACACGGAAACCATAGGGACGTAAATCTTCACGCTTCAGTTTGGCGGTTGCGCGGTTCCAGACGCGGCATAAATACCGCTGCGCCTGGGCAACGGTGGTGTGATTCCACTTGCTGTTATGGTGACCGGATTCGACATTGCTGTGATATTTGGACGGGCAAGTGATGGTCAGGAAGATGCCCACATCGCCGCGCTGTTGTGCGACAAGCTCCACGCCAGCCATACGCGCCATTAGCTCATGGCGTCGGATCGCCGGATTGGATGTGGACTTGTTAATCATATCTTCAAGCGATGAAACGTTGCCGTCTTCGTCGACAAGCTCATGACTCTTGAAAAATTCGCGGTTCTTCCGGCGCTGTTCCTGCCACTCAACCAGGCTTGAAGCGCTTACATAGGCGTGGGCCTTGCGATGAACTGCGCCGATTGCACGCAACTGGTTTTCGCGCCAGTCACAGCGCAGACGCCAGATTTTGCGACCCCACCAGTCCGGCGAGCACATACGCAGAATGGCAGTAAAGATCCGCTCACGTTCCCACGGCGCTGTCCATGCCGGAGGCACAATCCGCAAGGCCAGCATTTCGCGGCCCAGGTGGCAATAAATCCAGTCCAGTTCTTCAATGCTCATGCCCTCGGCGGTCAGGCCCAAAGCGGCGCATTCGGTTTCAAGCATTTCAGCAAGGCGGTTAGCAATTTCATGCGCAGCGCTTAATGCCTCCCGCTTTGTGAAATCTGCCAGGCGTTGCCAGCGGCCATGCCAGTAGGCGGCCAGTTCGCTGTTAACGTCTGTCGCAACGCCTTGTTTGCTGCGCACGACATCAAGACGCAGTAATGATTTTTTCACGGTCCCCATAAGAAAATCATTAATGTGTCGGGCTTCACGGTTGGCGCGTAACCAGTCGATTTTTTTGCGCCAGACTTCGCGGATAAAAAACGGCTCAGACAACAAACGGGCCTCCACACCTTCCGGCGTGCTGGCCCATGCGGCTGCGGCGGCCTTTGCGGCGTCCATGTCTTTTCTGACCATTTCTTGATGTACGGCTAACGGCAGGCCGTGCGGCTCGTATTTGTCCAGCGCATGGATCAGCGCTCCCCGATTGCGAACCTCAGCCGGGTTATAACCGGCGCGTTTGATAAGTCGGTCGATATGCTTTTCAACGGCAGGATGATGCGCCACCGCCCCGGCGAGCGGGGCGAGCTTTGCAGATTCAAAGGTAAACGCCCCGATAGAGGGGCGAGGTTTATTCCAGGGCCAGGCGAAATCCGTCATTTCTTACTTTCCACGTTGTACTTTTCGTGGGTCAGCAATGACCAGACCTTGCCGCCGTCCTTACTCAACAACCGCCAGCGGCAACCCAGACGGATCACCAGGTAATGATGTGGCGCAATGCGGGAAAAATTTCTCCGACCTTTCACGTACTGGCTTAATTCAGCGGTTGCACGCTTGCTTACGCACAGCGGTGCGGCGCATGAAATCTGCAAACGGGTAGTCACTGGAAAACCTCCACACCATTCGCCGCAGCCGTCGCGATCATTTCTTTGTATGTCGCATTCCCCATTACTGGGCCGCAATCAGGGCAGCAACCGCCACCGGCACGCCCGCAGCCGTCGCACACTTTGAGGACGCCGATCACCTCGCTGGCGGCTCCCCTGGTAATGGCGTTCGCACTCACTGAACGGTTAACGCTGATTTCCTGAAAATTAAAAGCGCGATAAATATCGCGGGTGGCGGGGGTATCACTGTTTGAAAGGATCACCGGCGAACCAGTCAGGCGGTTGGCAGCCAGCAGGGCCGCAGCTAACTGGCGGTGTTGTTTCTCACCAAACGGGGCGGTGTGGTACTGGGTAAAATTGGCTGTTTCGCTCGCTGGCAGGTACGGTGGATCGCAGTAGATAACGGCATCGCTGCCAATCATGATTTTTAATGTGCTCTGGTAGTCGCAACAAACGAAAACGGCTTTCGTGTCGTTGGCCTTTTCAGAGAACAAGCGGATCTGTTCTTCGGGGAAGTAAGGCGGGGTTTTATGCTTACCAAAGGGAACGTTATATCCGCCCTGGCGGTTGTAGCGCACAACGCCGTTATAGCCGTGGCGATTCAGATAAAGGAATTGCGCAGCGCGAAGGATCTTGCCCGCGTCCGGGCCGTTTTCGAAAACTTCACGTGAAGAAAGATTATCTCTGGCACGGGCGTTGAAATCATCCCGGACCCACTGATAACCGTCTTTATCGCCATACACCTTAAACAACGGGCGGGCGGCGTTAATCACCGCATCCGGCCAGCGCGTTATCTGGCGGTAAAGGTTAATCAGGTCGGGATTGATATCACCCAGGATATAACGGCGATATTCAGTATTGAGGAAGACAGAAGCACCGCCGACGAACGGTTCAACCAGGCAATCCGCCTTAGGCAGTACGGGCAGCAGATCGGGAATTACGCGGCTTTTACCACCAGGCCATTTCACAAGCGAACGAATCATTTTACTTTCTCCAGGGTGCAAGAAGCCCGACGCGTTAGCGCCTGTTTCTTTTTTGTGGTCAGTTATTTGTTAATTGGTTGGTTTGTCTGGCTCTGGCGGCTTGTCACGTAAAGCCTGCATTTCAGCGCGGGGCGCGGCGTAGTCCTCAAATTCCCACGGCATTGACGCGGCGAACTCTGAAAGGCGCTTAATCCCCATCATCAGGCAGGTTTGTTCCGCTTCAGTCAGATCAGCAAAAGCTAAATTCAGGTGGCGGCGGGTCAGTTGTGGTAAACCGGCCACGCGGCTGGCGGCATCATTCGCCAGGATGAAAACCACTTTCTTGCGAGTTTCATCCAGGCGATTGAAGCGGGTTGCCGTATCGTTCACGCGGTTGGCGTTCAAACTGGCTTGCAGTCGGGCGCGTTGTTCCAGAAAACTGCGGCGGCCCGGTTGCTGTCCCGTTTTATCCATGAACATATCCACCTCACCAGAACTAAGCGAAGATGCCCATAAGACGGGCGAACCAGCGGCGTTTATTGCGCGGGCGCGTCATGAAGGGCAAACGGCAATGTTTAATGAACTGCACGTCGGCCGCCTTTGGCTGGAAGAAACGACCGTCAGGGGTTTCAATCCAGCCACGGGTGTGGGCGCGGTGTGTTACCTGCTGGCTTTTTGTTAACAGGCTGGCGAAAGAAGGGCTTGTCGTCAGTGTTGTCATAATTACAGCCCCATCCATAAAAGCCATGCGTCGCGCTGTTCAACCGGGCGGTTGTAAAACGCTTCACGAACGCCGCGATTAAACTCAGGAACAAAGACCAGCTTTTCCCCAGCGCGTGCTTTTGGTTTGGTCGGATCGCGGAATTCAACAACCGGCAGTTTGTTTTTTTCAATCATCGTTTGAACGGCGGTGCGAGGTTTCCCCAGCAATTCCGCGAACTTATCAGGATGTACAGCATCAAGTGGGTACTGGATAACGTAGTCGTTCGCTTCCATAACACTCTCCTTTCTCATTTGGTTACATGATAACCTTGTAGGATCCAGCGGCTTTAAAACGGTTCAGGATGCTTCCTGAGGCGCTGGACTCGCGCCTAAAATGGTATCCGGTTGGGTACCATTCGAGGCAAATATAGTCTCCATTGGGGAACCATGTCAAATGAAAACATCGGAGAAACTCCGCGCAATTCGGAAAGCAGAAGGGCTAACACAAGCAAAATTTTGCGAAATCAGCGGCGTGGCGCTTAGTTCTTTAAAGAATTATGAAGGGGGTCATAAGGAGCCAGGTTTACAAATTGTGAAGCAGATCGTAAATGCCCCACCATTCAAAAAATATACGCTCTGGATTATGACAGACGAAACCGCACCAGAAGCCGGGCAAATTAGTCCGGTCGTCGCACACTCTGGGCAAGACGAAACAACCTCGTCACCCTCAGGCCGCAAAACTGGCTAACAATTAACCAGGCTTATATTTATTTCAAATCTTGTTTACTTGTTGCTATGTATGACAGGCACAAGGACAAGAAAGCAGTCGATAGAACTGGGTTAAAACCAAAAACCAGATCTAAAAATCTGTCGATAAATCGGAGGGTCTTATGAGCATTAAGAGACTCGATGATGGTCGATATGAAGTGGACATCAGACCGCGCGGGCGCGAAGGACGTCGCATTCGCCGGAAGTTTGAAAGGAAAGCCGAAGCGTTGGCCTTTGAGCGCTATACGCTGGCGAACGCCAACACTAAAGAATGGGCTGGGCAACGGGCAGATAGGCGAACGCTCTTAGAATTGTTGGATGTATGGTGGAAATACTACGGCCAGAACCATGAACGTGGAACGAAGGAGTTTAATCATTTGCTTAAGACTATCGGTGACATGGGCGACATCCCAGTAACCAGGCTAAACAAACGAATACTAATGGATTACCGTTCCATGCGGCTGCGCGACGGGGTCAGTGCATCGACCATTAACCGTGACTTATTCCGCCTTTCTGGCATGTTTTCCAAACTGATCCAGCTTGAAGAGTTTGCCGGAGTGCACCCAATTCATGGCCTGCCACCATTGGCAGAAGCTAACCCGGAAATGGCATTCCTGGACAAAGCAGAAATTTCGCAACTGCTGAATTCTTTCTCCGGTGATGATCTACTTGTCGCGCTACTGGGGATAAGTACGGGTGGCCGATGGTCTGAACTCGTAACACTGAAACCAGCACAAATAGTAAACGGGCGCGTTACGTTCCTGAAAACGAAGAACGGGAAAAAACGCACGGTTCCGATCTCTGACGAACTGGAAAAGATGATCAAGGAAAAGGCCAGCGGGAATTTATTCAACGTCGATTATGGGAGTTTTTGCAAGACCCTGAAGATGGTCAAGCCCGACATCCCACCAAATCAGGCAACGCATATTCTGCGGCATACCTTCGCAAGTCATTTCATGATGAACGGCGGCAACATCATTGCATTACAGCAAATATTGGGTCATGCAAGCATCCAGCAGACGATGACCTATGCGCACCTTTCGCCGGAATATCTGCAAAATGCCGTGGCATTGAATCCACTTTCGGGAGGCGTATCGCTGTAAATTCTGAATTCCCCGGAGTGTCCACATTGCGTCCACACTTCGGGGTTTTTGAAACGGTTCCAGACGGTTACAGCCTTTTTTAACTTACTGTTTTTTAAAGGTGTTATATGTAAGTCATTGATAAACAGTAACCATGCATTATATTGTAAAAGCCAGCATTGCTGTTTTAATTTTAGACGCAAAACCATGAAACAAAAGGATTTGTTTCTAACGATGTCCACACATCGTCCACACATCGAAATTTGACTATATCAGGCCCGCCTACTGCGGGCCTTTCTTATGGGTAAAAAAAACCAGCCTGCTGGCTGGTCTTTGGTGATTCTTCGTTTACTCCCGGCGCTCTCGTATTGACCTGATAAACGCGTAGTGGCATTTGTCGCAACGTTCGACATCAAGCGGGAATAGTCTTTCCAGAAGCGAACGCCGGACGTTGCAGTCTCGGCAAAATTTTAAACCCAATACTTTCATGGTGTTGGCCTGTCGTTATTTTTGCGATAACCCTATGGCTTGTGCTGGCATTCGTCCAATTGCTTTTGTAGATCAATTATCAGTAATTGATCGTCATTACCGATCAGGCGAAGCGGCAAAAGGCGCAAATAACAGACGTATTTTGCGGGCGCAGCGGCGGCCAGCAACCGCAGATCTTTTCTCCTGTTGTGCGCGGGGTTTTGCAAAAATAAAAATATCCGCCATTGCTCGCAACTCCTTGCGCTGCAAGGCTTTCAGGCCATTCAGAGAAAATAACCCAAACGACTGATGCGCACTTTTGATCGTGACGGAAAGTAAAACGATCCTTTTAAAAACATCATGTTAACCAATCGGTTAGGCGCTGACTGGTCGGCAACTTTTGCAAAGCGCTGCAAATCCTTGCGCGGAGTGCAAACGCCAGCAGACCGTAGAAGCCCAGCGGCGGCGCGGGCTGGCGGGTTGCTTTGCGCAAAAATTCTTTTGCAAAATTTTTATGATCCAAATACCGCAGGCGGGTGCGGTGTAGCGCCGTTTCCGTCTCGGATCCGCTTCCGTCTGCGTTCTGTCGCTTCGTCTCTGGGGCGTGGTTGAACGAATGCAAAAAAGGCCGAACGTTGTCGGCCTGTGATTTCTGCGCTTAATGTGGGGCGTTCTGTGGCGTCTGGTGACGTGGGGGATTTTGCCTGCTTTCTGTCAGGCAATCAGGGGGCTGTATTTTGCTTTTAAATTGCTCGCTTTTGTCGCGGTTCCAGTGAACTGTGATGCCTGTCCACTGGTGCCAACGCTTGGGTGCGTGTGCGACGCGCATATCTGCGCCAGTTCGTGGACCACATCAAGGGTGTCAGTCAGCAACGTCAGGACGTTGATTTGCTCACTGCCCAGCTTAACGGATGCCCCGATCAGCTCCTGCGCAGCGGCAACGCTCTTTCGAATGCCTGTGATTTTTTCTGTAAGCGCACCACCCACAATAAGACTGGTATTGCCTTTGATGTTGTCTTCCAGCTTACCGCCTATATCGCGTTTTACGTTCTGGCCAACACTGACAGAATTATCCTTGCTGCAGGTCACCGTCAGATTGCCGGACGTGCCGATACTGTAATCACCCTCGCTTATGTGTACAACCGCACCGGCCATTAGCGTGACCGTTCCCAGCACGGTTGTTTTATCTGTTGCCTGGACGGTCGTTTCGCGTGCAACCAGTTTCCGCTTTTCATCATCGGCGGTCACTTCCCGCGTCATTGATGTTTCGCTTATCGTCTGGTCAGTCTGGCGCACCCAGTCACCGGCAACGGTCACGCGCTGCGAGACACCATCGCGCTGTTGCTGTAACTGTTCGCCAGGCTTCACCGCTGGCAGGTTATGCCCCTGGGGCATTATCTGACGGATAAACGGTTTATCCTGCCGGCCCTCCACGAATCCCACTTCAACCAGCGTGCCGGGCGGTGGAAACTGGAACATTCCCGACTCACTGCCCGCCATAGGGACCGGCAGCGGCACAGCAGAATAAACCGGCGTATTGGCTGCCGCGTTGCCGTCTTCGTCCAGCAATTGCAGATCCACGGCATAACGTGGGCGGAATGGGTCTGCAATATCACCCCCGGAAACATCTTCGCTAGGGGCTTCAACCCTGGCGAGTTTCGGCAAATGCAGCCCGGAAGCCAGTTCCGGATATGCGCTTTCGATCTGTCGTTGAATGGGTGATTTTTGCAATGGCTTCCCGGTGGCCTTGTTACGCGGCAACCAGGTGATAGTCATATCATCATTGTTTAGCTGTACCTGGTTTAAGCGCTGGCCGTTAACCTCAACACCTGGGCGCAGGCTCTGAATCATCGGCACAACCATTGAATTACCGGCTGCGGATGCCTGACTAAACTCGTGCGGGATCTCCACGGGCTTTCCAGCGAAAAGACTATCCGCTGCGGCCCCAGTGAAAACCGCGCCGTCCGGTAACTGATACCAGATGTAATCCGTTATTGAAAATGCGCGGCCCAGGGTCGCTAAAAGCTGATATCCGGTTCCGCTGTGCGTAAAGTGTGGGATTGGCTTATCCGCATAGGCAGCACCGGCAGGCGGGGCAACGGTTAGCCCGCTTTGCTCGGTAATCCAGTCAGTGATCTGCCTTAACGTGGGATGCTGGAAAGAACACGGCCAAAGCTTATCGAATATCCCGACAAGCTCACGAACGAACAAACGGCATGTGCCATTATCCGCAGGCTGTGACCGTTCGACGTACCCGGTGAACCATCGAAGGACCAGCCCGTCATAACCCACATCCACACGAACCACTTTTCCGGTGTAATCGATGTCGGTGCTGGCAGTGATGAATCCGCGCCCGCAGGCGTTCAACTCAAGCACGACATTGCAATCCACCATGTGGATCGGATCGCTGGAAAGGAAAAGGCGTTTTATTGGTTTCATGGCTTACCCCAGCGCGTCATTTACAGGTTTCAGGACCTTTTCTTCAAACCAGGACATTTTGTCCGCTGGCTCGTCTGCGGCGGAAACACCACCACCGCCCGCCGTGCCGGTTTGCTTTGTGCTGGCCGTGGCGTTGCCTTTTCGCGCCTGGCGCTTTTCCGGTACGCTGTTTTTTTCTCGCAACGTAAAACTGACCTGCCAGGCGAGACGGTCTTCCTGGGGAACGGCATCAATCTGACCGGTGAAAGTGGCTTCGCGAAAATTAATAGCCGCGGCGGTGGCATTGGCTACACGATATGTTTTCAGTGCTCCGCTGGTTTCTGTGGCGGATGCCAACTGGAAAAGACGCTGCAAAACTGCCTCATCGTCAAACGTCACCAGACCCGACACGCGCAACTCTTTGGCTTTGATACCCTGTTCGGAATTGGTCGTGCTCGATGTCTGCCCGGACTGGTCTTTTTCCTGAAATTGCATCGAAGGGGAAACCAGCATGTTTTGCATGGTAATGCCTTCGCCGTTAAGCGCCAGTAGCGCGGTCTGGCTCATGGATCATTTTTCCTAAGTCTGATAGTGAATCGCCAATAAACAACGTTGCCGCCGTGTGTACGGCGGTAGTTCGGGGGATATTTTTTAATAACTCCCCAGCGGCACCGCGATGGGTTCCTGTGTATCTAAAAGATAAAATCTTAGCGCTGGCCCCCTTCAATTCATCCAGTGACTGGCTCAGCGAATTAAGCAGGCTTGCCCGCTCCTGAACGAAACCGGCAATCTGACTTTGTAACGCTGTGATGTTTGTCGGTATGGCTGCCGCAAGCTGTGCGGCAGCTACACGCTGCGCATTCACCGCTAAACGGTTAGTGGACACAGACAACGGCGCGGCGACCGGAAGCAAATTCGCTTTGGAAGGAAGTTGCATTTTTACCGTGCTTAATTTCGCCGCCGCGTCGGCAATTCGGCTTACCTGGGTAAAAACGGGGGCCGGAAAGACCGTGGCAAGGTTTTTCAGGGCATTCATAAACGCATTATGGGTATTTTCAGCGACCATCATCACGATCACGTCTCCGCTTCCACTGCTGGATGCCAGTTTGCCCGCCAGATATCCAAGCGCGTTAGCCGGACTTAGATATCCGCCAGAATCCGCAGACTGGCCCAGCCCATACACCCACGGATGCGCCGGAATAATCGAACAACTTAACGTTGCCATATCATCGGCAATCCTGATAACCGATTCCTGCCACATTACTGCGGTACCTCCGGCCAGATAACGGGTAATACTGTGGTGTCCAGGCTTTCCAGCTTGTCGATATAATCCAGCCAGCTATTCAGCGTGTTTAATTGCGAGTCTGTCAGCGTGCGTCCGGTCATTAATTTGGTCTGAGGCACAATGATTTGTTCTTTCGCCTCACTCAGTAACTGCTCGCGACTTTCCTCGGCCTGTTGCTGTAGTTCTTCCTGGCTATAAACAAACGGGATGATTTTTTTACCATCAAACACCCAGCGTGTACCCGGATCGAAGAATGTCGCCGGGACGCTGGCTTTGCGCACTTCAGCAACCGATAAATTTTCAGGGGCAAGCATCGAAACATCCCACGACGCAGCGATAATGATCCCGTTCTCGTCAAACATGAATTTCAGACTGGTGGGTGAAAATTTGCTCTGAGATTCATACCAGTCATTACCTTCTTTATCGGTGAATACCAGGACTGAAATATCACCCATCTGTTTAGCCGTTGCGGTAAAATTTTTCATCAACATCATAATCATTGCCCTTATGCGTAGGCCGCAGTAACCCACGAACCACCATTAATCTGATACTGAAGCGGGCGAAGTCGGACCCAATAATTAGAACTCCCCCGGTCAGCAAATGACGTCATCACGCCGCCAGCCATGCGCTCACTATTTCCGCGCTCCTGATATTCAGCCGATGCACCAAGACGAACGCCGGTAACGTAACTACCTTTTGCCTGATAACGCGCCTCGCTTTCGGCTTTCGTATAAGCCTGCCCTGCCGGGGTGTAATTTCCTTTAGGCTGATAACGTGCTTCACTTTCTGCTTTCGTATATGCGCTAGTCTTAGCCATATACCCCGCGTCCGATTGGGCTTTGGTGTAATAGCGCTGGTCAAAATTGGTGTAATTACCCGGAGATATTTGCCCAGGTGCGTAAAAGTTACCGCTGGTATCCCATTTGTAATTAATGTCCTGGACGCCACTGCCTTTCATGTGCAGATGCCATGAAAGATCGGTCCCGGAAACAAGCGAACCCATTGAAAAAGCCCAGGAGTTAACACCTGCAATAGATGCTCTCTGTTTTACTGCCGGGTGATATTCGCTTGCGCCTGATACCGCAGAGTAAGAGTTAAAAAATGGTGCTTTTGTGTTGTACTGCTGCGTCCACATAAATGAATCGCTATAACCTGCAGTCACATCTTTATCGGCATAAATGGTGTTGACTACCGAAAGGGGCGTTTCAATTTGCACTCCGCCTGTTGAGAGACTTATCCGAAAAGGGCGTAAGGAATTGTAAGTACCATAGGCATCGCCCTTATTAGTCAACATCAGATAAAGATTATTACTGTCATTACGCCAGAATGTGCCGTAATCGCCGTATACAATGCGGTAACTGTTAACGGAAGCAGATTGCACTTCGGCATTAACTTTTAACAGCCCCGTCATTGTGTCGCCGCCTTTGTTTACGGCATTGATGTCCGCAGGAGACGGTTTGTTTTCCGCATCATACTGCTTTGTCCAGGCTGACCACGTTCCGTTATACATCGTGCGAATGTATGACCGGGAATTACTATAAATCCGGTAGATCTGCGTAAAGCCAGCGTGTTTATAAACCTCAAGTGACCCCGCGTTTGGCTCAGGATAATTTGTCCCAGTAGCGGCTTGAGCGTTCGCGGCCTGGAAATACAACCCCGGCGCGATGTAATCATTTAAATCCGCACCGCCACCAATGCCCACTGAGAGTTTAAAAATATCACCGGGCAAAATATCAGTATCAGTTGATAGCGCATGGCCGTTAATTTTTCGCGTAAGTGGTACCCGTGTGTTTGCGTTATCGTCTGCGGCCTTTGCTTTGTCATAGGCTGCTTTAACCGCTTTCGGTGTTGCGGCCAATGCTTCCGAAGTGCTATCCACTGCACTACTCAGCTTTGTGAAACCCTTTTCGGTAGTCGTTGCGTCAGGGTGGTTGCGCGATTTTTCATGCGCCTTTAACGCCTGGTCAGCCAGTCCACCGGCAGGGCGGAGATCGGTAATATTTCCATTTGCGTCGATGCTCGCCAGTGCAAACACATAATGCTGACTGCCATTTTCCACATAATTGGCAAGATTCGCGGCTACCGTGATTTTGCTTTTCACGGTCCATTCGCTTGTTAACGTTCCCGACCATGACACATCCAGCCAGACTTTTACCGGCTTCGTTGATACAGCGATATTCTGGTTTGCGGCCAGTTCAGTGCGTAACCCGGCAACGTAACCCGCGCCTTTCGTGACAAAATACTGAGTGCCGCTTTTATCAACCAGGTAACCGGCATCAAAAAACGCTGCCGCACCATACAGATCGATATTCTCCAGGCGCTGGCGCTCATCCATAGAAGCCAGTCGGGCGGTAAAATCAATCTGCCACGTCTCTGCGGGCGTAGTGATATTGGTTGCCGCCTGCGCTCCGCTGTATTCCATCAGCATGGATCTCACCAGGACGTTGCCCTGCTGGCCGCTGGCATTTTTGATTTTTCGCTGCGTTGGCGCGTGAATAATCATCGCCAGCGTGCCGGTTGCTTTATTTGAAAGGCCGATCCAGTTGAAATCGAAGTCCCCGACATCCGCGCCCAGCGTCACGGAGTAAACAACGGAATTACCGTTCACCACGCCTGACTTACTGACCGCCTGACGGTGTACAATTTTATCCGCGCCCGGTGTGGTTTCGGTGTTAGCAATTGGCTTATCAACATCCAGACCGGGGATAAAGGCAAAAATAAACTCATCCAGCAGTACGGGCTTATTATCTATAGCCTGCTGTGCTTTCCATTCGGTAAATGCTTTTGTAATTACAGCCTGTGACATGATTTCATCCCTTCAAACTGGCGCTGTATGTAGCGCTTGATTCGTTCGTTACATCGCCCAGCGTGGCGGGCCAGCAAACATAGTCACCCTGATACCAGCCAATATTGATATGCACTGGCAGGGTGGTAATCACTTCGAAGCGATACCGGCGACACGTCCGGCCATACTTGCGAATAATTTCTAACAGCAGGTCGCTGTTATCTGAAACCTGACTGTCAGTGACCCGAACGGTAATAACGTCCCAGTCCATACCTTCCTGGCGTTCCAGGATTTCGGCATAACCGATCCCCAGTCGCTCAAAGATGGCAATAAATCCGGCAACCTCCCCGGCACCTTGCGCATTAATAAATGCATAGCTAACACGCTTGCGATAAAGGTCGATCGGCTCACCCCTGAAACGGGTAATATCGCGTTCCCATGCAATCAGGTTCAGCAGCGGTTCGGCGCAGGTCAACGGATCGAACTGTCTCAGCGGCCAGGTGATCCATTCATAAACCTGCGACCAGAATTTTACGCAGGCCCGTAATAACCTCGCCGGGTCGCCGCGGTCCATCCATGAGGGCAATCTCAGCCCGGCCAGCAGTCTGGAAAATTCAGTCATTGGCAATCTCCACGGTCAACCCGGCCAGACGCGGGACTGAAAGTTCGCTGACGATATCGGTCAGTGAAAAACTCAGTGAATCAACAACCGGAAACGCTTTGTGAATCTCACGGCCCAGGTTTGAAAATGAAAAACGGGAATAAGGCCATGTTTTTTTCACGTCATAGTTAGCGTTTTCACGAAATGCGCACCGGATCAGGTTCGTGATGTTGCTCTTTAAAGTGCTCAGTTCATCCGGCTCCATGTTTTCAATGCTCTGAACAAACACAGTTACCGCCAGTGTGTGGCTGGTTTCTGGCATGGGGAAGCACTGCATATCATCGCCGTGACCGTGGTGACCCTGGTTATTCACATAATCATTAACCGCGTCGATAAAGGGCTGCGAGGTTTCGCCGCTATCCAGTAATAAATACGCGTTTGCGGTACCTGGCCCGCGCGGTGCGTCATGCAAAAAGAAAATGCGATCCACACTCAGGCCGACCACGCCCGCAATCATGCTGCGGTAAATGGCATCCGTATGATAATTACCTACCAGGTTAAACTGATTGCGCACGCGGTCGCGTAGTTCATCATCGGTTTCTTCATTGGCCCCCGGCGTCACCAGCCAGTCTTCTTCATTCACGGCGCTGGCAATGCCTGCAACCGCAACGGGCAGGATTCGGTAATAACCAGGTGCCAGGTTATAGCCGCTGCCGCTGCCGGTTGCGGCGACCGGCACCAATCCGCTCTCAATCCCTGCGGCCAACGTCGTGGCTTCGCTGACGGCCAGGGCATACACCACACCGTTGATTCGTTCCGTCTGCACTATCGTGCCGACAGGGATTACAACCTCATCCCCCGCGTTCAGCTTGAAGAATCGCACCAGGCCAGCGGCTGGGCTGGCTGGCTTCACTTCAATATTCACGGCCCAGGCAAGCAGGCGCAGCATTGACCCGGTAGCCGTTGCAACAAACATATTGCGCAGGACTACATTGATTAACGCGTCGCGCAGCCACATCACCGGCGTGGTGACAATTTTCGAAATCAACCGCCAGAAGGGGGACATTCTCGACGTATTGGTGACGAACCCTTCCGCCTCAACGGTTTTCTTGAAAATCGCCGTTACTTCGGCCTCTGTCGACGGCATCCCGCTGTCGTTAAGAACCTGCTCAAAATCGACGTCTGGTTTCTCAGTCATAGTTAACCTCAGTTCCCACACTGCCAAACTCATAGGTTTCTGCGGTGACATACAGCCGGGTAATACTTTCTTCGGTGATCACCACCGTTCCGGGGACAAGACGTTCATCGCTTTCCACCAAAAGAGATAGCTGGGTCAGTACATCACCGCGCATTGTCGGGCTACGTTCGCCAATCAGGCGAGTGGTCACGCCACTTTCCAGAATGCTGTGAATGATGTCCTGGGCGATGCTGTCACGGTTATTGCATCGCTGCGGTTCGTTGCCGCTGTCCAGGGTAAAATCTCCGTCAGTGATCAGAAGATCGATGTATAGCGGTTCGGTACTCATCCGGCGTTAAGCTCCTGCCATTCGGCCAACTGGGCCGGGGTAATTCCATTCGGGGCGTTAATGTAAGTGTCGCCCCACGTCTTACGGCTATCCACAACGGTCTTATTGTCGGATTTCACCTGGCTTATCAGGCCTCCGCGTGGGATATCTGCATTAATTTTGTTACCCGTCAGCAATGACGGGGCATTCAGCGCTGGCGGCTCTGCAGCACGATCAGTAATAACGGTGTGTGCCGGTATTTCAGTGACAGCAGGGACCATCCCGGCGCCTGGGGGTAATGCGGTTGGTGCAACCCCGGCTCCGGCTGGCAACTTCACCCCTGCGGGATCTACTCCTGGCGGCTGCGCCGTAGTTTTGAGATCGATATTGACCCCGGGGATTTTGTTTAACTTCTCGGCAATCCAGTTATAGGTGGATGCAAACGTATTTTTCAGGGTATCGAAAAGTTTTCTGAACACGCCGCCGATGGTTTCCGCAAACCCTTCAAAAGAGGCCAGCGGTGACAGGCCAGCAAAGAACGCAACCACCACGGCCCAGCCGTCAGTGATGGATTGCCAGACGCTGGAAAATACCTGGCCGACCTGCGCGGCAACGCTCATCACCCAGGAAAAGGCCTCAGTATTCATCACTGCCGCTTTCAGTTCTTCCCAGTGGGTTACGACGTACCACACCCCAGCGGCCAGCAGGGCCAGCGCGGCAATGATCAGCGTTATGGGACTGGTCAGCAGTTGCATTGCCACACCGGCAAACGTGGTTGCCACGGCATACACACGCATGGCAACGGCTCCGGCTTTCAGTGCGATGTTCCAGGCGGCCAGCGCAACGCGGCAAACTCCCGTCCAAAGGGCTAACAGTTTTGACTGGATCCACAGCGCGGCCAGACCAATGCGGGTCGTCAGCAATGACGGGCGCAGTATGTTCAGCGTCCATAACAGGCCTTTCCAGGCACTATTCAGGACTTTCGCAATTCCGCTCAGGCCTGTCATAGTGAATCCGAAGATGCCCATCACAATGTTAGTGGCCGCACCTGCCAGACCGAAAGACAACACGCCCAGGGTGATGTAACCCAGCCAGCGGGCAATGTTGGGGAACATTTCCAGCCAGCGGGCAAACTTCGCCCCCACGTCGGCAACGCGGTTCATCATTGGCGTCAGTATCGGGATCAGCGTATTGCCCAGGGCCACGCGCATGGCGTAAAACGTCGCGACGATACGTTCCCACGGTTTCGCCATACGTTCGGCCATTTCCTGGGCGCGTTTCATGCCGTCATTGCGCCCCAGCTCTGTGATGCTGCGGTTCAGGGTGTTTTGCTGGCCGTACAGTTTTTTGATGACATCAGCGCCACCACCAAAAGCCGCGTCCAGTGCCTGCTGGGCCTTTACGTTCCCTTCAATGCTTGCCCCGTATTTATCTTGTAGCTTTTGCAGAATATCGCCCATTGGCAGCATTTTGCCGGTCGCATCAACAAAGCTCATGCCCAGCTTTTCAGCCGCTGCCGGTGCGCTTCGCAAAAACTGCTCGTAAATGCCGCTGGACTCTGTGCCCAGGGTGCGCGAAAGCGTACCCAGCACCGCGAACTGTTCATCCATGCTGACGCCAAAATCAGCACCGGCGTTTTTGGTGCCCTCAATAAGCTCCTGCATGGTCTGCATTTTCACGCCGAAGTTTTGCACCATGTAGGCCGTTTTCCCGGCCAGTTCTTCGGCAAACCTGACATTGCCCAGGCTGGACAATTCCGCGTTGAAGCGGGATGCCATCGCGCCGATATATTCACCCGCTTCCTCGCCGCTGGCTTTTACACCTGCCGCCAGGGTGTTGGCCGCCACTGTCACGCGTGGCAAGTCGGCATCAGAGAGGCCAGCCATTGCGCCTTTCATCGCATAGCTGGAATTCACCACATCAACCGCGCTTTTGCCGTAGCGAACACTGAATTTCAGGGCCTCGCTGGAAAGTCGCTTGAGCGTGTCTTCTGCCACGCCTTTGGCCCCCACTTCCGAAAGCGCAGCATTCATTTCATACGCGGGGCCAACCACGCCCGCGATGGACTGGGCAACACCCCATACCGCCGCCGCACCGATACCGATTTTTGCAAAAGACGCCTGCGATTTTTCGGCAAAGCCAGTCAGCGAAGACTGGGCCGTTTTTAATGGCCGCGTCAGCTTATCAATCAGGCTCAGCGTAAAATCCAGGTGGCTCATATCAGTTTCCGTTTAGTGCAATGGCGATACCTTCCGCCGTTTTATTCGCCCTGGTTTTGGCGAAATACTCATCCAGCCACAGGGCGCGGGCGATGCTTTCTTCGTCGTCAGGTTCATGCGGGAGGTAGTAGCGGCGCAGGGCAAGGTATTGCTCCAGCCCGTTCGTGCGTATGGCCGCCACCCGCGCCGCTAGTTTTTTACTTCGATCTCAAGTTTCGGTGAGTAAATCTCGTTGACCTTCTCGACGATCTGCATTTCACAGCCTGGGTAATCTTCCATCAGCTTGTTTAATGCCTCTTTTGATTCGGCATCAACAATGCGCCCCAGGTAGGTCGCCATAGGCGCAACCTTATTGGTCATGGTCATTTCGTTAATCAGGTTGTTGTAGGCGGTTTTGTTTGGCTCAAAGCTCAGGCCCACACCCGCCACGGTCATGACAATTTTTTTAGACTTGCTCATTTTGTTACTTCCTTTCGTTGTCGAATGATGCCCACCAGGGCGTTATGTCGTGCGGCGCATTCGGCGTAGATTTGCCGATAAGCGGTTAATGCCGCGTCAAAATCATTGCCTGTCGGCCCTGCCAGCCTCGGCAGGTTTACCGGGCAAAGGGTTAGCTGGTTTTCCTGATAGGGTTCGCTCGATGCTGGCCGCCAGTTCGTTGAACAACCGGACGTAATCATCAGAAGCACACACATTGTTAAAAACCGGCTTAATGGTTTCGGTACGGATAACCCGTTCGGTGTGGATCTCATTGGCTTTTAACTCCGCGAGTTTCTTTTCCAGCGCTTCGCCGGACTGCCGCGTTACCTCCACGACAATCTGGCGCGTTTCCTCTGTCGCCTTACTGGCGGCCAGTTCAAGCTTTGCGTTGTGCCAGTCGTGCGCCTGCCAGCCTGCTGACATTGCAGCAGTCAGGATCAGGACCAACCCCAGCAAGTTACGCATCAGCGGACCCCGTTATGCTCAAGTGAAAAATGATTGCCGTCCGGCTTACTGAACCGGCCACCCCATGCCCCGCCGATGGATTCCCAGTATTCCCCCAGCGGGCGATAGGCGGCGCTGTCGGTCTGGTACTCCCCGTTGATAAACAGGTTGAAATCCACGGCAAGGCGCTGGGTGTGCAGGCTGTTTGCAATGCCGCTGCCTTTTTTGGCATTAAGCGCGGCCTGCTCTGGCGTGCGGTAGGCTTCGCCAAATGTCAGGCGGTACCCTTTTTCCTCCGCGAAGTGGATCAGGTTTGCGATCATCACGGTGAAAAGTTGTTGTTTCTCACTCAGTTTCATGGCTTTTGCTTCCCCATCGTTTCATCCAGTATTCCGCCAGTCGCCTTAAACCGGCCTCAATAAAGGCGCTTCCCAGAATGCCCAGGGCGCAGGCAATACCCACGACCACCAGTTCCGGCATATCGGGAAATTTCAGCAGCGGGATCGCGGCAAGCGGTGCCACCGCAGCCCCCAGAATCATCCGCCCGACCAGCAGACGGGTTGTGATCTGCTCACTGCTGACCATCAGTTGCCCCAGGCCAATCACGGCCCCAATCAGCAGCAATTTTGCCAGCAGTGATGTTTCTCCATTTGGCATCTCGTTAACCCTTCAGATCACGCGTATCGCGGGCTGACAGGTACGAAACGCCGTCAATCGCTACAAAGTCGGGGCTGGTGACCATGAATTTAATTTTCTTCGTGGTTTTACTTGCCTCGTTAGGGTTGATGTTGACGATGTCAGACAGCGCAGGCACGCAGCCAAACACTTCGATTTTTTCTTCGTCGTCTCCGGCGTTCGCGTAGAACAAAAAGTCCTTTGCCGGGATGCCGCGCCACGAACCGGCAGCACGCGCTACGGCAGTAAACTTTTTAAAGTTCTGGGAATCGACTTCGATTTCCACATCCGCCGAAACCGACCCTTTCGTGTGCCCGTTCGGCACGCCACGGGTTTGCGCCACAGCGCTGTTATCGGTAATGGTGACGGTCGCGTTTTCAACGTGAATCATGACGCCGTCATAGTTCACATCAAACGATCCGCCGCTAATGCGTTCTCCGCTCATTGCTGGTTCTCCAGTGATGTATCAAGTTCGATGCTGACGCCGATTTCTTTCGCGCTCTCATACGGTCGAACGACGATATAAATTTGCACCGCAACATTGCTGGTCCAGGTAATGGTGATATCACCGTCCTTTGGCGGCTTCACTTCGCCGGGAAACTCCACGCCATTAATCTGGGTCGAGATCGCCATTTCACGCAGCGGCTTACCGAAGTAGGTCTGGTGCGCTGCAATGCTTCCCGGCGTGCTGTTGAGCGAGCGATCTGCGATTTTTGGAATGGCACGCAAACGGACGCGGCGAGACGCTTTATCAACCACGCGGACGTTTTCGATTACCTGATAATCACCGCCCTCAACATCCAGCGTGCGGCCGTCTGACCAGTAAATGCCGTCGTAATCGTGGTACCACATTGGCACGCTGTAGCGGTTCGCCTGAAGCGCCTGCAGTACAGCAAGATCTAACTCAACCCCGGTACCATCCTGCGGCAATTCATCATTGCCCAGGGCCGTGACTGCGCCAGTTGCCACACGGGCCGGGCTGTCAGCTACCGTTACCGAACGGTTGCACAGGCGACCCGCCAGGACGCCGGGTTCGTTGCCCCACAGGCGTGGTACAAGCTGAACGCCAGGCGATGCAATACCATTCTCAATTGTCGCCAGACGGCTAACATATTCGGCCCAGGTCTCTGTTTCCCCAGGACCACCCACGGACAGGATGAACCAGACGAAACGACCGAATTTTGCCTGTAGCGTTGAGCGCATTTCTGTTGCGCGGTTGATGGTGGCTTTTGAATCAGTATCAAACGCCAGGACAATACCTTCCGTTGATGCCGCGTTCTGGGCTTGCGTCACGGCATTAATCCAGTCTTCGTCTGGCTCGTAGCCTTCGGCTTCGGGATCTTGCCCCGGCAGCACATGGACGTATGCAAACCAGTTCTGACCGGCATTTCTGGCGGCTGCAGCCACAATCCGTTTTAACAGGCTGTCGCTTTCCCCCAGGGCTTTATCCAGATCGGTACCGGTATTCAGCGGCTGAGTTTTGCCGGTGTTGGTGTCGCCATAACCCACATACAGGACAACGCGTTCGATGTCGTCCGTTGTGCCGTTGTAGCGATTTTTCTGACTAACTGTGACTGTCGGCCAGGTCATTTTTACCCCCTGATATCCTGCGCGTTGACGTCCCAGCCGAAGCCGATGGCCTGCATTTGCCGCGCTATGATTTGGTTGAATTCATCGTTACTGACACCCAGAAAAACGCGCCCCGGAATGTCTATGGTCCATGTGCGTTTTGCTGGGGTGCCTTTCAGCTTTCTGATAATTAAACCCGCCTGCGCCATGCTCATGGTTTCCATGATTTGTTTGCTGGATGGCTTCACCCAACGTTTTCCCTTGCGGACCTTGTACCCCAGCGCCCGCAGGCGCTTTGCCTGACGCGGTAACGCGGGCTGATTTGCCTGCGGTTTACGCGGGGCGGTGCTGGCTTTCATCTGGATCCGTGCGCCGTCCTGCTGGACCGCACCAACCAGACCCGCCGCGACGGGCTTATTTCCGTTTCGGTAGTTACCGCCTTTCAGGTAGACGCGTACCCCCTGAATTTCTGGCATTTCCCGCACGGCCAGCAGTTTTGGCAAACCTTTAAGCATCTTCCCCTTACCACGCTTGCGCGGCTCCCACGGGGTGCCGTCCGGCGCTGCCTGCTGGCGCTGGTGACGTTTGGCCGCTGCGATGACGCCCAGCTTTGCCACACGCCACAAAAGACGCTGTCGCTTACGCGGAGGAAGATCGGCCTGGGCCAGCTTTTCACGCATCAGCTTTAGTTGTTGCTGGTTAAGCTCGCCACGGATCACGAGACATCACCGACATCGACAATAATTTCGGCTTCCTCTGCGACCCAGATTTCCGGGTTGACGATATCCCACGTCTTACCCCTGAACGGGATCTGACCGCTTGCCACCTCGCGGATGATTACGGGGTCAGCAAGCCCGACCACCACATCAAGAATGCACGTTCCCTCGTCGTCGAATTCCGGGTCCACGGTGGGATCGGGTAATTTCAGCTCGTCGCGCAGCTCGTTGGCGTGCTCATCGACCCACGCAAGCACCAGGGCGTAAATCAGGCCCGGTGAATACTTGCGAAACGGGAAGTTATCCCACGACAAACGGGCGCTGTAAGTCAGTACACCGATGCGGCGCTGGCCGTTCCCCATCGCTTTCGCGCTGCGGACCAGGGCGCAATCATCCATTGAACTGGAAAACATCTGCATTGCATCGTGTGGCAGGTTCGACGTAATAAACGCCGTCAGGCTTTCCAGTTGGCTCATATCAAATGCACCCCGACGCGTGGCTGCTGCAGCATGTTGCGCATCACGTTTGCCGCTTCGGCCAGCAGATTGGCGCGAGTGTCCAGGCTTTCCTGTCCTGGGTGCGACTCACGCCGCCCGATGGTGGCAAACTCGCCCAGCAAATCGGCTTTGGCGCGGGCATAGACCGCTTTTTTGTACTGGGCTGTTAACTGGGTTTCGTCTCCCAGTTTCGCGCCCGGTACGTCTGCGGCCCGCTTGCATCCTTTCCCGTTCCAGTAGGCCACCACGTCGGTCAGCGTCGTGTTGACTTCGGCAATTGCCGCCAGCATGGCAACGCCTGCGGTGTCTGGCGGCAGGTCGGCGGGCAGGGTGCGCGATACCTGGAATTCAGCCAGATCCAAATCAGGCCAGAAAGTTACGCCGTTGGTGATAACGGTCGGCGTAACTGTTAACGGTTTGCCGCTGATACTGAAACTTGGGCCGCTCATCGTTTCACCTTCTTTGCAAAAGAAACGGGCTAACGGGATCCATAGCCAACAACCCAAAAGGTTGATGCCTCCCCCGCGCCCGTCCCGGCTTGCGGGAGTCGTTATTGCTTAGTCAGGCTGTTAATCCGGGCGCGAATCTTGTCGCGTGCGGTCCTGACGCCAGAGTTATTGTTAAAGGCGTGTGCCTGGGAAAGAAGCGCATCAGCCTGTTCAAGAATTTCCACATCATCCACGGCAGTGGCACGCGGTCGGCCCCGTTCGTCGCGCAGCAGGTAAAGCCCCGCGAACTTGAACCATTTCGCGTTAATGTCTTCGTGCAAACGCCACTTTTCGCGGATATTTTCAAACGTGCGGCCAAAATAAGGTTCTATGCTGTGACCGGCTTCCGCCTGGCTCGTTGCCCACTCCAGCACCGTATCTGCCACAAATGCGGGCATGGTGCTTTTGAAGTTTTCCGGCATCGCCTGGTTTTCAGTGATAGCCGCGTCGGCCCAGTCCAGCGCCTTGCCCATTTCCCCCGTGTCGAACAACCAGATCACGCAGTAGACCAGGGCCGGATTTGCGAAGCGGGCATCACCGGAAAGATAGGATTCAACGGTCGGCATCCAGCGCGGCAACAACACATCGCGTTTAAATTCGATGCGGTCTTCGGTGCGTGGCAGGCTGCGGAGTTTCTCAACATCTTCTGCCAGTTCCAGCATTTGCAGGTGGAAGCTGACCGGCGACGATGCCAGGGCTTCGCGTTTATCCAGCGTCTTTGCGGCCTTAATGCGTGCGCGGTGTCGCTGACACGGGGACATAGCCATTTTTATTCGCCCCCGCCCGGTGCTGGCTCGTCAGTTGCCAGGGTAATTTTGTCGTAGGCGGCGTAAAGCTCGTCATGTTCGACGGCGTAGCCTTCCATGCGCAGATAATTATTTTCAAAGCGCTTGCGGTCGTCGTTCCATTCGGCTTTACGCTTACGGGTTCCCTGCTGGGTGTAAATGTGCAGGTTGTCCAGCGTGGTGACGATGAGGCGACCAGACGGCATAAACGGCGGGGTGTACACGGTACGGCCAGCGATCTGACGGCCAATCAACTGCGCGGCGACTTTCTCAGTCGGGCGATCAATCTTATTCATCAGCGTGGTGACGTCTGCGCCGATAAGGTCAGCGGATGCCAGCACAACCAGACGCGGGTCATTGCGATAAGGCTCATAAATGCAGGTATGCACCAGATCGGTGACCGCTGCGTCCAGCCCCATGAAATCAGCATTCGCGCCGCCGATAGTGACGTCGCCGGTGATGATTTGTTCGGCTGAACGGTCCTTAACAATTTTATGCCAGCCGATGTTAACGTCTTCACCGTTCGGGTTAGCTTCCGGGTCGGTGTTTTCTGCAACTTCTACACCGTTGAACGCCACGCGCAGCATATCCAGTGCAAATTGTTCATTGCTGTTCGCCTGGATACGCTGGAAGAACTCGTCTTCACTGCCCGCGTTAGCCCAGGTCACAAGCATGGAATATGACAAATAAGAACCGGAATCCGTTTCGGCCAGCTTATATTCGTTTCCGCCCACGCCCATCGCACGCGAGAAGCGACCATCTTTTTTGCGGCCCGTGTAGATACCCACCTGGCCGGTGGTTACCACCTGCCCGGTGATCTGGTCCACGTCCAGCACGTTAGGCAGCAGGCGCAGGAATTCAGAACTTGCCAGCAGCGCGTCACGCAACTGGGTTTCTTTCGGTGGTGTCAGCGAGAAGAATCGCGACGTATCCGGCTGGCCGTTGGCTTTCGCCAGGCCTGCGGCGTACTTACGCAACATCTGCTCTGCTTTTGGGGTTAATTGCATTTCGTTTTATCCCTGGAAAGAAAA
>Ga0247725_1000485_pt1 | contig 29194 bp, 40 predicted proteins | sample OKSTACKMCFT3sol_FD_183021 | JGI IMG/M metagenome (GOLD analysis project Ga0247725, IMG submission 183021) | Subsurface sediment microbial communities from gas well in Oklahoma, United States - OK STACK MC-FT3-sol | ecosystem: Environmental > Terrestrial > Deep subsurface > Rock core/Sediment...
GGTAGACGACGCTGCCAAGCAGCGGGAACGAGAAGAGCAGGATCAGCCAGTAGAGGCTCTGGGCCGAGCGGATGGCGTGCACCGCGAAGTAGATGGCCGCCAGTACGTGGAGTCCGATTCCGATGTAGGGCATGTGCGCCGCCTCGTCATTGTGGGGGCTGGAACTATAGTGGGGGAGGGGTGGGGTGCCAATGGGGTGGGGCGATCGAGCGTGACGCGTTACGTTAATAGGGTTGGATTCTGCGAGGTAGGGCGCTGCATGTCACTATGTGAGGGTGCTGCATTGATGGAGGGCAATACATGGAACGTACGCAAAAAGCACTAACGATGGCCAATTTCGCTGGTTGGGATCGGCGCTGGTCACGTTTGGCTTGGTTCAAGGGGGCTTTTATCTGAAGGCGTATTGGGACCACTTCGGCCTGGATCCCTTTCAGTTTGTTGCAGTGAGTGAGCTTGCGCTGGCAGGTTTAGCGGGCATCGGTTTGGTGTTGTTCTTCATGCTCGTGGCCCTGCTGCTTGGCGGCTGGGTTGAGGGCAAACTGACAACGGACACGCCCAAGGCCAGTCCGTTGATATGGCTGGTCTTGACGATCTTCCTTGTGGGCACGGCCGCGTTGATGTGATGGGCGAAGGGCTGGCCGCTTCTGATAGGCACAGCTTTGATGGCCATCTGCGCAGTGATCGTGCGCGTGTCGCCGGTGTTGCCGGCCTTCTTCAAGGACTCACCACGGCTGGTCTATGTCCTAGCGATGCTTGTCTATGTATCGTTTTCTTCGAACTGGCTTGGTTCTGAGCGCACCAAGAAGATCGCTGCCGATAGCAGCGAGCACACGGTGGCTGTGACTGTTGACGGAAAGGTGCAAGGCGGCCTGATACTGGCGGGTCGCTTTGGTGATAGTTATGTGTTTTGGGACTCAGGGCAGAAGCATGCATTACTTGTGCGTGCGGACGATGTCAGCAGATTGGAGATTGCGCGTGGTTCTTTAGCGCCTGCAAAGTCAGCCCAGTAGCGATTAGGAAGATCTACCAGGGGTATGGCTCTGGATCGACCGAGACATTGAGTACCCGTTCGCGCTTGGCGTTTTTGCCCTAGATTGCCGTATGCGGTGGCCGAGCGCTCCCTTGGATGCACTCCAGTGACGACTCCCCGCTTCGGTGAACTAGTTAGTTAGCTCCCCGTGCGAACCAGTGGAATGACGATCTCCGGATGCGGTACCGTTTGTCTTAATTAAGATTGAGCTAACCGAGTAATGTCTGAAACGATAGCGTCAAACGCCCAAGGTAAGCCCATGCTGTGCGAGGTCCAACGCATCATCGAGGACTTCGATGCACTATACCCGTCACAAGACGTGGGTGCCGCCGTGGAGGCCATCGGCATCGCGACGCACGGCAAAGGCCTTTCGCAGTGGTCGGACCTTGTCCACAAGCGCTTGGGCGCCTTGAGCGCTCCCGACCAGTACGGGGTGCGAGAGCATCTCCGCGACCTCACAACCGAAGTCGTATATGCGCACGCGCTATTTGATCAACCGCTCGAGCCGGTATTGAAAACCTTGGGGGCGGCTAGCTCGATCTCCGCGCCGCCCGATACTCGCAAGACCGCGGCGCCGATCGACTGGACAGCCTTGATCCAGGCCGCGCGCGTGCAGTCGTTATTGACCCAGTGGTACGCTGACAACTTGGACATGCGCTACCCGCGCGAGTTTGCGGTTGCGCGCGCCGCGCGCCGCCTAGCTGACCGCGGTTTCCCGGTGGAGCACGAGCGCACGCAACTTCGCCTTTCGCAGCAAACTAACGATCGGTTGATCGCGCGCTTGGAGGAATTGATCGGCGATCTAGGTGGACTAAGCTTGCTCCGAGAGTTGTTCCGAAAGGCCATTGCAACGTATGACGCCGACTCGGAGCGGTACATGATCGTCAGGGATACGAGGTTTGGGCGTCCGCGTGAACCAGACTTCCCTTGGGGTTACCTCATCGCCTTGAGCGCCAAGCACGTCTGCCGCCGCAACAGTCGCAGACCTGGCAACGAGGCTTGGGAAGAGCTTATCGGCCTAGCAACGGATTTTGCCGCCCTTCATGACGTCCAGGACTACACACCGCCGATCTTTGCGCAGATCCCGACCGACAAACTCGTTGCGACGTTGACGAGGCGAGCGCTCTACGACTCAATTTACACCTTTCCGCAACTACGCTCGAGCGATGTGCTGCGCATGCTTCGGCCGTTGCTGGCCGATATTCCCGCTGACAGAACTTACGGTCCTGGTTGGACGAAAAATGACGTATTCTCCGTCATCGAGCAGCTATACCGGGCCATAGGAGATTGCCGCGGTCCGGTCTCTCTTGACCTTCGGCACATCGCCAAGACCGTTCCGGGCGTGGCGCCTGTGCTAGCCAAGCACATCCTGTTTGACGTGCTCTCGCACCCTTCCACGGGCCCAAACTCGCAGTTCTTCCGTCCCACCGACCAGACCGTGCGCGGCGCAGATCCGCTAACTGGCCCAGGCAACAGCCTGTACCTGCGCCCATTGATCCGGCTGGATGGCAAGCGCGCTATCGTCATAGATCGATCCGTGGCCGGGCCGGGCATGGTGGAGGCAGTGCTCAGTGCCGTGCGCGGGTACGAAGGTGCCGACACGTTCCAGGGCAAGGTGATTGGCGCAGGGGCCGAGGCGCTCATTCGACTTGAGTTCGCACAGCACGGTATTGCGATTCATACCGGCGACTACGACACGCCAAAGGTCCATGGCGAGTGCGACATCGTTATCGACGAGGCTGGCAACCTGGCATTCATTGAGTCCAAGGCCAAGGCCCTCACTCGAAACGCCGCCAACGGCAATGATGTCGACGTACTGCTCTCGCTCGCCGGCAGCGTGGTTGCGGCGGTGGAGCAGTCTTTTGGGCATGAGATGCAGTTACGAAAGCACGGCGAGCTTGAGCTTTACGATAAGGAAACACGGAAGGTGAATCACACCTTGACCTGGAGAGGCCAGACCGTCGATCGCATCGCTTTGTCCCTGTACGACTTTGGTTTTTTCCAGGATCATACTGCGATCTCAAAGCTGATGTGGCCGATGTTGAATGCTCGCTACGGAGCGATCGACCCTGCAATCCAGAACACCTTCAAGGGTCAGTTTAAAAAGTTGAACGAGAAGGTGTTGCCAAAGCTCACCGGACACCTGCAGATTTGGGAAGAGCTTGGCTTTCAGGGGGAGGACCCCTTCGCATTCGGCAACTGGTTCCTGAGTGCCCCGCAGCTTTTTGGGCTGCTCGATGGGATCCAAGGGCCGGCCGAATTCTTCGAGCGACTCGGTTTTCTAAGAAACCTGACATATCAAAGCTACAACTTCCACCACCAACTCAAACATGCCTTATCTCTCAAGGCGGAGCGGGATGTTCGCGCCGACGGAGAAAGGCCTTGAGTAAGAGCGAGACCAGGCAACTTGGGAGAGCTTCCGCTTGGGGCCGGCAAAGCACACCTGGACGGAACAGGCTCGTAATTGTCGGGGAACTTACAGGCAGGCAAGAGCCGAGCCAGAGCCGCAGCCATTGCCAAGCAGAGCCAACGAACCGGATCACGCCCGGCACATCATTTCGCATAATGTATAGATCGTGGGCTTATCAAAGCCCATGACCGCTGCCTGAGCCTTGTGGGGCAGGGCAAAACCTACCGCAAGGCATAGCGCCATCGCGGTGGCGGCGAGCTTCCGCCAGACCGCCTTCTCTTCGCGACTGACGGCGCGAGCCTCGCCGACTATGCCCAACACACGAGCGAGTGGCAGGCCGGTTAGCCCCGCCAAAGTTGCGCACATGACCGTGTCGGGCAGCGAATAGCCCGATTTCCAGTTCGCGATTGTGCCGCGCGATACACCGAGCTGGCGCGCAAATTCCGCGTCACTGTTGACGTTCAGCGCCTTTCGCGCCGCGTCGATGAGGTCTGTAACCGTCTGCATCGTTCAACCCTGTTGACACCCCTGTTCAACCCCTTTATACATTGCCCTGTGTTCAACGGCGTTGAGCGCCCCGCCACCGGCACCCCAAGGCCGCTGGCGGGCATCCTTGGGGCGCGGCTTGGGGGCGGGGTAGGGGATGCCGACCTTCTTAGAGCTCGTCAAACTTATCGAAGATCCACTGGCATCGATCTCGAATGAAGATCGCTTCTTCTTCGATCTGGTTAATCAAGTCGAGATCCCAGGCAATTGCCATCGGCTTTTTGCCTTCAATCGCCGGTCGGCGAGCAATCCCTATTCGCTGCATCTCGATCAAGTCACGTACGTACTCCAACTTGTTATTGATCGAAGCGATCTCGACGACGATTTCGGTTGTGAGGCAAGAGAGGTACTGGTCACCGATCACAACCTCCTTGGCATCACGAAGCAGGCGCTCGTGAACCAACTTGAGATTCCCAATGGTCTGCCGCTCCGGTTTGAGCTCTTTGAACTGTTGAGGGAGGGAGCTGAGCCCGTGGGGGGTCGAAAGCAGGATCGCTACCTGCATTCTCTGGACGCCTTGCAGTTCCGAACGGCGCTCCTCCTGCGATTCTGCGTCTCGCTCATTCCGCCTGTGCGCCATGTATGCAATCGCACCAGCAGCAATGCCGATCACCCAAGTTCCCAGCGCGGCGAGCCAGTCTGCGGAGCTCCCGCCATCATCGGCAAAGTCGAGCCCAATTGGGCCAAAGATAACGGTCAGAACAAGTACCGCTATCACCAAGCTCTGAGCCATGACTGTGATTCTCACCGGTCGCTTTCTGCTCCAGGCCTCACTCAGAAACTGCCAAGTCTCCGCAACAAATCCCATTCCCTACCCCCCCTCCGTAGCTGACGTTCTCAGCGAGATTCTGGCATGACCGAACCCCTTCTCGCATTTGTCCTGCTGGCAGCCATTGCGGCCGTCTCCATCGGTGCCGCTCGCATAGCTTCGTGGCTGCTCGACCGGCGTGATTACACCGCCTCGCAGCAGTCGCGCGAAGCCACCTTCGTCGCCCAGGCACGTGCCGAACTGGCCGCAACCGGCTGGACCCCGAACCACGAAACGCTCTATCAGGCAGAAATCGCCGCCACCAAGCGCGGCGACCTTCTTGCCGCTGCTCGCTACGCCGAAGAGCAGGAGCGCGCCGCATGAGCAGGTTTCCCTCATTCGCCGAACTGGCGGAGTTCGATATGGGTCTTGCGGCGTGCGCCGCGCTCATCACCGTTTGGCTGGGAGCGGCGTTGCTCTCCATCGTGATCGAGCAGGCATGGCTGGCGCTTCGTCGCCTGTGGAAGCTCGGCAAGGATCGCTCCGATGGCCGGTGATCGCGCGGTGCTGGCCGGGTCGGGACTCCCCTCGTTTAACAGGGGAGTCAGTGAATTCAGGAACACCGATGGAACCCTGACGGTCGGCATTGACTGGTTCTCCGCTTCCATCGATCTGCGCGCAGCGCTGGACGAACTCGCGTTCCAGCGCCACCGGATAGAGGTAGACCTACGATCACTGCGGCTGCGGCGCACGGCTCGACTGGAGCGAACCCCGAACCACGCCAATGCAGAGGTCGTTAATCTCATTACAGGCGAGAGAGACCTCGGCAGCCTGAACCTTCATGGCGCGCAGCTGATCCAGCATCTCCTTGTTTGCAACATCGGCTGCATCGTATCGGGTGGACTGGCCCAGGTAGTGCTCTGCGAGATCGTGGACGGCTTCCATGGTCGCGTTCATTGCGGCAACTTTCGATACCGCATTGAGCGGCAGGTGCTGGTACACCTCGGGCGAGAACTCAACCTTCTTTGCTACTCGCATGACGGTCTTGAGACTAATTCTCAGCTTGCCGTGATGCATTTGCTCAGGCTCGAGGTCCAAGAAGGCATCAAGGGCGGGTTCGACACAAATCGCGTCCGACAGAGCCATTGCAGCTGCAGCGACGCTCGATCGCATCAAAGCCTGCTCTTGCTTGTCTCGGATACTGATCTCCGTAGTTCTTTGCTCAAACCCTTCTCTGGCGTACTTCCATGCGCCATACCCAATTACCCACGTTCCCACAGCCGCCGCCCAGTCGCCGAGGCTGCCGAAGGGGAACTTTTCAGCACCTTTAGCAAGCCACGCGAAGATCAACCAACTCAAGGTTGCACCAAGCGCTGCCGCAACGACGCAGGCAACAACAACATCACGAACTTCGATCCTTCTTCTCCACCAATGATCCACGTCCATCGAAATAGTGCCCCCTGCGCCAATGATATGAATTTGGGAATTCTGGCATGACCGAGCCAACGCTGGTGTTTTGCCTCCTGGCGGCCATCGCGGTCGTTTCTATTGGCAGCGCCAAACTCGTTTCGTGGTGCCTCGACCGGCGTGGGAAGTCTGCCCGTCGCAGTGCACACGAAGCGGCCTTGGGAGCCCAGGCACGCGCCGAACTGGCCGCATCAGGCTGGACCGCCGAGGAAGAAGCCTCGTTCCAAGCCATTCGCCGCCAGCAGGGCGTTCTCCTGAAGCAACTACAGGAGGTGCGCCGTGCGTGATGGCCTCCGAAAAGACTTCAGTCTGTCGAACTCGCCTGCGGATCGCCGGGTTCGCCGCGATTGGCGTCAGGTGAGCGGGCCTCTGCTGCCTGGGGCTCGGTCAGAACGTGCATTAGTGCTGTGCGCCAGTCGCGCACAAACTCCGGCGTTGCACGTGTTTCGGGGGCGCTCATGAACCCTTCGCTCCAGTCTGCGGACGCGCCCAACGCCTTCGCAAATTCCGGCGATCTGTTGACCATCACCAGCGCTGTAACCGCTGACTCGAGCGCGGCGATACGGGCTTCGAGCTGCTTGACGTACGACTGTGGCTTTCCGCTGAACTTCATTGGGGTGCGCATGGGCGTCTCCGTGTGCCTGGGCGCAAATCATCGCATGGCTCTAGCCGGAGGCTCTTATGGCCGTTGATCGCGCACGCTTCAGGATGGCTGTGGAAGGCGGGGCAGGGGGCTTTTCCCCGCTTTCGCCCGGTGAAAAGGGGCAGCGGGCGGCGGCGGAGATTGGCCCGGGGAGTAACACGGGCCAAAAGGGTCAGCAGGACGCAATTATCGACTACCTGACCATTGTGGTCCCGCTCTCTGCCCTTGAGGAAGTGAACTGCAAGAAGCTCGACCTCTTGCTGTTCCGCTTCTTCGGTTTCCGTGGCGAAGTTGTTGCCGGTGCGATTCGTGAGAAGAACTGGAACTTCTACGAGCAGTCGGCGGTGCTGATCGACCGGGAAAACGAGGTGGTTGGTCGTGTTGGCATCGGTGGCAAGAAAAGCACCGTATGCCTGAGCCTCACCGGGATGGGTTGCAAATGGATTCGTGACTGGGCGCGCGTCTACAAGCAGTGCTCCATGCTCGACGCCAAGATTACCCGCGTTGACTGCGCGCACGACGACTACGAAGGCGAACGCCTGGACGTGCATGCGCTCCGCGAGGTTGCTGCTCAGGGCGGCTTCACCGAAGGCGGCTGCCCGCCGCGTCACCGCTTCATTTCCGATGAAGGCCACAACACTGGCTGCACGCTGTACGTCGGCGGAAAAGGCCACAAGGAACTGTGCGTATACGAGAAGGGGAAGGCCGAGGGACTGCCGTCCTCGCGCTGGGTGCGCGCGGAAGTCCGCCTGTACGGCAAGCACATGGAAATCCCGCTGGATGTGCTGTTGAACCCGGGCGCGTACCTGCGCGGTTCGTACAGCGCGTTGCAGGACCTCATCAAGGGCGTGTGCACTCGACTTCGCACGATCCGCAAGCATGTCGAAGTATCTGCCGAGGCAATGGTGCTCTGGATGGAGCGTCAGGTCGGCCCGGCCCTCAGTGTTCTGCGCGGAGCGTTCGGAGATTCATGGTCCGACTTCTGCGAGGCCCGCATCGTCCGTGACGGTCACCCCGGACGTTTTCGCGGTATTGCCAAGGGTGACGCACTCCATCGTTTCGTGAGGGAAGAACTATGCCCATTTGCCGCGTGAAGTCCGCTGCCGTCGAAGAGCGGCACAACAGCAAGACCAACACCATCAATCGTTCGCAGACCGCAGGCCTCGACCTGGGCAACGGCTTCGAGCTGCCGTTCCGTGTCGGCCTCGGCCAGCGTCCGCCGTACCCGGCTGGCGAGTACGACATTGATCCGCAGTCCTTCGGACTGAGCGACTACGGTGATCTGGTGCTGAAGCGCTACGTGGACTTGATCCCCATCGGGTTCAAGGCTGCGCCGGCCGCATCGAAGGCCTAAGTCATGAGCCTCTGCGTTGCTTTAGGGGAGAACGGAACGCTGATCCCAACCGGTCAGCCCGTCGATCAGTGCACGGGGTATGTGCTGATGAGCAGCGCAGAGGCTTCCTCTGTCGCCATGTTCGCCGAGGCGTTCAAGGTGCCGGACAAAGACGTACTCGCAGGATGGGCATCGGGGCCGTTCATTCTGATCATGACCTTGTATTTGGCTGCGCACATTGGTGGCCGTGTTGCAGCTGTGTTCGACAAATCGTAGGCCGCCATCAACTCAATCAATGAAAGGGGATTTACATGGATTTCGAATCGATTCTGACCGGCCTGTCGGTCGCTGCCGCGCTGACCGCCATCGGTGGTGGTCTGGCCCTGATCGCCGTGGTCGGCTTCTCCCTGTGGGGCGGCCGCAAGGTAGCGGGTCTGTTCGGTAAGTCGTAAACCGAGCAGCGATGGGGTAGGGGAGGCCATGCCTCCCCTTTCTATTTCAGGGGAGCGATATGGACTATCAGATGATCATTGGCGGCCTGCAGGTCGGCATGGTGGTTCTTGCAGTGTTGGGCGGCTGCGCCGTCATTGCGCAGTTGAAGTTCGGCCTGTGGGCGGGCCCGAAGGTGGCGCGACTGTTCCTGATGCGGGGCGGCAAATGATCCTTTGCCTATTCGCCGGATTCATCAGCGGGCTGTGCGGCATCGCTGTCGTGATGGGGATTCGCGGGTGATTCGTCGCCTCAGCCATTTCGGAGTTGCCGCATGCCTCCTGCTTGCGCCCGGCATCGCCCAGGCGGCGGCGTTTCCGGATCAAGGCGCGGCGTACACGAAGTGCATGGCCGATATCGCGACTGGGCCGAGCTACTGGCAACCCATGCGCTGCAATGAGTCCCCCAGCAACGACGGCTCCGGCTGGTACGACGCATGGGATCGTACCGGCCGCAGCGTCGGCTGGGGCCTCTACAGCTGGCCTAAGGCGACCAGCTGCAAGACGCGGGGAGATGAAATGGGCTGGCAGGGGGGCGAAACGGCTGCAACCGTCAACGTCTGTCACACCGGCTGCATGTACAGCAGCAGCCTTGATCCATCGAGCCCGTCGGGCTTCACGTATTACCCAACCGGTGGCTCTTGCACTGAAAGCGACGCCCCTGCGCCGACGCCCGCCGGTGATGGTGGCGATCCCGGTGGTGGTGATGGCGGCGGTACTGACCCGGGAGGTGGCGACGGTGGTGGCGACAACGGGGGCGGGGATGGCGGAGGCGGTACCGATCCCGGTGGCGGTGATGGCGGCGGCGGTACCGGGCCGGGGGATGGCGATGGTGGTGGCGACGACGGGGGAGGGGATGGTGGCGGTACTGGTCCCGGTCCGGGCCCAGGTCCCGGCGAAGGTGATGGCGATGGTCCGGGGCAACCCGGGGGCGACGGTGATGCGCTATATGAGTCGGAAGGCAAGACCGTCGAGAAGCTCTACGACGACTTCGCCGAGCGCGTCAGCAAGGCCCCGATCATTGACGCTACCAAGAGCTTTTTTGAGATCAGCGTCAGCGCCTCTTGCCCGATCTTCACTTTCCCGGCGACGGCGTATTGGGACGCCATGACGTTCGACTTCCTGTGCAAGCCTGAGATCGTTGCCATCCTTCAGCTGCTGGGCTGGCTGCTGCTCGCGTTCGCCGCCTTCCACGCAATCAAGATCGCGCTCACATGATCAACCTAATCGCATTCGTGACGCTTCAAGCCGGGTGGCTCAACGATCTGACCGAGTACATCCGCAGGCAGGTGGAACGCCTGTGGACGGCCATCGTTGAGTTCTTCCGTGATCTTGTGCTGTACGCGATCGAACAAGTCCTGGACTTGGCCGCACATGCACTGGAAAAGCTGCCGGTGCCCGAATTCATGACCGAGTACAAGCTCGGCACCCTGTTCGCCAACGCGGGGCCGACCATCGCGTGGTTCGTCAACATCTTCAAGATTCCCGAGTGCATGACCGTGGTGTCGCTCGGGATCGTGTTCTTCATCACCCGGAAAATTCTGACCTTGGGGAAGTGGTGACATGCTAGTTTTCAACGAGGGCGTGCCGCGCGCAGGCAAGAGCTATGACGCAGTCAAGAATCACATCTTGCCCACGCTCAAGAAGGGGCGCCGGGTATTTGCGCGCCTCAATGGCCTGCACCATGAGCGCATCGCCGAATACTTGAACATGCCCGTGGATGAAGTCCACAAGCTGCTGACGCTGGTGGAGACCAAGGACGTTGCAACAACGTTCGTCTGCTCCAGGCATCCGGATACCGGTCAGTGGTGCATCCCCGATGAGTTCAAAGATGCGCTTGTGGTGATCGATGAGGTGCACGAGTTCTACGTTGCCCAGCGCAACCAGCTGCCGGAGGAAGTGGAGAACTTCTTCGCGCTGATCGGCCAGAACGGCGGCGACGTGCTGATCATGACGCAGTGGATCAACCGCGTGCATCAGGCGGTAAGGGCACGTATCGAGCGCAAGAACGTCTTCCAGAAGCTCACCGCCGTAGGCCTGAAATCTCGCTACCGGGTCACGTACTACCACACCACCAGCCCGGGCAAATTCGAGGTCGTCGGCGGCAAGACGCTGAAGTACGATCCGGCCATCTATCCGCTGTATCACGGCTATGCGGTCGGCGCAGTGAATGCAGAGGTGTACGAGGAAGGCGGTACCAACATCTGGAAGCAGCTTGCGCCCAAGATCGCCATTGCTGCCGTGGGCCTTGTGGTTGGCATCTGGGCGTTCGGCGGCTACTTCATCAGGATGATGGGCGACGATGAGCCGGAAGCTGCTGTAGAAGCCCCGGCAGGCGCCAAGGCAACGCAGGGGCAGGGCGCCCATAAGCCCATCAGCACCGGCGCTGTGCCGGCCGCGGCCGTTGCAGTGCCCGCAGCCGATCCACTGGCCGGGATGACCGTCGAGCAGCGCTATGTGGCCGCCATGACGCAGGCGAATCGGATTCGGTTGGCCTTTACCGCCCAGTTCGGGGAGCGCTCGGTGGGAATGGTCGAATGGGTCGACGGCTCAGGGAACACCGTCGATCAGTTGACCTTTGATGCCCTCATTGCGATGGGCTACCGGCTGAGGGTTGCCGTATACGGGGTGCGCCTGACGGCGGGTTCGTTTGAAACGGTCGCAACAGCGTGGCCGAGGGAAGCACCCCGGCGCGAGGAAGAGCCAACGTTGTACCGCCTGGACAGTGACCGTGCTGCCGCTGATTCTGCGAGCGTAGCGAGTGGAAGCGGCGGCGGCGCGGGCGCGGTCATGGCGGCCAGTAGCGGGGCCACCATCGTGCGCGTAGGTGAGCGCCCCATGGGCACGTTCCCGGAATCCAAGCCCTACCCGCCGAGCCTCTGACGTGATGCGTCACGTTTATCGAGTACCATCCTCTATAGACAAGGGGGGAATATGGATATTCGACTTGGGGCGCTGTGCGTACTGTTGGCCGTTGCCACCTCAGCTTCAGCGCAGCAGATACATTCGGCGAGAGGCCCCGCGCCAAAGCCCATCCCAGCAGCCCCGAAGGCCGCGCACAATTCGATGGCAAAGACCACGACGCCATTCAACTGCGAGCAGTACCGTTGGCCGAATCATCCTCACCCAGGTGTGAAGCTGTACTGCGACAGTATTGAGGCGAGCACTCTCCAGGACGAAGCACGTCGCGCCGGGCGCCCCGGGCCATCCGGTAGCGTCGTTTCTCTACCGTCACTCGGGAGCGATGCAGCTAAGCGCTCGGGATTCGCCTGCATTGGCGGCCAAGCGTTCCGGAAGCTCCGAAATGGTTGGGAACAGGTCTCCGCACCTGCCGGTGGCTGGCAACGTTGCCGCGAGCAGTGAAGTTTCGGGGTGTAGGGGCGGCGCCCCTACGGAAGCGCCTCACACGCGCTTGCGGGGCCTTGGCCCACGGCTCAGGTAGACCACTTTGGAGGGCTCGGCGTCGGAACCCGGCCCACATCCGGCCAGCCGCCGTTCTCGGCGAATTCTGAGGACTTCGGCAAGGTAGATCACGCCAGATTTCGCCGCTCGGGACCCCTCGGGGGCCGGAGCCGATCGTTCGGCAAAGTCTGTGCGAGCCTCGGCCATCATCAGCCGCCATTCCCGCGCTATGTTGCAGGTCAGAGACCACCAGGCCATATCGCAGGGTTCCAGCTGGTGACCTTCAGGGGTGAACATGTGCCCAGCTTGGAAGCCGAAACCGGCCCAAGGGCCGGTCAGGTCAGTTCGGTCATGCGGATCGATCTCGATCATGCTGCAAGCTCATCCTTGTCGGGGGAGCCAGCAGGGAGGCAAGAGCCAAGCCAGAGCCTCAGCCATTGCCACGCGGAGCCGACGAAGCCCACCATCGACCGATACAGCATTTCGCATAATGTATACAACGTGGGCGTTATCGAAGCCGGGCACGGCCGCCTGAGCCTTCTGGGGCAGGGCGAATCCAACAGCCAGGCACAGTGCCATTGCGGTGGCGGCGAGCTTTCGCCAAACGGCCTTCTCATCTGAGCTGATTGCTCTGGCCTCGCCAACAATGCCCAGCACCCGCGCCAACGGAGTACCTGTGAGGCCTGCCAGCGTTGCGCACACGACGGCATTCGGCAGCGAGACACCGCGTCTGTAGTTGCTTACGGCAGCAGGCTTGATCCCCAAGGCCTTCGCAAGCTCGGAGTCATTGCTCGACTTCGTGGCGGCCTTCGCCGCATCCAGCAGCGCATCAATGGTTGACATGGTTTTCAAAGCCCCTTGACTTTGGATTACAAGGGGTATTGAATCACGTCCGGATTCAAAGGGTCTTTGAATCCCCCGCCACCGGCACCCAAGGCCGCTGGCGGGTTCCCTTGGGGGCTTGGGGCAGGGGATTGGGCATGAACACCGCACGTGCGGCATGGACTGCTGAGTACCGCGAGGCGCGCAAGCTGGCGCGCTTCATCGATACCTTCCACGACAAGCTGTGCTCGGTGCCGGTCATGGAGCGCACCTTCCCGCAGTGCAGGGGCTTCGAGTTCGCCAGACTTTCCGGCGACAACCTTCGATGGATCGGCGATGGCTTGTTCGCCCCCGGCGTCAAGTGCCATCACACGCGGCTGGCATGCCTCCGCCATCAGCAGCCGAGGCTTCCGGCATGATCGATCCGTTCATTGCCTTCGTGCTGCTGGCGGCCATCGTGGCCGTATCCATTGGCAGCGCCAAACTCGTTTCGTGGTGCCTCGACCGGCGTGGGGAGTCCGCCCGTCGCAGCGCACACGAAGCGGCCTTCGTAGCCCAGGCACGCGCCGAACTGGCCGCAACCGGCTGGACCTCGGATCACGAAACGCTCTATCAGGCCGAAATCGCTGCCACCAAGCGCGGCGATCTGCTGGCCGCCGCCCATTTCGCCGAGCAACGAGAGGCCGCCCATGTTCGCTGAGTTCATGCGTGATCCGCTTGTTGTTTTCGTGCTGGGCGGCGTGCTGCTTACCGGCCTCTATTGGTCGCTGGTGCTCGTCCTGCGCGGCAAAGGGGGGTGCAATGGCCGTTGATCGCGCTCGCTTCAGGATGGCTGTGGACGGCGGGGCAGGGGGCTTTTCCCCGCTTTCGCCCGGTGAAAAGGGGCAGCGGGCGGCGGCGGAGATTGGCCCGGGGAGTAACACGGGCCAAAAGGGTCAGCAAGACGCAATCATCGACTACCTGACCATTGTGGTCCCGCTCTCCGCCCTTGAAGAAGTGAACTGCAAGAAGCTGGACCTCTTGCTGTTCCGCATCTTCGGTTTCCGTGGCGAGGTTGTTGCCGGTGCGATTCGTGAGAAGAACTGGAACTTCTACGAGCAGTCGGCGGTGCTGATCGACCGGGAAAATGAGGTTGTTGGCCGTGTCGGTATCGGGGGCAAGAAAAGCACCGTGTGCCTGAGCCTGACCGGCATGGGCTGCAAGTGGATTCGTGATTGGGCGCGCGTCTACAAGCAGTGCGCCATGCTCGACGCAAAGATCACTCGCATTGACTGCGCGCACGACGATTACGAAGGCGAACGCCTGGACGTGCATGCGCTCCGCGAGGTTGCCGCGCAGGGCGGCTTTACCGAGGGCGGATGCCCTCCGCGTCACCGCTTCATTTCCGATGAAGGCCACAACACCGGCTGCACGCTGTACGTCGGCGGCAAAGGCCACAAGGAACTGTGCGTGTATGAAAAGGGCAAGGCCGAAGGCCTCCCGTCCTCGCGCTGGGTGCGTGCGGAAGTGCGCCTGTACGGCAAGCACATGGAAATCCCGCTGGATGTGCTGTTGAACCCCGGCGCATACCTGCGCGGTTCGTACAGCGCTTTGCAGGACCTCATCAAGGGCGTGTGCACTCGACTGCGCACGATCCGCAAGCAGGTCGAAGTTTCTGCCGAGGCAATGGTGCTCTGGATGGAGCGCCAAGTAGGCCCGGCCCTCAGTGTTCTGCGCGGAGCGTTCGGAGATTCATGGTCCGACTTCTGCGAGGCCCGCATCGTCCGTGATGGTCACCCCGGACGTTTTCGCGGCATTGCCAAGGGTGACGCACTCCATCGTTTCGTGAGGGAAGAACTATGCCTATCTGCCGCGTGAAGTCCGCTGCCGTCGAAGAACGGCACAACAGCAAGACGAACACCATCAACCGCTCGCAGACCGTTGGCCTCGACTTGGGCAACGGCTTCGAACTGCCGTTCCGTGTCGGCCTCGGCTCGCGCCCGCCGTACACCCCGGGTGAGTACGACATCGACCCGCAGTCCTTCGCACTGAGCCAATACGGCGATCTCGTCCTGAAGCGTTACGTGGACCTCGTTCCGCTGCAGGCGAAGGCTGCAGCCGCACCGGTGAAGCCGTAACCCATGGCCGTGCTGATCCCCGCGTGCCGCGAGGCCGACCTGGACACGGCCACGGGGACCTGCACGGCTGTGATCTGGATTCCTCAGCCGGCACTGCTGCCGGAACTGCCGATTGAGGATGCACAGGCCATCGGCGCAAAGATCGCGCTCCTGTGGGCTGTCGCGTACGTGTTCCGGCTCATCCGCAAGAAAATCGAACAGTCCTAGGAGGACACATGCGCAAGATGTTCAACGCCCTGAAGGGCAAGGGTGCCGCACTCGCGGCTGTTGGTACCGCCGCGCTGGCCTCGGCGCCGGCATTCGCTTCGGGCGGCGGTGGTGGCGTCGACGTGGGCAACGTGGTGTCGGCGATTCAGGGCGCTGCGGCCCCCATCGCCGCCATCGGTGGTGCCGTGCTGACCGTGCTGGTCGGCATCAAGGTCTACAAGTGGGTGCGCCGCGCGATGTAACGGCAACCGGGGGGCAGGGCCGACTCCCTCCCCCCGGTCTTCTAACGCCCTGGATAGGGCAGGGGGCTTGGGATGGAAGGGTGGATTTGGCTGTGCGCATGGCTGGTGGCCTGCGCGATCATTTTCGTGGACTTCAACTGATGCACTGGCTTGTACGCGTGTTCGCCTCCGCGATTGCCAGGCGCATTGCATATGCGCTGATTGCACTATTTCTCGCGTGGCTTGGTCTTAGCGATGCGCATGCACAGTCAAAGAACTGCAGCACTAGTGATGCCATGTGCACGGTTGAGGAAGCTCGCCAGCAATGTGAGTCTCACACGCCCATTAACTCCAGCATCCCGGGCGGAGTTACGCGCAGAAACTGCATTCGCGAAGGCGATTCCAACAGCGGGCGGTATTCGCTTCTGTATTGGGGCAGGGACAGTAACGGAACCGAGCAGGGCCAGTATTTCGGCGGATACTTCTATTGGATCAATCAATGCTCCACACAGGCGCCGTATACCGGTACTGGGCCATGGGGCAGTGGCGGCTCCGCAAAAAATGGCAGCCTCGGCTGTCGCAATGGCTGTGACGGTATTTGGCAGAGCAACGCCGACTCGACAAAGACGTGGAGTCCTCTCGGGAACATTTGCCCTGAGGATGAAGAGAAAACCTGTGGTTCCTACGGCGATGGCTATTTTTGGAATGCGGCACTAAAGGTTTGTGAGCCGCCTGAGGGCAAGTGCAACGGGGGCGCAAGGCCTAATTCGCTTGGGCAGTGCGCGCCCGAGCCTTGCCCTGACGGAATGGCGCAGCAGGCAGATGGCACATGCAAGAAGAAGGATAACGAGTGCCCTGCGGGGCAGGTTCGTTCGCCAGATGGCAAGTGTCTTCCGGGCGACGGGCAGTGCGCTGCAGGTGAGGTTCGTGGCCCCGACGGGACATGCAAGCGCGACAGCGACGGTGACGGCAACCCGGACCCGGTTGACGAAGAGTCGTTCTCCGGTGGCGACGATTGCAGCGCTCCGCCTGCGTGCAGCGGCTCGCCGATCATGTGCGGGCAGGCGCGCATTCAGTGGCGCATCGACTGCAATACCCGCAAGAATCGCAATATCGCCGGCGGTCTGTGCAATGCCATGCCGGTCTGCACGGGTGAGAAGTGCGACGCTTTGGAGTACGCCGGTCTGCTGATGCAGTGGCGCTCAGCCTGTGCGCTGGAAAAGATGGCACAGGGCAATGGTAGTGGTGGTGGGGAGAACGCAGACGTAAGGGCGATTCGTGACGCGCTGACTGGATCTGGAGGCTCTGTTGCGACCCCGCCTGATCGGCCTGCGTCAGATGTTTGGTCCCCGAGCACTGGTCAGCCAACCCGGCCGGACACTTCGGGTTACGGCTGGGGCAGGGGGTGCCCGCAGCCGCCAGCGATTGAGGTCATGGGTCAAACCATCGCGTTTGACATTACGCCGCTGTGCCGTTGGCTCGGCCTCGGTAGCTATTTCGTTGTCGGCCTCGCAGCGCTGTTCTGTCTCCGCATCATTGCCAGTAGGGATGCCTAACCATGCCAATGCTCATTAGTACGTTGTTGACCGCGCTTGCCGCGTTGTTCCGGTCAAAGTGGGGACCGTGGGTTGCTGAGGCCATGGTGTGGCTCGGCATTTCCTGGGCAACGAATGAGTTCCTTGTAGATCCATGGATCAGCCAGATGGAAGACGCAATGCGTGCCGGCGCACCGGGTGGCGAGTGGGGCGCGCTGGTGGTGTCTTATGCGGGCATCATGAAGTTCGATGTGGCGTGCACGATGATCGCCTCAGCCGTGACGGCAAAGTTCGCTGTCGGTGCGGCCAAGACGTTCCTAACGAAGCGGACGTGACATGCCTATCGAACTGTTCACCGGTCAGCCCGGCAACGGCAAAACTGCGCTCATGATGGAACGCCTCGTTGCTGAGGCAAAAGTGGCGAACCGCCCGATTTTCGCCGTCGGCATTGATGGCCTTGATCCCGGCCTTGCGACCGTTCTCGATGACGCACGACACTGGAACGACAAGGACGCCGAAGGCAATTACATCGTCCCGAACGGCTCGCTGATTTTCGTGGACGAAGCATGGAAGTGGTTCGGACACCTGCACGACGCCACCCGCCAGCAGACGCCCAGGCACGTGTTGGAACTGGCCGAGCATCGGCACCGTGGCTTGGACTTCGTGTGGACGACGCAGCAGCCGAACCAGCTGTATCCTTTCGTGCGTGGCCTCATCGGTGCGCACTCGCACGTGGTGAGGCGGTTCGGCACGAAGATGCTTGACGTCTATCGCTGGGGCGAACTCAACGAGGAAATCAAATCGCTCGCGAAGCGAGACATGGCCCAGCGCACCACGCGCTTGCTGCCCTCGCAGGTGTTTGGGCAGTACAAGTCGGCTGAGGTCCATACGATCAAGGCGCGCATTCCGCTGAAGGTGCTGGCGCTGCCGCTGATGGCCCTCGTTGGTCTTGGTCTCGCCTATTGGGCGTATACGTTGCTACGTCCTTCCGCTGTTACGGGTGTGGCGGACACAAAGGGGACGCAATCGGCGTTAGCCGATGCGGCCCCTGCGCACGCTGGTACCGGGTCGCGAAAGGAAGATGCGCCGCGCTGGCCCTCAGCCGCTGCCTATGCGAAGGACCATCTGCCGCGCATCAGCACCATGCCCTGGACCGCACCGGTATTCGATGACCGACAGGCGCGATCCGACCCGCAGCTCGTGTGTATGTCATCCATGGAGGGGCTGGACGCGCAGGGCGTGCGCCAAGAGGCGAGCTGTCGTTGCCTCACTGAGCAGGGGACAGCGTACGAACTGAGCCAGCCCGAGTGCCGCACGCTCGCCCGCAATGGGCCGGTCTACAACCCTTACCGGGAACGGTCAGAAGATCGGCGGGACCAGCGCTTTGAAGCTGCAAACCAGCCGCGCAAGGGCGAATCGGTGGGGCTGGCGGGCAGCGTAGTGCAGCACGTGGAACGGCCCATGGGCAGCTTTCCTGAGTCGCCGTCGTTCCCAACCGATAGCTACATGACCACGGCGCCGGGACCGAACAAGCTATGACCAGCAGCGCACGCGAGGTATTGAAGTGGCTGGCCGTCGTTCTTATGACGTGCGATCACGTTGCCAAGGTCGTCTACGGTGGCTATGTGCCAGGTCTCAGCGAGGCGGGCAGGGTGGCATTCCCCCTGTTCGCGGCGGTGATGGCCTACAACCTCGCCCAGCCCGGCGCCGATGTGGTCAAGTCCATTCGCAGGCTCGGCATGTGGGGCCTGATCGCGCAGCCGGTGCATGCCTTGGCGTTCGGGTACTGGTTGCCGTTGAACATCCTGCTCACCTTCGCCCTGTGTGCCGCAGCCATCTATGCAGCCGGCCAGCGTAAGTGGGTTGTCCTGGCATTCGCCGCGGCGGTGCTGCCGACATTCGTGGATTATCAATGGGCCGGGGTAGGGTTCGTATTGCTGGCATGGCTGGCCTTCCGGCGGCGGCAGCACTGGCTACTGGTCCCGGCGTTCGCGGCGATTTTCTGGTTCAACGGCAACCTGTGGGCGCTGGCGGCGATTCCGGTGGCGCTGGGCCTGTCTCGGCTGGTGTGGCCTGTGCCGCGTGGCCGCTGGGCCTTCTATTGCTACTACGTGGCGCACCTTGCGTGCATCGGCCTGCTGGCGCCTATACTGCGACCATGAACCTGCGCCACTACCTCAACGTTCACTACTGGGTTGCCCGATGGATGGATCGGGCGTTCGCGCGGCAGCAGGCGCGCGGGAAGAACTAAACGCTCACCGGCAGGTTTCGCCCGGCACGTTCTCCCAGCCTCCAGGAATGCGGCGAAATGCAACGCCGCCTATGCACCGCAGTCCTTGGCGCTCCCGTCTGGCCTCGATCTCCGCCTGCTCTCGGCGTGCGCGAATCGCCGCTAACGCTGCTTTCCGATCGGTCACCGGTTCGGGTTGGGGAGCCACTTCACCATTGGTTGATTGATCTGGCACAGGTTCGGCTTGGAAGCGCGCATTCCAGGCATCACCGGTTCGCAGATGCAGCCAGATTCCAGCACCGGCCATGCCGAGCAGTAGCACGGCCCACAGGCCGAGCCACGGGAACTCCCAGCGCGATCGCGGGATGGGTTGTAGGTAGTCCGGTCGTTCGCGTTCCATAGGGCCCCCAAGGCGTCCTGCGCGCATTCTAGCCGGGGTGTAGGGGCAGCGCCCCTACGGAAACGCCTCACACGCGCTGGCGAGGTCTCGGCCCCGACGCTGGTAGGACACCTATCGACAGGTCGGCGTCGGGTCCAGCCATCACCCTGGACAACCGCCGTTGGCGCCGTGCCATCAATGTGGCCACGTCGATCACTTCGGCGGAATCCATTGTGCTGGAAGGCTTCTCGATGGGCGCCGATCGCAGCTGCGCCATCATCCGGCGCCATTCCTGCGCTTGGCAGGCGGTGAGCGACAGCCAGGCCAGATCCTCAGGTAGCAGCTCGCGGCCTTCGGGCGTAATCAGGCGGTCGCCGAGGAAAGAAAAACCGGCCCAAGGGCCGGTCAAGTCGATACGGTGGTGCGGGTCGAACTCAATCATGCCGCGATCTCATCCTTGGCCGGGGTCCCAGGTCGCAGGCAAGAGCCGAGCCAGAGGCCCAGCCATTGCAGCGCAGAGCCGACGAAGGAGGACCAGCGCTGACCGAAGCGCCTGATACTATTTCGCATAATGTATATTATGTTCTCTTCGCTAGATGCGTCATCCTGCCACCGACACCCATCCACTTCCGCTCCGCACCCACCAGTACAGCCTTCACAACACAAGGCACCAGAAGCACTCCCCTAAAACCACCTTCAGTCTCAGCACTTCCTGTCGATATCGAAATGAAATTCGTGCGCATGAGACTCGCCATGACAGATGAGCAGCAGCTTGCAGAAATTGTAGGGCTTCTCAACGAAATGACGGTCGAGAAGCCGCTTGCTTCACCCGGCGCTTCAGCTACTTGGCCATACGTTGTTGAGCGCGGCCTCTTGATCGCATATGTGGGCGTCCTCGTGATCACTTCCGTTTGTGCGGTTGTGACTGCAGCCAATTCTTTGCAGGAGCCGGCGGAACCCTTCATCAAGCGCGGCTTTTATACAGGCTTCGTGCTTGTCATCGCCTACGTCCTATCCTCGCTTTTCAATGCGGTGATCGCCCATCGTAGAGAGCGCAAAGACTCCATACCTCCAGTACTTCGGAGAATGCGCCGCGACATGATTCAGGATTGGAAAGAAGTGCAGGTGCTTCGGGCCTATCCAAGGCATCTCGCGGAATACGCACTGACACAGTACAGGTGGCATTGGGAGATCCTAGAGCAACGACTTGGCCTTTTTTCGGGTGATCTCCGTCGGCTAGGCCTGGCCCCCGCACTGGCGGCCAGTGCCGTGGCCGCGGCCAATCTAGTTAAGCAAGAAGGAGTCGTGCTGCTATGGGCGCCAATAGCCATGGCTTGCTGCTTCTACATTGTGGCCACTGTGCTGCTTGCATCCCGCGAAAGGCCAAGACAGGTCGTCGAGCTGCTTTCGTTTTTGATCAAGAATTGGGAGTTGGTCACCCCAGCTCCAGCTCCACAACTTGCTGCTGAGCACCCTGATAAGCCATCCGCGTTAGGTAACGCCGGGGGCCTGCAAGAATCTATGCATCAATTACACATCAACCAACCCCAGCTCCCCAAGGCGGCACGCCTTCAGTAACGTCCCGCAGTAGCGTCCCGACCAAGTCGAACCCAAGCTTCCGATACAATGCCACCGCCGGGCCATTGATACTGACCACGTAATTGGACTGCGTGGCCAGAAACCCTTCCGCCCTCGCCCGCTCCAGGTTGTGCTCTACCAGAGCCCGGTCCACGCCTTGCCCTTGTGCCCGCGCATCCACCACATAGGCCACAAAGGCCGCCTGCACTCCGAACCAATGGCTCCGAAAGGTGCCGGCCTCGAAGGTGCCGGCGAACGGAAGCGAATCCTCCATCGCAATGGCCGCCTTGAAAATCGCCCACATGGCGTCAAAGTCACCGTCGGTGGCAGCTCGGATTTCCATGCGATTCCTCGCGGATCGGCGTAGCGGGCAAGGCGGACACTAGCAGAATCCAGCAAGTGCGCCGGCACCCGCTTCACGCGCCACCGCCATCGGTTCGGCAATAGTTGAGTGAATTCCGGCCCTTAGAGCAGTACATGCCCCCTACTTCCGCGCGCATCCCGCACCGGCTCCGCCGATGGCGCGTCGCTGGCTACATCCTGCTGGGCGTGTACGTTCTCTACCTGCTGGCCGGCAACATCTTCCTCAACACCCCGCTGTTCGACCAGGTCACCAACCGCAAGCCGCACAAGTTCGTGATGACGACCGGCCCGGCCATCACGCTGCTGCCGGGCCATGTGATCGCGTGGAACGTGCACATGCGCGGGCACGTCAACCATACCGTCTACGTACTGCACGCCGAGCGTGCCAGCGCTCGCTTGGCGGTCCTGCCCCTGCTCCGCCGCGAAGTGCGGGTTCCCCGATTGCAGGCCACAGGCGTGTCGGCCGAAATCAGTCGCGTCGAGGACGCCATTCCGTCGCCCCCGCGCGGCGACAAGGGTTGGACCCTGCGCTTCGACGCCATCCACAGCGACAGCATTCGCAGTGCCCGGCTCGGCAAGCTGCTGATCATCGGCAAGGGCCAGGGCACGGTCGGGTTCCTCAAGCAGCTGCGCGGCGGCCCATCGGAACTGTTCGATTCCGAGGTCTCGTTCAGCAAGGCAGACACCAGCTATGACGGCGTGCAGCTGCTGGGCGACATGAATCTGACTGCGCGTTTCAGCTATCCGCGCCACTATCGCGACCAGGCGCCCGGCCTGGCCAAGTTGAAGCTGCTGCATGCGCAACTTGATTTGGAAGCGCGCAGCCAGGGCCTGCGCATGGATACGGACGCCACAACGCCAAAGATCTCCAGCGCGCCCGTGCCCGGACGCCTGCAACTAGCGGTCCACCTGATCGACGGCCAACTGCAACCCGGTGACCGCGCGCTCTGGCAGGTGCCGCTCTTCCTCGGCGATGGCGCGCGCAATCGCGGTGTGCTGGCCCTGCAGCTCAATGTGGCCAACGACCTGCGCCTGCAGGCACGCCTGCCGCCACGCCCGGATTCGGCCGCTGGCATCGATGCCGACCTGCACATCACTGGGCGCGAGATTCCCTTCCAGCACCCTTCCCAGCTGCTGGAGCGCAGCTCCGGCACTGTGCGCGGCGAATGGACCTTCACCTCGCTCAACTGGATCCCTGCCCTGTTCGTGCGCAAGCCGTGGCTGCAGCTGGACGGCGGCGGCACGCTGAAGGCGGATCTGCGCCTGCGCAATGGCGAACTGATCGAAGGCAGCACCGTGGACATTCCTTCGGCTGCCGCCGTGGCCGAGGTCGCTGGCGTGCGGCTGGCCGGCACGGCCAGTGCGCATGGCGAGCTGAAGGCCGGCAGCCCCACTCAGGCACAGTTGGCGATCCGGCTGCCCCGCTTCACCGCTCGCCCAAGCGATGCGAAGGATGTACGCCTGTTCGACGGTCGCGACCTGGCCGTGGACCTCACCGGCGATGGCCGCCTGCAGGAACTGCGCAAGGGCGTTCGTGCGCGGCTGCGCTTCAGCCAAGCGACCATCCCGGACCTGGCCGCCTACAACCGCTACCTTGGCTCTCAACAGGTGCGCCTGCTGCGTGGCACCGGCAGCCTCAGCGGCGACGCCACGCTCGACACCGATGGCCGCGTCGGCCATGGCGCCGCGCGGCTGCTGGGTCGCAATGCCAGCGCCAAGGTGGCGGGCCTGGACATGGGCGGCGATGTCGACGTGAACGCGACGCTTCGCCGCGGGGACTTCAACCAGCGTCATTTCGATCTGTCCGGCACCACCGTGGAGCTGCGCAATGTGCAGGTGGCCGGCAGCGAGCGCACCACGGCGTGGAAGGGCCGCGCCGCCTTCAAACGAGGCCGCATCGACGCGCAGTCCCCATTCCAGGTGGACGCTACCACCGATCTGACCCTGAGCGATGCACGCCCCTTGCTGGCCGTGTTCGCCAAGCGCACCGACTACCCGCGCTGGACGCTGTCCCTGCTGGATTCCGGCCAGGTCGATGCACAGGCCACGTTGCGCTGGCGCCCGGGGCATCTGGTGATCGACGGACTTCAGGCCGAGAATGATCGCCTGTCGGTACGTGCGCGGCTGGATCTGCTGGAGCAGCGCAAGCGTGGCGATCTCTATCTGCGCTGGGGGCTGCTGGGCGCGGGCATCGAGCTTGATGGTGATCAGCGCCAGTGGCATCTGGCCAAGGCGCGCGAATGGTTCGATCAGCGCCCTTCGCTGTTGCCGGCTGCCGAAGGTGAAAGCGCCGCGGGTTCTTCAGACTGATCGCCCCGGGCTGCATCCATTTGCCGCTTCCGTTCGTATGAGCGGTAAACGCAGGATGGAGCGGTACGGAATGAAGCGGCGTTCACAGGCTCTGGGTCTTCTGGGATGGGGCGTGGTCACCTTTGCGGCGGCCGCAGTCGGCGCATGGGCATCGGCCTCCGCCGCCAGCTTCTACGCCACCCTCAACCTGCCCGCCTGGGCACCGCCTGCCAGCGTGTTTGGCCCGGTATGGAGCCTGCTCTACGCCATGATGGCCATTGCGGCGTGGCTGGTGTGGCGCGAACGCGGCTGGCGCAGCGCGCAACCGGCCTTGGTGCTCTATCTGGTGCAGCTGGCCGTCAATGCGCTCTGGAGCTGGCTGTTCTTCGGCTGGAAGCTGGGCGCGCTGGCCTTCGTCGACATCCTGATACTTATCGCGCTGGTGTGCGCAACGATCGTTGCATTCGCCCGCCTCCATCGCGGTGCGGCGGTGATGCTGCTGCCTTACCTGGCTTGGATATCGTTCGCCTCGGCGCTGAACTTCGCGGTGTGGCGCGCCAATCCCGGAGTGCTGTGACCCCCGTATCAGTGCTCTCAGGCCTGTGCGACGCGCTGCGGCTGCCATGCACGCAGCAACGCCGGCTTGAACGCCTGCTGGCCACAACCCGTGGGGCATCGCACCACGCGTGCGGCGGTATGGCTGACCAGTCCCTGCCCCTCTTCCGCCTTGAACACCGTTTCGCAGCACAGGCAGCGCGCAACCAGCGAGTACAGGTGGAGCAGGCGCCCACTGGCCGGATCCTGCAGGGCATCCACATCCAGCAGCTCAAACTGGCAGCTGTCGGCAAGCATGCGGTATGGCGTTGAAGGCAAGGTCTGCAGGCTCACGGGGCGTGGTCACTCAGGAATGTGCGTTCACCCTAGGCAAGTGGGTGTCGAGCGCGCGTGCAGCGCGCATGTACCTTTCGCGAAACATGCAAGTGCTGTTGGAATGCTCAGATGAAGAATTCAGGTTTGAATGAAACGTTCTTCACACGCACGTACCGGTATGCGAATGCACGATTTTGCGTCACCATCCGTGCATGCCGGATGCAACGCTGGGCCATTCCAGCCATCCACGAAACATGAGTCCCGCCTTTGATGCCTTCTGCCGAGTCCACGCACGACACTGCCTTGTCCAGTTGCGCGCGCGAACCGATCCACACCCCCGGCGCGATCCAGCCCTACGGCGTGCTTCTGGTCGTTGAACCGCAGTCCCTGCGGGTGCGCGAGCGCGCCGTCAGTCATCCCGGGCTGCTGCAGCAGCTCGGCGAACCGTTGATGCAGCATGTCAGCGAGGTACTGGGCGGCGTGCTGGCGCCCTTCCAGCCGCTGTTCCAGCAGGCCACGGTGGGCAGCAGCGCGCATGTCGGCGCCGTGCACCTGGATGGCCACGGCCGCCATCAATTGTTGGTGCATCGCTCCGCCACCGATCTGCTGATCGAGCTGGAGGCGCCGGTTCCCGGCCAGCCTGGTTCGCTGGAAGAACTGTATCCGTCGATCCGCGAACTGATGACAGGCATCGAATCGGCTGCCACCGTGGAAGATCTGTGCCAGCTGGCGGCCGCGCACATGCGCCGGCTGACCGGCTTCGATCGCACCCTGGTCTACCAGTTCGATCCCGGCTGGAACGGCATCGTGGTCGCCGAGGATGGCAACGGCCTGTTGCCGTCCTACCTGGACCTGCGCTTCCCCGAGTCGGACATTCCTGCGCAGGCCCGCGAGCTGTACCGCCGCAATCGGGTGCGCCTGATCGCGGACAACAGCTATACCCCTACCCCGCTGATGCGGGCCGAGGACCATCGCGACGCGCCGGCTACCGACCTGAGCCTGGCCGTGCTGCGCAGCGTTTCGCCCGTGCACCTGCAGTACATGCGCAACATGGGCACTGGCGCGTCGATGTCGGTGTCACTGGTGCACGAGGGCCAGCTGTGGGGTCTGGTGTCCTGCCACACGGTGCAGCCACGCCGCCTGCCCTACCACGTGCGCACTGCCTGCGAGTTCATGGGCCAGATCCTGTCACTGCAGATCGCCCTGAAGGAGCGTGCACGCGCCATCGAAGAGCGCGTGGCGCGCCGTTCGGTGCTGGTCAAGCTGCTGGCACGCATGGCCGGCGACGAGGATTTCATGGCTGCGCTGCGCCACGATGAAGCCAGCCTGCTGTCGCTGACCGGCGCTGCCGGTGCGGCCATCGTGCACAAGGGCGACTGCATGCGCGTGGGTGAGTGCCCACCCGCCAGCGACGTGCTGGCCCTGGCTGATTGGCTGGCTACCCAGCAGACCGGGCAGGAAACGTACTGCAGTGACCATCTGGCAGCCGACTGGGCGCCCGGCGCGCGCCTGTCCGACGTGGCCAGCGGCGTACTGGCGGTGTCCATTTCGCAGCTGCACGACAGCTATCTGATGTGGTTCCGCCCGGAAGTGGTGCGCACCGTGCGCTGGGGTGGCGACCCACGCAAAGCGGCGGCGCCCGGCGTGGCACTGTCCCCGCGCAGTTCATTCGAAGCCTGGAAAGAGACCGTACAGCAACGCAGCCTGCCGTGGACCGACGCCGACTGCGATGCCGCACACGAAATGCGCACGGCCATCGTCGATATTGTGCTGCGCAAGGCCGAGGAAATGGCCGAGCTCACCGAGCAGCTGGTCCGCAGCAACAAGGAACTCGAAGCGTTTTCCTATTCGGTCAGCCACGACCTGCGCGCGCCGTTCCGCCACATCGTCGGTTATTCGGAGCTGCTGGGCAGCTCGGCCGGCGAACGCCTCAACGATACCGAGCGCCGCTTCCTGGATACGATCGTGGAGTCGGCCAAATCCGCTGGGACACTGGTGGACGATCTGCTGAGCTTCTCGCAGATGGGCCGTTCCACGCTCGGCCGGGTACGGCTGGATATGGCGGCGCTGGCCGAAGATGTGCACCGGAGCCTGGCTTTGGACTACGCCGGACGCGATGTGCAATGGACGCTGGCGCCGCTGCCGGAGGTGGAGGCCGATCCCACGATGTTGCGTCTGGTCTGGCAGAACCTGCTGGCCAACGCGATCAAGTTCACCCGCGAGCGCGAGCAGGCCGTTATCGAGGTCGGTCACGAGCGCAACGTCGACGAAGACCACTTTTTCGTGCGTGACAACGGCTGCGGCTTCGATATGCGCTACGTGGACAAGCTGTTCGGCGTGTTCCAGCGCCTGCACCACGTCGAGGAATTCGAAGGCACCGGCATTGGCCTGGCCAACGTGCGCCGCATCGTCGGCCGCCACGGCGGCAGGACCTGGGCCGAGGGCGAGCCCGGCAAGGGCGCCACGATTCATTTCACCCTACCCCGTTCCACAGGAGATCACCCATGAGGGACCTGCGGCCGATCCTCCTGGTGGAGGACAGCCCCAAGGATGCCGAGCTGACGCTGGCCGCGTTGTCGCGCTGCCAGTTGCTGAACGATGTCATCCATGTACGCGATGGTGCCGAGGCGCTGGATTACCTGCGCTGCGAAGGCAAGTTCGCCGGCGCCATGCACGGCGGCCCGGTGGTGGTGCTGCTGGACCTGAAGCTGCCCAAGGTGAACGGCCTGGAAGTGCTGGAACAGGTGCGTGGTGACCCACAGCTGAGCAGCACCCCGGTGGTGATGCTGACCTCTTCGCGCGAAGAACAGGATCTCGTGCGCAGTTACGAACTGGGCGTGAACGCATTCGTGGTCAAGCCAGTGGACTTCAAGGAGTTCTTCGACGCCATCCAGGGGCTGGGCATGTTCTGGGGCATCACCAACCAGCCCCCGCCGCATCGGCCCAACGGCTCGGGGCAGCACAATGCGTGATGGATCGCGCCGCAGCGAGCGCCTGCGCATCCTCATGCTGGAGGACAGCGCGCTTGATGCGGAGCTGATCAGCGCACAGCTGCAGCGTGCCGGCCTCGATTTCGAGGCCGAGCGCCTGTGGACCCGCAATGCCTTCATCGAGGCAATTGAGAATCGCGCCTTCGATGTGATCCTGGCCGATCATGTGCTGCCCGGATTCGACGGCGACGCTGCACTGGCGCTGGCGCGCGAGCGGATTCCGCAGACGCCCTTCATCTTCGTCTCCGGCACGCTGACCGAAGAACTGGCGGTGCAGGCACTGACCCGCGGCGCACGCGATTACGTAGTCAAGCAGCGCCTGCAACGCCTGCCGGATGCGATCCGACGCGCCCGCCAGGAGGCGTACGAGCGCACCCAGTTGGCCCACGCGCAGGCCGCCCTGAATGACAGCCAGGCCCAGCTGCAGCAGGTCACCGATGCCGTCCCTGCGCTGATCGCCCAGCTCGACACGGCGCATCGCTACCGCTTCGCGAACAAGGCGTTCCTGGACTGGCACGGCGTCAGCCTGGCCGAACTGCTGGGTCGCGCGGCACGGGATGTCAGCGGCATTTCCGCCTTCGAGCACGCCCTGCCCAGCCTGGAGCGGGTACTGCAGGGCGAGCGCACCAGCTTCCAGGTCGAACTGGTCCACCGCAGCGGCGAGTCACGATTCGTGCAGATGGACTGCGTGCCGGAACATGCGGCCGATGGCAGCGTGGTCGGCTACATCTGCATGGGCAGCGATGTTTCACTGTTGAAGCAGGCCGAACTGGCGCTGCGCGAGGACAACCAGGTTCTCGAGCGACAGGTGCAGGCACGCACCGCCGAGTTGCGGGCCAGCAAGCGGCGCCTGCAGGCGATCTTCGAATCCAGCTTCCAGCATCAGGTGCTGCTGGATCTGTCCGGACGCGTGGTTGATGCCAATGACGCGTCACTGGCCGCGGTGCTTGCGGACAAGAAGGACACTGTTGGCGCGCGCTTCGGCGAATCGCTCTGGTTTGCCACAACCGATGGCATCAGTGCGCTGATCGACCAGGCCGTCGCCGCAGCCGTACAGGGCCGCAGTTCGCTGCATGCACTGGAACTGGAACTCCCGACCGGGCGGCGCAGCTTCGACTTCTCGTTCCGCCCGCTGCTGGACACCGAAGGCGTGGTCACCGCCGTGGTCTCCGAGGCGGTGGAAACCACCGCGCGGCTACAAGCAGAACACGCGCTGCGCCAGTCACAGAAGATCGAGGCGGTCGGCCAGCTCACCGGCGGCATCGCCCATGATTTCAACAACATCCTGACGGTCATCTCCGGCAACGTCGAGCACGCCATGCTGCTCAACGAACGCGCCGGAGAACCCGGGGCAATGGTCAGCCGTGCACTGGACAATGCACTGAAAGGCGTCGGCCGTGCCGCCAGCCTGACCCAGCGCCTGCTGGCGTTTGCCCGTCGCCAGCCGCTGCACAGCCAGGCCGCCAACCTCAACGAACGCCTGCTGGACATGCACGACATGCTGCAGCGTGCACTGGGTGAGCTGG
>Ga0247725_1000486_pt1 | contig 29134 bp, 18 predicted proteins | sample OKSTACKMCFT3sol_FD_183021 | JGI IMG/M metagenome (GOLD analysis project Ga0247725, IMG submission 183021) | Subsurface sediment microbial communities from gas well in Oklahoma, United States - OK STACK MC-FT3-sol | ecosystem: Environmental > Terrestrial > Deep subsurface > Rock core/Sediment...
AGAGGAAATGGACAGGCTCGAAGCCCATGTTAACGAAGCCCGCCGCATCCTCAAAAAAGGCGGCAGCGAAGGTCGCCGTTTAGATTTTATGATGCAAGAATTTAACCGCGAATCGAACACCCTCGCCTCTAAATCCATCAGCACCGAAATCACCGCCGCCGCCGTCGAGCTCAAAGTGCTCATCGAACAAATGCGCGAGCAGATCCAAAACGTTGAATGATATCCACAGCCACCCACTAAACATCATTAACCATTGTTTTTAATAAATTTTAATATTTAACCCGTCTACTAACATCCATCTACACCCACCACTACCCACCGCTATATGGTGGGTATATTGGTGGGTATGCTACAATAATCCCGATCGTCAGTGGTGGGTATTATTGGCTTTCATAAAAGCAACCTTAAGGTCATGATGGGGAATGGATTTATGGGAAACCTAACAGTAAAAGAGATTGAGTCCAAGGCTAAAGGAGAACCAGGCCGGTATGCAGATGGAGGCGGTCTGTATTTTGTTGTCCCAAAGCTTGGAGTTCCATATTGGATGCTCCGTTACACGGCGCAATCGAAACGCAAGGAAATGACCTTAGCAAAATATAGTGATATGTCTCTTGCGGATGCGCGTGCGGAAGCTGCTACCAAAATGAAACAGTTTCGCGATGGTCTCGACCCACTCATAGCCAAAAAACGTGCAGAGCAATCCCAAATCAAAACCGTTGATGATCTCTTTGCCGATTGGCATTTAGGTAACGTTAAAAGACTCAAGCACCACGAAATCCCCGAACGTATCTACCGTAAAGACATTGCTCCCCATATAGGCAGCTTCAACGTCGATAGCGTCACAGCCAGAGACATAAAGGCTGTATTACAAGCCATTGCAGCCACTAACCGCCCAGCAATAGCTAACGATGCTCTAATGTACTGCAAGCAGCTTTTTAATCACGGCATAAAGCTGGATCTGCTTGGCGCAAATCCCGCAAGTGCATTTTCTATATCAGATGCTGGTGGCTTAGAAAAAAGTAAAGACCGCGCTTTAACGCTAGAGGAAGTCACCACGTTTTTTAAAATCGCTAGGGAAAATAGTAACAGCTTTAGCCGTGACAACTATCTAGCCTGTGCACTACTGATTACATTGGGAGTACGTAAGTCTGAGTTGGCTGAAGCGCCTTGGAGGGAGTTTAATCTTGATAAAAAGGTGTGGAATCTGTCCAAAGACAGAAGCAAATCAGGTGTGGGTATTGCGATTCCATTGCCTCCCATCGTGATGGGATGGTTATATGAGTTAAAAATTAGAGCACATGACTCCGAGTATGTCTTCCCCAGCAGACGCTCCAGTAAAAATCCCCATATGGGCCCTGATACGCTAAACCGAGCAATCACTAAACTATTTGGCCACGAAGCTGGTAAGAAAAAACAGCCCCCAAACTTAATGGGTGATATGCCTCACTTCACTGTGCACGATCTACGTCGTACCTGCCGCACCCTTCTTGCAAAACAAGGAACGCCAGGGCACGTTGCAGAGCGTTGCCTTAACCACAAACTAAAGGGTGTTGAAGGGATTTATAACCAGCATGATTATTTCGATGAGCGAAAAGCCGCTATAACTAAACTATCAGAGATGATTTCCTCAATTACATCTACTTAATCCAAACGAGCTGCTGTTAGCCTTGCACTCATGGATGCAAGGCTAACATTTAAGCTGTACGAGTCTTAAAGCAATACTTTCGCGCCAGGAACGTATCCACCAGCCTTTGCTATTTTCTGTTTTACCTCCAACAGCGAATCACTTGGTAGTCCAAACCATTTGCGGATTTCTTCAATGCACTCATACAAGCGAAGTGAATTGATATTACAAATAATGACTCGATCGTCGGGTTCAATGGAGCCAAACCACTTGTTTTCACTAAGCGAATCGTCGTCTTCATAAGCCCATTCCATGATGGGTTTATGGGATAACTGTATCAAAATGTAGTAATTCATATTCTCACTTAGATACAATTCACACCGCGCACAGCTCCAATAGTCAGGCATGTATTGCTCAGGTTTTAAGCCAAGCTTGTTTTGTGAACTAAGCTGAAAGAGGTCTTTATTCTTGCCAAAGAGTTCATAAATGCCAGAGGTTATCTGCGCACTTTCTAGTGAATGACTTTTCATTGTTAATATACGTTGACCTGTTAATATTACAGGTTCGATATGAACTTCTGGTTGAATATTTGGGGTGGTCAGATTTCCAAACTTGAAGTCAGCATTCAATTCAATAAGTTTGTAGTATAAAAACAAAAGCTTAAAAACATCTAGAGTTCCCATTTTTACTCCCCCAATATCAAGCGTCATAAATCCATCTCTACTTCCAGGGGTCCACAAAGGTTTATCTTCAAGCTGGCACTGAAACAACTCATTACGTAATAACTTCACCTCTTTAGAGTCGTCGAAACATTTATGATTTAACCGTATAAACTCAGAATATTTTTTCCATTTATCTAAATGCTCCTCGGATAAAAACATCTCATTTAACTGAGATTCGATGATCTTCTTATCAATTTTATAATGAAGATTGGGGGCACCTATCAAACTCAACAAATGATGATATATCTCTTCATTTGTAGCGAGCTTAAGTAACTTACGATGAAAGCGGTTAAGCGTAACATCTTTAAATTTATCAAAAAAATCATCCAGTCCATCATAAAGTTCAACTTCTACATAGTGACCAGGATTTCTTTTTGGGCTGCCACAGTACTCAATGATCTTGTCCATTAAATTGGGAGAGATAGTGCCACTCCCCACCTTCATCTCACTCACTCTAGACTCTTCAAGACCTAGAATCTTTGCCATATCTTTTTGAGTTTTACCTATACTTTTGAAATACGCTATTGCATGATTAATCCAAAGTATCGTGTCATGCTTAGTTAATGGTTCCATCTCTCACCTCCTTAGTTAGTTCGGTCATTAATCTAAAATAACACCTAAAAAATGTAATTACATTTATCATGTAATTTTACGTAATAAATTACATATCATGTTTTTTACTTAAAATAGGCATAAAAAAGTCTTCAAAATGAAGGCTCTTATCTCTCTAAGCTGAAGCGTCTTGACTTTAAACTGGTAAAGCCTGAGAGCGGTTTAGTAAACCATAACTGTCGAAAGCTCATGTGGGAGGGGAAGGACCATTAGTTTAATTTTCTTATCCAGATTTGTCCGGCGCTACGCCATCATAAAAGCGTCCAACTCATTCACGTTTTTAATAATCTTATCTTTCTCGACACCGTATGCTTCTGCCAGCGTAATACTCGCCTCCAGCAATTGGCGGTTATTTTCTACATTGAAGGCAGCTGCTGTCAGCTCCCCTAATGCTGCGAATTCAGACAAAATACGCTTAAGCGTACGGAGCTCAATATCATTAAGCCGTCGGGTGAAATCCTCCATCTTTGCCTCTAGAGCCTGACGAACTTTACCGTCCATATTTTTAGCAACAGTAACCATAAACTTTCCGGAGATAGACCCTATTAATGCGCCTAGAACAGGCACTGGAATTAATGCCTGGCCTGCAACAGACATTGCACCGACGATGGCGGACTCTGCACAGACGATAAGCCCGAGATCCATAAACTCATCAAGATTTATCTCACCTTGTTGGTAAGAGATGGCAAGACTCCCTACTCCTTTGGCAGCAGTGACCAACGCACTAGCAAACGGCGCACCCATTGAGGCATAATTGGTCAGGGTATAAATTGCTCCAGCAGACACTCCACCAATGGATGCACCTTTAAGCACATCGAGGCCCACGTCTTGCCAGTCTTGTACATCGAACTCACCACGAAAGATGTTCTTACCATTACGATACTTTCGATACATCCCCGTTCCGAGAGCAAAAAAACCTCCGAAAGCTGCACCCATAGCCGTTACGCGCAGGCCCTCGCTCAAGGAAGCTAGGTGATCGTCAATAATCTCAGCTTTTTTGGCCTCGTTCTGCTCCGCTAATTGCTGGTCATGCTTATCGAGCGTTTCGTCAATATTTCCCCATTGAACGTCTTTGTAATCAGAGATGCCAGGGCGGACGACATCATCGAAGTGCCGCCCTGTCACACTTTCTATTTCTGTAACTTTATCCCTAATAGCCTGTACCGTTTTTTCGCTCAAGCCTTCCACAGGTTTTCCGTCAATAACATCCTTAATTGTTTGCCAGGAATCTTTAGGAATATGGTAGAAGGATTCACCCTGAGTGAAATCGGGATAAGTATCCATGTGGCTAAGGACATGCTTCAGATTATTATTAATACCATTTATGAATTTTGACTGTACTTCAACGTCACCAATTGTATAGTCCGCAGGGGCTGTGCGGCCTACCCCGTTAAACGTTGCGTGAAGAGCTGATTCTTCCTGTATTCCTTCTTGAATGGCTTGGCGTGCGTTGCGAACACCGACCTCAACTTGCTCAGCAATTTCACCGTGCTTAGTGCTCATTGAACCGAGGATATTATTTGGTGATGTTATGAAATTGCGTATTTTTTGCATTTGCTCGCCAGCTAACTCAAACGCACGTTCCTGCTGCGATAACTGGAACTGTTCATCTTCAATGCGTGTTTGATTAATGGTATTAATCGCACTGCCGATAAACTGATCGCCCACCACGTTATAGCTACGGTTATTGTTCATTACTGGATTTTCTTGTTGATCAATTTTGATAATGCATTGATATGGTTAATCAATGCTGCTAATTGAGTTTTCTGATGTGCATTAAATTTGCTATAGTCACGCGGCGCTGTCTTTTCCAGCACATCAACGATGCTTTCGGTACCGTGATAATGTTCTGACGTTAATAACTTTAACTCCTGTGCACCGTGTTTCATTATCCGAAGTTCACTTGTTTTAACAAGAACCTGGCGCTCTTCCTGCTTCGCTTCATCAATGATTTTTCCGTTCTTTCGACGCGCTAATAAAGTTCCACCAGCAATACCCACCGCGCCTATTCCCCAACCAACTGGGCCAGCCAGCGCCAGTAATGCGCTACCTGCGGACATTCCTCCGCCACCAGCAGCCAGTGCACCGCCCCCTAGCCAGGCCAGAGCTGCGTTTGTTGCCGCTGCGCCGCTTAGACTGGCAATTGCGGTTCCCGTTGATGCTGTTCCAAAGGTTGTTGCAACTGCAAGTGCTGCGGTGGGCGCAAATGCGGCGACACCAGCGCCAACTGCAACACCTGCTGTCGCAGTCCCTTTACCAATGTGTGATGCGCGGTATTCTTCTTCCAGTTTCTCTACCACGTTATCAAATTCAGCAATTTCCGCTTTCAGCTCGCTCCAGGATTTGTCAAATTCTTTAGGTGTATTCGCCAGCTTATTAACAAAGCTTTCGCAACGTGTAATAAGGTTATTGCTGCAATTTTGGCGAAGCAGAAAGAGAGCGGTGATCTCTTCCTGAGTATCTTTAGCCTGCATTTCATAACAGTTCGTTGCATTTTTAAGGCTAGCTAATGCTTCTTTTCTTTCTGCGCCACGTAGCATTTCTTACTCCTGCTGTTTATTGTCAATAATTGTTGCACTACAATTTGTTTCCATTTTCACAATCTGCAGATTGAGCATCTGATGAAAACGCTGTTGCAGGTTAATTGGGGAAATAATCGTGAGGTTTGGTAACCAATATCGCAATAATGGAAATAGTTGGTTTTCATGTGCCATTTGAGTTTGCACAATCAAATCGCCGTTTGATTCTTGTCGTATTAATTTTTGTGCAGGCAGCACGTTTCTACGAAGAAAGTAATAACTGACTTCGGCCGCAATTTTGATCTGTGCAGTCTGCTTATCCAGAGAAAACCATACATCATCCTCTTCAATAAAATACTGCGTAAAATGAGGCTCAGGAGTGAAATGAACTGATGTCAGGTCCAGCCAGCGGATTTTTGCGAGTTGAAACCCTTTAACGCTTCCATTCTCGACAGCACCGAGATACCAAATGCTTTTAATGTTAATGAGTTTATATGGTGCAACAGTGCGAACCTTATTTTTATAGTGGAACTCACAAATTCTATTTTCGCGGATAGCTCTATCAATAAGACTATAGCAACTCTCAAGTATTCGTTTAGCTTCAGGATCCCCACTAAGAGAGCGGATACTTAACGAGGAAAAATCAGGCTGGGAGAAGAGGCATTTAGTCGGAAAGAATTCATCAATACCTAATAGACTTACTAGATTGTGTAGTTCTTTAAGTGTTTGAGATTTAGCATAAGCTGGAGCGAGTCTATAGATACCATCACCATCATGAACTATGCGATCGCTCAGACGATTTAGATCACGATACAATGTGCGCTCACTGATTTTAAATGTTTCCATCAGCTTCTGACGTGATACAAATCCTCGCTGATACAGTTCGGCAATAATAACTGTTATTCTTTGTACCATGACTTCATGTCTGCTCATGTATACTCCATCAATAGTTTTTCTTGATGCTACGATCTCTTACTGACAGGGCATGTCAGTTGGTCAAAGAAAAAACATGTTACTCACTAGTATTTACTTCCCCGCCTACCTGTGGTTTTGTAAAAAAAACACCCATAAAAGTCAACATCTTGATATCATTAACATGAGGTAACACAATTATTCATTGTGGATATTCTTAACTAAGCCGAATCCATCGTTATCGCATCAAGCTTGTTAGCAACCTTGTATCTAAAATCTATCTTTAGTCTTCGCTATTCGCTCACAGACTCCCGACTTTCACAAATTTGTTGATTAACTAAACAGCTTGCTATGCCCACACTTCGCCGAGTGCCATTTTGCTGGTAAGGTATGCGCACTTACCCCATCCTCACAAGCCGGTGCCACGATATCACTGCATCGGCCCAAGTTTTTGTAAAGGGAATACACAGTCACCATGGCAATCAAAAAAACCGAACTCTATTCATCCCTGTGGGCAAGCTGCGACGAGCTGCGTGGGGGTATGGACGCGTCCCAATACAAAGACTACGTACTGACCATGCTGTTTATGAAGTATGTGTCCGATAAAGCCAAAAACGACCCCTGTGCCATGATTGATGTGCCCCTTGGCGCCGATTTCAAAGACATGGTCGCCCTCAAGGGTAAGCCCGATATCGGCGAAGGCATTAACAAAATCATCGCCAAACTTGCTGAAGAAAACGATTTAAAAAGCGTTATCGACATTGCCGATTTTAACGACGAAGACAAGCTCGGCAAAGGCAAAGAAATGGTCGACCGCTTAACCAAGTTGGTGGGCATCTTTGAAGGACTGGATTTATCCGGCAACCGCGCCGATGGCGACGACCTGCTCGGCGATGCCTACGAATACCTGATGCGCCATTTCGCCACCGAATCAGGCAAATCCAAGGGCCAGTTTTATACCCCGTCGGAAGTCTCCAAAATCCTCGCCAAGGTAATAGGCATTAATGCCGGCACCTCCCAAGACAGCACAGTTTACGATCCCACCTGCGGCTCTGGCTCATTGCTGTTAAAAGCCAGCAACGAAGCGCCGCGCGGTTTGTCTATTTTCGGTCAGGAAATGGATAACGCCACCAGCGCTTTGGCGCGCATGAACATGATTTTGCACGACAACGTCACCGCAAAAATAGCAAAAGGCAACACGCTGGCTGCACCTGAATGGAAAGAGACCAACGGCGAGCTAAAAACCTTTGATTTTGCCGTCGCCAATCCGCCGTTTTCCAACAAAAACTGGACCAGCGGCATTAACGCCGAACAGGACGAATTCAAACGTTTTACCTGGGGCGTACCACCCGAGAAAAACGGCGATTACGCCTTTTTACTGCATATCATCAAAAGCTTAAAAAGCACCGGCAAAGGCGCGGTCATTCTGCCGCATGGCGTGTTATTCCGCGGCAACGCAGAAGCCCGCATCCGTGAAAACCTGCTCAAGCAAGGGTATATCAAAGGCATTATTGGGTTACCGGCCAACCTGTTTTACGGCACCGGCATTCCGGCCTGTATCATTGTCATCGACAAAGAAACCGCCGCAAGCCGCATGCTGAAAGATGCTCAGGACCTTAGCAAAACCGCAGGCGGCATTTTTATGGTCGATGCCAGCAAAGGCTTTGCCAAAGACGGCAATAAAAACCGCCTGCGCGCGCAAGACATCCACAAAATTGTTGATGTGTTTACCAAGCAGTTGGAACTGAAAGGCTACAGCCGCTTAGTTAGCTTCAGCGAAATCGCCGGCAACGACTACAACCTGAATATCCCGCGTTATATCGACAGCAGCGACGGTGAAGACTTGCACGATTTATCCGCTCATTTAGCCGGCGGTATTCCAGAGCGTGACGTCGCTGCACTCGACAACTACTGGCAAGTGTTACCCAGCCTGCGCGGCAGCTTATTTGCACCGCTGCGCCCAGGCTATCTCAAAGCCAAGGTCGTGGCGCGTGATGTGAAAAGTACCATCTTAAACCACAGCGAATTTACCGCCTTTGCCACAATGGCCACCGAACCTTTTACCAATTGGTTTGAAGAAGCCAAGCTCGATAGCATCGATGGCAGCGAACTGCCCAAGGCGCTGATTGAGCGTATCAGTGAATCGTTACTGAGTCGCTATGACAATATTCCGCTCATTAGCAAATACGACGTCTATCAGCTGCTGATGGATTATTGGGCTGACGTGATGCAAGACGACGTGTATGTATTGGTGCAAGACGGCTGGGACGCTGGTAAAACCCTGCGCGAGCTCAAGGCCGCCAAGGGCGAAAAGCTGAAAGAAGTACCAGATTTAGTTATCGGCAAAGCCAAATACAAAGCCGAGCTGCTACCACCAAGCCTCTTAATTAAACGCTTTTTTGCCAGTGAACAAACCAAGCTGGAGCAACTACAAGCCGAGCTGGATAGCCTAAGCCAAGAGCTCGAAAGTTATATCGAAGAACACAGCACTGAAGACGGCCTGCTCGCTGAAGCGCTGAACGACAAAGACAAAGTCACCGCAGCTTCAGTTAAAGCCCGGCTGAAACTGGCGCAGGATGCAGACGAACGTAAAGCCTTAAAGCATGTGCAGCAGCTATTTGATAGCGAAACCAGCGCGAAAAAAGCAGTGAAAGAGCAGCAAGACCAGCTCGACCTGTTGGTATTTAAACGCTACGCCACGCTAACTACCAATGAGGTAAAAACCTTATTGGTACAGGACAAATGGCAAACCACACTGCAAGGCAGCATTCAGGCCGAAATTGAACGTATGGGCCAGCAACTGGCAACGCGGGTGAAAGATTTGGAAGAGCGTTATGCCGAACCACTGCCGCAGATTAGCCAGTCGGTGGAAGCATTAGGTGCCAAAGTGGCTGAACATCTGAAGGCTATGGGTTTGGAGTGGGCGCTATGAGTTTACGATCCACGGTTTCCAATATTTTAGAAACGACAAATTCGAAGATTAACTCTTTCAAAAATACTGAAGTGGGCCGAATACCAACTGATTGGGAAGTAGTTAGCCTTAAAGATGTCGCTAGTTTTGGTGGAGGAACAACTCCCCCTAGAAAAGACTTTGAAAAATTTTACGCTTCAGGTGTCCATCCATGGGTTAAAACTCTTGATTTAAATGATGGTTACATCAGCACAACTGAGGAAAAAGTTACAGAAGCAGCTCTTTCTGAAACAAGTTTAAAGATGCACCCAGCGGGAACAGTTTTGGTGGCTATGTATGGGGGATTCAACCAGATTGGCAGAACAGGTTTAATTCAGGTCAGTGCTGCAATAAATCAAGCTCTGGTTGCAGTGATCACCAAGAAGGAAAGACTTGTTCCAGCATATCTACTTAATTTACTAAACTATAAAGTTGATTATTGGAAAACTGTTGCAAGTAGCAGTCGTAAAGATCCAAATATAACTAGCAACGATGTGAAATCCTTCTTATTGCCACTTCCTTGTGTGATCGAACAAACCGCCATAGCCAATGCCTTATCAGATGTGGATGCGTTGATTCAGGAATTGGAAAAGCTGATTGCGAAAAAGCAGGCGATCAAAACCGCGACCATGCAACAACTGCTCACCGGCCGCACCCGCCTTCCAGCCTTCGCTTACCACCCCGACGGACGCAAAAAAGGCTACAAACCCAGCGAACTCGGCGAAATCCCAGAGGATTGGGAGGTTGTAAGTTTTGAACAACTTAAGGATAAAAGGGATGGATGGGCTATCACAGGAGGGCCTTTTGGCTCAAATTTGAAGGCTTCAGATTACACAGACGATGGGATAAGAGTTATCCAACTTCAAAACATTGGCGATGGTTTTTTTAAAAATAGTGAATTTGTTTTCACCAGCCAGAAAAAAGCTGACGATTTAATCTCCTGCAACATTTATCCTGGTGAGATTATCCTTTCTAAGATGGGTGACCCTGTTGCGCGCGCCTGTTTAATTCCTAGTTTTCATAGCAGATATTTGATGTGCTCAGATGGGATTCGTTTAAAAGTTGATAGTCAGAGATTCTCTGAGAAGTTCGTTTTTTATTTTTTGAATTTTCCTCTGTTTAGAAATCAAGCTTTAGATGCAAGTACAGGTTCAACAAGAAAACGAATTGGTCTCTCTGAGCTTCGGGATCTTTTGTTGTTTTCGCCTTCAAAAGAAGAGCAGACCGATATCGCGACAACACTATCTAATATGGACGATGAAATACAGTCACTTGAGCAGCGCCTAAACAAAACCCGCCAAATCAAACAAGGCATGATGCAAGAGCTGCTGACTGGCAAAACCCGATTAGTCAAACCTGCTGAGCTAGCCTGATGAGTACGGAAGCCGCTTGGTTTATTGGCTGGGACGTTGGCGCCTGGCACTGCGACAAGGGCGGTAGCCGCGATGCCTTGGTAATTCTCGATCACCAAGGTAAGCATCTCGGCAAGCCTTGGCGCGGCAATTTGCGCAGCTGCATAGGGCAAAGTGAAAGTTTTAGCCAGTGGCTGCATGTTGTTGCAGGCTTATGTGGGCTACAGCTGCGAAGCCAAGTGGCGCAAGAGCCGCATTCGGTAACCCTCGCCATTGATACACCGCTTGGGTTTTCCAACGATTTCGTCGCGCTGCTAACAGGCACTGCCACCACCAAGCCATTTAGCAAATTCAGTGAAAACCCATACCTATACCGCGAAACGGAGCTGCTGTTATTTCAGCACGGCTTTAGCCCGCTATCGGCAGTCAAAGACATGATCGGCAGCCAAGCCACCAAAGGCCTGCATTTCCTGCGAAAGTTCGGCTTTACGCCAACCCCAAACGGCATCTGGCAGTTTAATCAAAGTAGCCAAAGCAACCAAAACCATTGCCAATACAGCGCATTTGAAAGCTACCCAACAGTGCTAAAAACCTCCGCCTTGGTCGCCCAATACATCGAACAACTGCGCACCCAAACCAACTTCGACAGCTGGCACCAAGACATCAAAGACGCCACCTACTGCGCCGTTGCGGCCTTATTGCAACACCAGCAACCACAGCGGATGGCACGTCCTGAACATGATGTCAGCGCAGAGGGCTGGATATACGTGCCAAAAGCGTGCTTAACCTCTGTTTTAAAGGGATAAGTCTTGGTGTAGTATCATAAAAAAATCCTTTTCCGGCGAGGCCTCAGTGCCAGCCGAAAAACAGGGGATACATCGCTTGTTAAAGCGTTCACAAGGACTCGTGTCTTATGCCTGATAATCAAGTCGTCGATTCTCACCTTTGCTTAAAAAGTGTCTATGAACTGTTAGATCAGCACTTTTATATCCCAGCCTATCAACGCGGTTATCGCTGGACGGAGATCCAAGTGCGGGAACTGCTGGATGACATCTGGGAATTTATTCAACAGACATCTGCAGACAAATCAGCGTTCTATTGCCTACAACCCATTGTGGTGGTTAAGCGCAATCATCAGTGGGAGCTGGTAGATGGTCAGCAGCGGCTGACAACCCTGTACATCATTCTGCACTATCTGGAAAAAGAGCATTTGCGACGGAAGTTGACAGAGGCTTACAAGAAGTCACTGTATTCGATGGAGTACGAAACCCGCGCAGAGAGCTCGGCCTTTCTGCGGGATATTCTGCCGGCCGCTGAAACTGACAATATTGATTTTTACCATATTGCCAAAGCCTATGAGGTAGTGACCGATTGGTTTAGAGATCGTGACTACAACGATAACAACCAGCTACTTGGCACGCTGCTAGCAAAGCCGGACAGCGCCCAGTCCGTAAAAGTCATTTGGTACGACTTGAGTGATGAGTGTATCGATAATGACTATGCAGTTGATGTATTTTCGCGCATTAACATCGGCAAAATACCGTTAACCAATGCAGAGCTGGTAAAAGCGCTGTTGTTGCAGCGTAGCCACTTTGAACAAGGGCAGGCCAGCCTGAAACAGATACAGATTGCCTCCGAATGGGACATAATTGAGAAGCAGCTGCAGCAATCCGACTTCTGGTATTTCATTTACAACGCCGATTCATACAGAAAGTACGAGACAAGAATCGAATACATTTTTGACTTGATGAAGAGCAAGAAGCCCGGAGATGAACCCTACTTTACATTCCATCAATTCAACAGTGCTTTGAAGCAGGGTCAAACTAATATTGAAAGTCTATGGAGGGAGATACAGGACTACTTTCTTACTTTCGACGAATGGTTTAGGGACAGGGAACTGTACCATTTGATTGGTTTTTTGGTGGATTGTGGGCATAGCGTTGCAAGGCTCAAAACATTCGCTGAACAGAACTGTACAACCAAGACATCGTTTAAGGCCTACCTGAAAGATGAGATACGCAAAGAGGTTCGTTGCCAGTTGTCTGAGCTGACTTACGGTGATCCGAGCATCAAAAAAGTCTTGCTGTTATTCAACATCCAGACTCTCTTGGCAACAAAAGAGGCTGATGTGCGATTTCCCTTTGATCGTTATAAAAACGAGCGCTGGAATATCGAACATATTCAATCGCAAACTAACACAGAACTCTCTGGTGCAGACCGAGATGCATGGCTCGATGATATGCACGAGTACTTTAATTCGCCTCATTTGGATGAAGACCCCAAAGTTAACCGATTCATAAAGCAGATCAATCAACTAAAAGAACAGACTAAAGTCGATGATAATAAATTCAGCGTCCTGTACAACGAGTTGTGTACTTATTTCGTAGGTGAGGATCAGGAGATCTCCTGGCTTCATGATATTGGTAATCTGGCACTGCTCGACGTGACAACTAACTGTAGCTATAAGAACGCCCTGTTTCCGGTGAAGCGTTTGCGCATTATTAGAAACGACATGCGAGGCGTATTTGTGCCTATTTGTACCAAGAATGCTTTTCTCAAATTCTACAGTCGTTCGTCCACAGACCTTATGTACTGGCGCGAGGCGGATGCTGATGATTATACCCGGGCGGTCGCTGAGGTACTGTCAGATTATCTACCGGAACAAGGGGGAGTGGATGAGTAACCAGACACTTTTAGCCCAATCAGGGGAGCGGCTGAGCTTTTTTCAATTGTTCAGTATAAAGCGCCTTAAGGTTGAGATTCCCATCATTCAGCGGGACTACGCACAAGGGCGCGAGAAGCAATCGGCAGTGCGGACGGCGTTTCTGGATGCCTTGTATGTGTATCTGCAAGAAGGAAGACCAAATCGAGATCTCGATTTTGTCTATGGCAGAGTCATCCCACGCAAGGATACAGGTAGGCTAAAGGAGTGTGATGAAACGGCAGGCCAGTTTATTCCTCTGGATGGTCAGCAACGTTTGACCACGCTGTTTCTACTGCACTGGTATCTGGCTCAGATTTCAGGCAAAGCTGACTTCTTGCGAGAGTATTTGAGTATTAACGGGCGTTCGCTATTCACTTATGAAACCAGAAGCAGTTCACGGGAGTTTTGCGATTCCCTAATGTCGAATGACGTTAACTTTGGGGGCTTACTAACCGACAAGAAAGGACAAGAAAGCGTTGCCCTAACGATTCAGGATGCTGGCTGGTTTTTTCTCTCTTGGGCGAGTGACCCAACCATACGGGCAATGCTGACAATGTTGGAGGCCATTCATCAGAAATTTGCAGGACATGCTGACTTCTTTGATCGCCTTGTGGATGAAGAATTGCCGGTGATCACCTTTCTCTATTTAAACCTTCATGAGTTTAAACTCACTGACGATCTTTACATCAAGATGAACTCTCGGGGTAAGCCGCTTACTCATTTTGAAAACTTTAAAGCTAGGCTGGAGAAGAAGATAAAATCGTTTGATGCACCATGGCCGGAGTTCAGATTAAGGTTTCGGCAAGAGGCAGTTTCAGGCTACGAATATTTCATTCACAAAATTGATACTGACTGGGCCGATGTGTTTTGGGTCTATCGAAACGAAGCCACAAAAGATAATACCTACGATGATGAATTGATGAACTTGATCGCGTTGGTAGTAGCGAATGAACATCTTCTGAAAAGCGAAGGAGAAAGTGGCCTGTTTGGTTTAGGTGGTAAGCTGCTACGACTTTCATTTGTTGAGTATGAGGAGTGTGGTTGTCTGTCGCAGGATTGCCTCATTAAACTCATGACAGTGCTGGATCTGCTGCATCATGGTGGGACATACGAAGGGCGCGTCAAGCCTTACCTCGATGCCAATCCTTACTATGATGAGGAAATCACCTTAAAGCGTGTTATTTCCAATCTCTCAAGCTACCCCGAGAAACTACGTTTCTATGCCTTTTATGGCGCGGTTGCCAAAGGGATGAGAGATAGTGAGTTGATAGCATGGATGCGTATAGTTTTTAACCTTACTGAAAACACCATCTTCAATACAGTGACTGAGTATTACAGGGCGCTCAAGTCTATTCAGGAATTGCTCAGTCGCAATCAATCCATACTCGACCTTTTGAAGGCCAATGTAGAGATTAGCGGTTTTATCAAAGACCAGATAATTGAAGAAAAGATCAAAGCACACCTTATCAGCAGTTATCCAGAGTGGCAGCGAGAGATCGTTGAGCTTGAAGGCCATCCATTTTTCAGAGGGCAAATTGGTTTTATCCTTAAATTCGCTGGCATCGTTGAATACTACTTTGAACACGGTGATACCAATTGGGACGATCAAACCAGTGATTATCTGGAGCGTTATCGTCACTATGCCCATGCTGCATCCGCGGTGTTCTTGCTAATTAACAAAGGCTCTGAAGATATTAACTATGCCTGGGAGCGAGCGGTGTTGACGAAAGGTTTTTACCTAACTTTTTCCACCGCTAATCGATTTAATTTATTAAGTACACGCGTAACTAAGAACAACATTGAACGGGACCACAGCTGGAAGCGGCTTCTTCGCTCTCTTGAAAAATCCCACCAATGGGACGAAAGGCAAAGCTTTGTGAAGGCTGTGCTGGATGACCCCGATTTTGATTTGGATGATGTAAGTAGGTCCTTGGAAACCATATGTCGCAATGCGTTAAATGCTTCAGAAGATAGAAACTGGCGAATGATGCTGATTGAGGAGCCAAAACTCTGGAGCCTTTGTAATCAGGGATTCATAGCAAAGCATGGAGAACAAGTGTTTCTGCTTCATGAGTTACAGCGAAACCATCTGCACAGCGAACTTCATTCGAAGTATTTGGAGCTGATGTTAACCAACGAGAATTTTAACGCCAGTCCATTTCGTGTTTTCAACTATGTACTAAGTAGGTCCTCAGATCTATACCCCTGCCTTTCATTTGATGGCATGTGGTATCAGGACTGTTCTTATGCGTTGACAGTCTGGTATGACTCCATACATTACCAGGTTGAGTTTGTCGCAGAAAACGGAAAATCATTTTCTGAAGAGCTGGTTAGTTTACTAGGTGGACTTAGTTTTATGACCGAAGAACAAGATGAAGATAGTGAACTCCAAGGATGTAGCTATTCGTGTAAAACAACCCAAGAGGTAAGGGATAAGTTAGCGACAGTTTTTGAAACACTGAGGGTACTTACGGATGACTAACGTTGGCCAAAAAGAGAAAGCCACTCAAAAGCGGGTTATAACACTATTCACTCAAGAGCTTGGCTATCGCTATTTAGGCGATTGGAAAGATCGCGCCAATAACCGCAACGTTGAGGAAGCCATACTCAGCGAGTGGCTGAGTCGCCGTGGTGTGTCGGAAGCCTTAATAACCCGGACACTGCGTCAGCTGGACAAAGCGGCGAGCCTGGGTGAAGGCAAGCATTTGTATTACGCCAATAAAGACGTATATCAGCTGCTGCGCTATGGCGTAAAAGACAAAGAAAGTGCCGGTGAGCAAAACCAAACCGTGTGGCTGATTGATTGGCACAACCCTGAGGCGAATGATTTTGCCATTGCCGAAGAAGTGACAGTTAAAGGCGAAAACAAAAAGCGCCCTGATTTGGTACTGTATGTAAACGGTATCGCGCTGGGGGTGATTGAACTTAAGCGTTCCAGCGTGTCGGTGTTTGAGGGCATAGCACAAAACCTCGATAACCAGAAAAAGGACTTTATCCGTAACTTTTTCACCACCATGCAGTTGGTGATGGCCGGTAATGATACCCAGGGTCTGCGCTACGGCACTATTGAAACCACGGCTAAGCATTATCTGGAGTGGAAGGAAGACTGCCCCAATCCTTTCGAGTACATTCTCGATTTTCATTTGAGTCGGATGTGCGATAAAGCCCGTTTTCTTGAACTTATCCACGACTTTATGGTGTTTGATGCAGGCCGAAAAAAGACCTGTCGCCACAACCAATACTTTGGCATTAACGCCGCTAAAAAATATATCGCCCGCCGCGAAGGCGGCATTATTTGGCATACACAAGGTTCAGGCAAAAGCCTGACGATGGTTTGGCTGGCTAAGTGGGTCCGAGAAAATGTGCAGGATGCGCGGGTGCTGGTGATTACCGATCGCACCGAGCTTGATGAGCAAATCGAGAAGGTGTTCTTGGGTGTCGATGAAGCGATTTATCGCAGCAAAAGCGGTGCCGATCTGGTGGAAAAACTTAATCACCCCAATCCCTGGTTGCTGTGCTCACTGGTGCACAAGTTTGGTCGCCACACCGAAGAGGGAGAAGAGTCCACCAGCAATGCCGATGAGTTTATCCGCGAAATGAAACAAAGTTTGCCAGCGGACTTTGCGGCTAAAGGCAATGTGTTTGTATTTGTGGATGAGTGCCATCGCACCCAATCCGGTTTACTGCACGATGCCATGAAGGGCATTTTGCCTGAAGCGCTGTTTATCGGTTTTACCGGTACCCCGCTGATGAAGAAGGACAAGAAAAAGTCTGTCGAGGTGTTTGGCCGTTATATTCATACCTACAAGTTTGATGAAGCGGTGGCCGATGGTGTGGTGTTGGATTTGCGCTATGAAGCGCGAGACATTGATCAGCGTGTGAAGTCGCAGAAAAAAGTCGATGACTGGTTTGAAGCTAAAACCAAGGATTTGTCGCACCTCGGCAAGCTGCAAATCAAGCAAAAATGGGGCTCAATGCAGAAACTGCTCTCAAGCCGCGCCCGGCTGGAGCAGATTGTTGGCGATATTCTAATGGACTTTGACACCAAGCCACGCCTGAAAGATGGCTATGGTAACGCCATGCTGGTGTGTGCCAGTGTTTATCAGGCGTGCAAGGTGTACGAAATGTTTGCCAATGCCGGGTTTGAGGGGCGTTGCGCCATCGTCACCAGCTACCAACCTAATGCCTCCGAAATTAAAGGGGAAGAAACCGGCGCTGGCGCCACTGAAAAGCTTCAAAAGTACAAAATTTACCGCAAAATGTTGGCGGAATTTTTTGAGCAGCCAGAAGACGATGCCGCAAAGCGGGTTGAAGAGTTTGAGAAAATCGTTAAGCAGCGTTTTATCGATGAACCCGGGCAAATGCGGTTGCTGATTGTGGTTGATAAGCTGCTCACCGGTTTTGATGCGCCATCGGCAACCTACTTGTATATAGACAAAAAGATGGCTGACCATAACCTCTTTCAGGCCATTTGCCGAGTGAACCGACTAGACGGTGATGACAAGGATTATGGCTACATCATTGACTACAAGGACTTATTTAAGTGTCTTGAAAAGACCGTTAACGATTACACCAGCGAAGCCTTCGAAGGCTATGACCAGGAGGACGTGGCTGGTCTGTTGAAAGACCGCTTGAGCATGGCCAAAAGCGACTTGGATAATGCGCTGGAGGCGGTAAAAACCCTGTGTGAGCCCGTGCAGGCACCTAAGCATCAAATAGATTACCAGCACTATTTTTGCTGTAAGCCCGGAGCCCAGGAAGAAGAGCTCAGTGAAAAAGAAGCGCTGCGACTCACGCTGTACCAGAGCGTATCCAAACTCATCCGCTGCTTTACCAATATCGGCAGTGAAATGCAGCAAGCCGGCTACACCAAGGCCGAAGCGGATGCCATTCGCCAAGAGGTTGAGCACTACAGCAAGGTGCGTGATGAAATCAAAATCGCTAGTGGTGATGTGGTTGATATGAAGCAATTTGAGCCGGCTATGCGGCAAATGCTTGACTTGTATATTGATGCGGATCCCAGTGAGACCTTGATGGATTTTGAAGAGCTGGGACTGATTGAGCTGATTGTGCAAAAAGGCACAGAAGCCCTGGATGGCTTACCCAAGGACATGAAGAACAATAAAGAGGCAATGGCCGAAGCTATCGAGAACAACGTGCGCAAGACCATCGTGGACGAGAACCCGGTTAACCCCAAGTACTATGAGCAGATGTCAGTGCTGCTGGATGAACTGATTGCACAGCGTCGTCAGCAAGCCATCTCGTACCAGGAGTATCTGGAAAAGGTACGTGAACTAGCGAAGAAAGTGAAATACCCCGCCAGCACGGGGGCCAGTACCTATCCTAGCAACATGGATACCATGGCTAAGCGGGCCTTGTACGATAACTTCGGTAAAGATGAAGTGCTGGTTACCAAAATAGATACCGCCGTCAGATATACAAAAAAGGCGGAGTGGCTTGGCGACAAATTCAAAGAAAAGGAAATCGCCCGAGCAATCCAACAGGAAACGGCCGAGTACGAAGTGAACGTCAAGGCGGTGATGGATTTGGTCAAAGCACAAAAAGAGTACCATTAATGGCTGAAGTGACTATAGGTTCAATTACCATTGACTTGCAGCGTAAGCCAATTAAAAACTTGCATATTTCAGTACTGCCGCCAGAGGGCAAGGTGCGGGTTTCTGCGCCGATGCAACTCAGTGACACAGCGATAAGGATGGCTGTGGTAAAGCGTCTTGCCTGGATCCGAGAGCAGCAGGCTGATTTTGCCGCCCAGCCACGTCAGTCAGAGCGGGAAATGTGCAGCGGCGAAACCCATTACCTGTGGGGCCGAGGTTACCGGCTTGATGTGTGTGTGTCATCGAGTGCTAGCGTCAAACTCAAGGGCGGCCGCATTGCTATTACCAGCAAAGCTGAGCTCTCGGCCGAAAAGCGACAGCTCATTTTGCAGGATTGGTATCGGCAAGTATTACGCAAACGACTCGCGCCATTGATGCAGCAATGGCAAGAACGAATAGGCGTTACACCTTCATTTGTCGGCATTAAGCGAATGAAAACCAAGTGGGGCAGCTGCAATCCGAATACCGGCAGGATTTGGTTAAATCTCGAGCTGGTAAAAAAGCCGCCAGAGTGCCTGGAGTTCATCATAGTGCATGAGCTTATTCACTTGCTTGAGCGCCACCACAACGAACGCTTCAAAGCCCTGATGCAGCAACACTTGCCCAAATGGCCTGAGTATCGCCGAACGCTTAACCGCTCTCCCTTAGCATTTGATAGGTGGGGATATTAGCTAAGTAATGTTGCACTCTACTTATGTGATGAATTGCCGGGAATGACAGCGTGCTTTCGAGATAAAATTTCTGGCTGGATCGATTTTAACCCAAAATGCAGATATCCATAACCAGAACACTGATGCCGGATAATTTTTATCGTAATAATGAGATAGGATAAAAAATGTTGGATTTGATTACACATCTGTTGCCTGATTTTTCCCAACTGCTTATCGGCAGTCCTGCCAGTATCAGTGTATGGTTTTGGTTACTGACAGCATTGATTTTTTTGTCTTCGTTTATGCTTCTGGTGAAGCATTACTGGCACTTTAAGAAGCGTCGTCGAGCTTTGATCTCTTTGCTTAATAACCAAACTCGAGAAACGCTCGCAACGGATCGTCGTGAGACATTACAAAAAGCGAAACAACTGGATGCTGACAAGGTCGGTATGTTGTGGCAAGAGTTTGATGAAAGCCTTGTCATATCACCAGACAAGAAGCATCTTTTTAATACCTTGGATGCCGAACATTTTTTTAATGCCCGCACCTTGGCGACGGGACTGACTTCCAGTCGTTTACTTGCAGCAACCCCCAGCTTTCTAGTGGCTATAGGCGTGCTTGGCACCTTTGTAGGACTTACCATTGGATTGGGTGGTCTAGAGGGTAGCACCGGAGAAATTGAGACCTTGAAGAGTGGGATCGACAAACTTATTTCTGGCGCATCTGTTGCTTTTATGACTTCTGTCTGGGGGGTGTTTTTCAGCCTCCTGCTTAATTTTATTGAAAAGCTGTTTGAGCGAAATGCCTTAAAGCAAATACAGGAGTTACAAAACACGATTGACTTTCTTTATCCAAGGCTCCCCGCCGAGCAGTCACTGGTGCATATCGCCGAATACGGTAAAGAAAGCAAAGAAGCCCTTCAAGAACTGCACGAAAGGATAGGCGACCGACTGCAAGAAAGTATCACTGGCATGAGCGAAGCCATGCAAAATGCGCTTACGGATACCCTAAATAACATTATGGGACCGGCAATCCATACTTTGGTTAATTCTACCAGTCAGCAATCAAGCCAAGTGATGGAGAATCTGGTTGGTAGTTTTATGGAGGGTATGAGCTCAGCGGGCAAGGTACAGGGTGAACAACTGGAGAAGGTAGCTGCTGATGTAAATAGTGCCGTCAGCAATATGAGCGAACGCCTTGAGGAACTCTTCAACAAATTGAGCACTCAGCAAGTCACCAGCCTGACAGCCCAGGATGAGCAAGCATTGCGCTTCCAAGGGATGTTGCAACAACTGACCAATTCAGCTGATGAGAAGCAAAGTTTACTAGAGAAGCGTTTTGGCAAGATGATGGCGGACTTATCTTCGCAGCACGAGCAGCAGCAATCTGCACTCCTAGAGCACAAGCAGAAAATGCTGGGCGGCTTGGAAGCCGCCAGCCAACAGCAAATAGATGCAATGACGTCGGCCGTGAAACAGCAGCAAAGTTCCCTTCAAGATAAAGTTGGTCAAATACTTAGTAGCTTTAGCGAGCAGGGCGCCGCAGCGGAGGTAAGAGAACAGGCGCGGCAAGAGAAGTTCCAGCATCAACTTGAAGCTGTAACTCAGCAGCAACAGGATTTACTGACTTCGTTGGCGAATACAGTTCAAGCCAGCCAACAACAAAGTCAGATCATGGCAGAGCAGCACCAGCAATTACTGACTCGTTTGCAACAAGTAGCAGAAGCTACGACACAGAGCTGCAAGCATATGGATAGCAGTGCTAATCAGTTGGGTTTACTGTCAACCAATGTGCGTTCTGCCGCTGAGATACTGGGGCAACGACTTGCGCAAGTAACAGCGAGTATTGAACAAGCTGGAAGCCAAAACGCCGCGCTGACTAAACAGTTGACTCAACAAGCCTCAATGCTGGAAAAATTGCAGGGAACTTTGATTTTGAGTGCTGAGCGTTTCGAGCAGGCAGCCAGCGAGGCGCGTAATGGCTTTGGCGATATGAAGCAGACTCAGCAGCAATTTTTGGCCGGCGTGAAAGACGAATTTACTTCGTTAGGGGAGACATTGCGTTCTCAGGTTGAAGCCATAGAAAAGCAAGCTGAGCAGTGGCTGCAAAAGTACTCGAGTGAAGTGAGCTCACAGGTACATGAGCGTATGGATCAATGGAACAAGGTTTCTCTCGAGTACGCCACCAAGATGTACCACACCGCAGAGGCGATGAGCAGTGTTCTAGATGAATTGGAGCAACGCTGATGCAATTTCGTAAAACTTATAACGCCAATGTAGATGAAGAAAATCCGTATTGGATGTCCTTTTCTGACATCATGTCTGCACTGCTCGTTATCTTTATTTTGGCTTCGGTGATTTTGATACTGAGGTTGATGGAGATCCAAAAAGAGCTTGAGCAGAAGCAAATAATGTTTGAAGAAGAAATTGTCGCTCTGAAACAAGCAGAACAAATACGTCGAACCATTCTGGATGAGGCTGTGGAGACCTTGCGTAGCAGGGGCATTCAGGTCGAAGTAAGTCAGAATAACACCGTACTGAGTATACCGAATGAACTGCTTGGTTTTGACACAGGCGCTTTTGAGATAAGCCCAATGTATCAAGCTCAGGCCAAAGAAATCGGTGAGGTACTTAATATGGTTATCTCTCGAGATAACCGAGTTGAGTACCTTGATACCATCTTTATTGAAGGACATACAGACAACAGAACGATGCAAGGTTTTATGGGTAAAGGTAACTGGGGCCTGTCTACGTTCCGAGCAATTTCACTTTGGCAGTTTTGGGAAGCTTCATTATCAGGCAATGAGCGATTGTCCCGCCTGAAAAATCGAGATGAACGTCCACTTTTTTCTGTCAGTGGTTATGGAGAAACCCGGCCTGTAGTATTTAATCAATTAACCGAAGAAGATTTTAGGCGAAATCGCCGTATAGACATCCGTTTTACCATACGTAGGCCAGACAGTGCTCAGTATGAGCAAGTTAAGGAGCGGCTTAACGAGGAGCTGCAGCAATGAAGTTGCCAGAGACCAAGTCAGCATTGACCTTGTGGTCTTTTCCCTCTGCAAACGCGTGGGATGCATTGCTTACAAAAACTTCTAGGATGGAGGCGGCAGCAGGTCAAAACAGCGCATTTGCAGAGATGTTAGCCAAGCTTCGTAATATGGCGATGTCTGGCCGATTTGAAGAATTACCGGCGCTTTTAAAACGCAGGCTAACAGCAAGAGCTCTCAGTTGGTTTTGGTTAACCGATGACCGATTTGCTGAACGACTTCTTAGCCGGCAACTGCTCTCAACACTGCTCAATGCTCAGCAGCCGAGACTGACTCGCATTACGCTGCAACAATTGATGCAACTCTATTTTCGCCGTTTTGATTTGCTGGACCAACATGATGGGTTTCGTGAAGTGCTGGAGCAAGCATTACTATCACAGTTGGCAAAACTGCCTGAATCCCGTATTGCATCTTTGCGACCCAATCCTCTTGTCATACTTAAACAGGAGGGAAAACGGTTACTTACCTTGGATGGGCCTCGTCAGCTAGCAGAGGAAACACTGAAGGCAGGGCGAGAGCTCGGTGCAACATTCAATGACCTTGGCTTACAAGGTCTGGATGATGGTCGTTATGGCGATGTTTGCAGGGCTCATTTCTACTTGGAAACGTTACGCCATTTACCTTTGGATAACTGGTCATCGGTGATGGATGAGCTGCTAAAGCCATCAGTCAGTAAGGCGCCGTTTGAGGCTGGCCGATGTATAGGCCATGCCGCGCTGGAGATCCTGATTGACCGTTCAGGTCAAGAGGCGAGTGAACCTTGGCAGTCATTTATTCTAGACCTGGCTGGTGACCCTAGGATCGCCAGTTCAGCTTATAATTATCGGCAATGGTGGCAACCCCTTGGCGAAGTCCGTATTCAGAAAGTTAGAAGCTGGCTATCCAAAGAGGATCTGCGGCTTTTTCTGCAGGCAGTGGAACAATATGGGCTTGAGAGTAGAAACACTGAGTTACAGCGGATGTTCCCTGCAAGAAAGCTGTTTCTTGAGGGGTTGTTCAAACTCAAGCTTATTCGCAATACCCGTTTGCTACTAGGCAATAAAGCGCAACAAATCGTTAAGTCTATTCTTGGACAAGAGGTAAAGACCAGCTTCGCCACCATGGATGGCCCTATGAATGATAAAGCTGTCATCTATTTGGACTGTGGTGATTTTTGCTTGGTAGAAGGTTCACACAGCTTTAAAATATGGGTCTATTTAGCCCCGCCAAGTGACTTATTGACCAGTTATGAAAAGCCTGCATTCAGTCATTCGACCCTGACGTCTGCGATTCCTGCTCATTACAGAAAGCGATACGGGAACTTACCTCTCGAGAGCTTCGTACATACTCCTCATATTTGGCAACACAAGGTGTTTACCTTCCTGGCTGAAAATGGGATTGGCCTAGATATCGAGCAACTGCTAAGCAACCAAGACTATCAAAACCAGTTGCGGCGATTTGGGATCCCGGTTGTTAGTGCCAATAGGACCGTGGTGCCAATACCACAAGCTCCTAACGTCAACTCCGCGCAAGGTGTTGAATTCAATCCGTCAAAAAAGACCATTAATCGCTCATTGCAGGCAGACAAGTTAACCGCGTTAAGCTCGAACGATAGTAAAGAAACAACTATTGGAACTCCAATAGCTAATGCTGGTAGTTCTCAGTATTCCCCTCACAAGACTGAAGAAGTTAAGAAGCTGTCTGAAAAAATGCTTTCATCGTTAAAGAAAAGCCTTAAGTCCAGTGACAATATGACTGTTCCAGTGAAGCGTCCCACGTTGGAAACACTCAATACAATGGAGTTAAGAGTACTAAAATACTTTGCTGAAAATCCGGGCGACAAAGCTATGCACAAAGCGGCATTAGCCTTGGCTTTGGAAATTGTTGATATAAAAAAGCTCCTGGCGGGGACTCTTGCGGATCTTTGTTGGCAAGATACTCATAACGGCTGGCATCTTACATCGGCAGCAATAAAAGCAATGGCTGCACTTGAAGAGCAGAAAGCTAATGACACTAAAGCTTTCGATACCAAACTTTCAACCTCTCACGGTAGTGCCGATACAGATAGCGTGGTGGACAGAGAGGACGTCACTGTAGAAAAGACTTCTAGCAAAGTAGATTCAGATACTGGTGCTAAGATTGATTACCGTAATCCAAAGCCAATGACGATACCCAACCAATACCCTTTGGTTGGCCGACTTAAACCAAGAGAGCTTAAGTTACTTGAATACTTTGCTGCTAATTCTGGTGATAAAGCTCGGCATGCCGCGAATGTTCTAGGGATGTCAGTAAAAGAAGTTAACCAACTACTCTATGGTCCACTCGCAAAACTCTGTGGGCAAAATTCAGAATACGGATGGTACCTTAAATCTTCTGCTTCTGAAGAATTGGCAAATTATAAAGAACACCAACGAGGCCTCTAAATGCGATTAGGTGAATTTTTACGTTCCTTTATCGGTGAAGAGGATAATACAATCGATGCCCTGCCTGGATTCCATTGCCAAGCTGATTCCAACGGGCTTAATTTCTACTTGCCAGCAGAGGAGTTTAAGTTACTTAAAGCAGGTAAGGGGAACACCCGTCGTAAGGTTCAACTTATCACCTTAAACATGCTTGCAGAGCAAGGTGCAGCTGAAACTACCGCAAATGGCTTTCATATCGAGGCAGAAGATGTTGCAGGAATGGACGCCGAACAGGCCGAGATTTTGCAACTTCCTTCCCGTTTCTCTGGACAATTTTTAACATCTATCCAAGGTCGAACCGGTAACAGCGGATTTCGGGTAACGATAACGGCCAAAATGCATGATGGCGAAGCCCCCTTTACGCGTAAAGGTCCATTTCTTTTTTTGGGCAGTCAGGAAAAATATTGGCTGACACCTGCCGAATTAATGGGGCTGATGGCCTGGGAACAGCATGAAACTCTGGCACCAGATCATCGAGGTGAAGGAGCAAACTTACGGCTGATGGCCGAGCTACAGACTGCTGCGCGAAGCGGGATGTCAATTGACCTCAGCCATTTTGAACGGCTAGAGGTGATAATACCTAACAATATAGGTGTCATTGCTACCCGTATGCCAGATGGTAGCCTTCAGCTTTGCCCAAGCTTGGGAGATGGCTCCACTCCGGATCAATTGCAGAAGCGTTGGGCACAAATCGATAAGAGCGCAAATGGTGGTGTTTTACGAATCGATAATCGCGTGGTTCTGCTGGACGAAACTAGGTTAGCAGCGATTAGTAATATATTGGCCAATACTCGCATTCCAGCTGACAAAGTCGCCGAGTTTGTCTCCACCCCTACAGCCTTTTTGGATGCTGCTCTAGTCAATCTAGAGGTCGGTTTTTCTATACGAGTCGCGGGTGTGGGTCGGCTACAGCACATGGATTTTGGCGGCCTAGACACTAAACAGAATGACTGGTTTGCCTTAGATGCTCGCCCCTCTCCTCCTCATGTGCTTACAAAACTCCTCCAGTCCCCTGAAGAATTACAACGCTTTGAGGAGCAGTTACAGTCAGCTAGAGCTCAAGGTGCTACTACAATGACTGTTGGCGAAGAAACCATCGATATCACAAATACTAAAGCCGTAGATGAACAAGTTGAGGCAATCAAACAGAGATTTGGAGCTATTTCAGACGTTGAATTGGTAACCGAGTTTGAAGAAACAGAGATAATCAATGAGGATACTAAGGAGCGGGTTGCAGTCATCCTCAAGGAAGCGGATGCTATTCACGCCACCTTACAAGACAAGGCCAGTCAGGCGATCTTGCATACCGCTCCTGATTGGTCTCAGTACGCACGCTCCCCTTTCCCTCACCAGCAAGAAGGCATCGAGTGGATGTTGAAGTTGTTGAATGTGGCTTTGAGCGAAGATCCGGAGGAACTTTACCGTCTCCAAGGTGCGCTGCTAGCCGATGACATGGGGTTGGGGAAAACCTATATGACCTTGGTTGCGGTTGGTGAATACCTACACCATCAGCGACGAGAGGGCAAAGCTGAAAAACCTATTTTAGTGGTGGCCCCCTTGAGTCTGCTTGAAAACTGGGAAGACGAGGTGACTAAAACCTATAACAGCGATCCTTTCCGAGACATAGTGGTATTGCAAACTGGACGGGATCTTGCCCGCTTTCGGGTTCAAGGTGAAGAACGCGAATCAGCTCAATTAGCATCGCTAACCGATGAGAGCGGTATGCTGGATGAACAAAGCATCCGCTATGCCTTAGCAATAGGCCCAGAGGCTGGGGTTAAACGGCTCGATATGGACAAGCGCTTGGTGCTGACAACCTATCAAACATTACGGGACTACCAGTTTTCACTATGTCGCATCGACTGGGGTATGGTCATCTTCGATGAGGCTCAGAATATCAAAAACCCTAATACCCTCCAGACCCGTGCGGCAAAAGGACTTAAAGCAGACTTCAAGCTGCTGGCAACCGGAACCCCAGTGGAAAACAGCCTTGGTGATTTCTGGTGTTTGCTAGACACGGCCCAGCCGGGGCTATTAGGCAGTTGGCAACACTATCGTGATAGCTGGATTAAACCGATCCTGAATGCTGATGAGTCTGAACGCGACCATATACGGGCCCAAGTAGGCGAGAAGCTACGCCACACAGTAGGTCACTTTATGTTGCGCCGAGTCAAAGAAGATCAGTTAAAAGGGCTACCTAGCAAGACCATCTGCGGAGGTGTACCACAAACAGATAATCTACAGCAGCAATATCACCCAGAATTAGCCCGCGTCATGAACGGCACGCAGTTACGAGCTTATGATGCTGTTCTTGATGATTATCGTGTTCGCAAAGCGAGTGCTGACAACATGCAGGGGGCAGCCTTGGCAGCACTCTCCCAACTAAGAAGCATCTCCTTACATCCCAGATTAGATGAAGAAACTTCACTCTACAGCCAGAATGCCAAACAAGCTCGCATGTTGATGATGGAATCTGGCAAGCTTGCAATAGTCCTACAACTGTTGGAGCAAATCTGCAGTAAAAACGAGAAGGTCATTCTCTTTATGATGACCAAGCGACTACAACGGGTACTTAAGTTATGGCTTGATCAGATATACGGCATGGACATTGCGGTTATCAACGGAGACACAAAAGCTGTTGCCAGCAAGCCAGAAGATCTTACTCGCAAGAAGCTAATCAGCCAATTTGAGGAGAAACCCGGGTTCAATATACTGATTATGTCCCCAGTGGCTGCTGGGGTGGGTCTGACCGTGGTAGGAGCCAATCATGTAATCCATCTTGAACGTCACTGGAACCCTGCAAAGGAAGCCCAAGCTTCAGACCGAGTCTACCGCATCGGACAGCAGAAACCAGTGTTTATACATTTACCAACACTTACCCACCCACAATATGATGCCTTCGATGTGCATTTAGATAGACTACTTCGAGGCAAGTTGATGTTAAAAGATGCCGTAGTTACCCCCGAAGTGGTGAGCGAGCGCGAGATGGCACAAGCGATGGGGCTATAAAGGAGCCTTTTATGGCTGATTTACAATCCCTCTGAGCGTTTAAATGTATCACCATGCTGCAGTTCAACTACAACGTAATACGGCATTAAGTGACAAAATGGCTGTATATAAGCTGTCTGGCGGTATCCATTGAATTGATCATCAGGGCGACAAGACAAGCGCATCCCAGTAAAGGCGATGCGCTTGTCTATATGTCAAGTTATTGCCCTGCTTGAATAGTCTTTTCCATTCAAGTGCTTAACAGTAAGTTTTGACTGTTGTCCTACCCTAGCTTTTTTCGGTCGTTCCCTTGGTTTAGTTGGTTATTTTTAGTTATTGCTTATAGGCTTACTTATAGAGGGGTGCAGCCAAGAAAAAGCATTTCAATCTAGTAATGGGGGACATTCTTAGCCTTCGAAGGCAGGAAGTTGTAAGGGATAGCCTGAACTTAATGAATGCGCAGTAAAACAAGTGTTGGTTTGTATTAAACAGCGGTACGTTGAATATCACGCTCCTCTATCCTTTCTAAAATCCAGTCTTGCACTTCACTTTCCACCCAAGCGGCAGCTCGGCTACCGAGTGACACCGGTCTGGGGAATGTTCCTTCTGCGATGTACTTGTAGATAGTAGAACGTGCTAGACCTGTGTAATCCATAACTTTAGTAAGGCGAATTAGTTTCATGATGAGTTTCTCGGTTATTGTCTCATTACATATGTCCTTCCAGTAATTTTTAACTTTTCCCTTATTTCCAAATCTTTTCAGATATATATCACTCCTGTGCATAAGCTCATTAACGCTTTCAAGGAGCCTGATATGTCAACAAAAGCTATGCACACTAAAGCTGCTCTACACGAAACCACCGACAAGCATGTGACTCAGTGGCCGCAAACTGCCGATGAGGTTCTCGCGACTGCCGCCAATATCATTGCCGAGCGTTATGTGAAGAAGGACGCCTATACCAACCCTCAGGCCACTAAGGATTTTTTAACATACAA
>Ga0247725_1000489_pt1 | contig 28670 bp, 25 predicted proteins | sample OKSTACKMCFT3sol_FD_183021 | JGI IMG/M metagenome (GOLD analysis project Ga0247725, IMG submission 183021) | Subsurface sediment microbial communities from gas well in Oklahoma, United States - OK STACK MC-FT3-sol | ecosystem: Environmental > Terrestrial > Deep subsurface > Rock core/Sediment...
TTGGAACCGGAAGTTACTTTCCGTCTCAGGTCAGAACCAATGCTGACCTTGAAACCATGGTTGAAACCACAGACGAGTGGATCATCGAACGTACTGGTATCAAAGAACGCCGCATTATAGCTGACAACGAAACTGTCGCTACCATGGGGGCTCAGGCTGCATTAAAAGCTATTGAAGCAGCTGGCATCGACAAAAACTCCATCGATATGATTGTCATGGCCACCACAAGCGCCGCCCGGGCTCTGCCAAGTGCAGCTTGTGAAGTGCAGCGTGAGCTGGATATTCCTGGTATTCCTGCTTTTGACGTAGCTGCAGCTTGTGCTGGTTTTTGTTATGCCTTGAGTATTGCTGACCAATATGTAAAAAGTGGTATGGCAAAACGAGTACTGGTGATAGGCGCAGATTGTTTATCGCGTTTAATGAGCCCTGAAGACCGCAGTATGGTGATTTTATTTGGTGATGCCGCTGGTGCTGTTATTTTAGAAGCGTCAGAGCAGCCAGGTATTTTATCTACTCATATTCATGCTGATGGTAAATACTCCGAGTTACTTTATGTCGACAATCCGATTCGGGGTGACGAAGCTTCAGTGCATAACTCCTGGGGCGCGATGAAAGGCAACGAAGTCTTTAAAGTTGCAGTCACCCGTTTATCTGAAGTGGTTGAGCAAACCCTTGCTGCCAACAATATGGATAAATCACAAATTGACTGGTTAGTGCCACATCAGGCCAACCTGCGCATTATCTCTGCTGTGGCCCGTAAACTGGATATGTCGATGGAACAGGTGGTGATCAACCTCGACCGTTACGGCAATACCTCAGCAGCGACAGTGCCTACCGCCTTAGACGAAGCTGTCCGTGACGGCCGTATCCAGCGCGGACAAACTATATTGCTTGAAGCCTTTGGCAGTGGTTTTGCCTGGGCTTCAGCTTTAATACGCTATTAACGATAGTACGACAATATTGCGAGAACAATGATGAACAACAAACTTGCATTGGTATTTCCTGGACAGGGTTCACAAAGTGTCGGCATGTTAGCCGAACTTCATGCTGAATTTGCTAGTGTTCGCGACACCTTCGCTGAAGCCTCAGCTGCTTTAGGTTACGACTTATGGGCATTAGTGGCCAATGGCCCTGATACCGAATTAAACGAAACTCATCGTACTCAACCCGCTTTATTAACAGCTTCTGTAGCTGTGTATAGAGTATGGCTGGAGCAGGGTGGTGATACACCTGCTTATTTAGCCGGTCACTCTTTGGGTGAATACTCCGCTTTAGTCTGTGCTGGCGTTTTGACCTTGTCTGATGCAGTCAAGCTGGTGGAAAAACGTGGTCAGTATATGCAACAGGCCGTGCCTGCAGGTACTGGTGCTATGTCTGCCATTATCGGTCTGGACGATGCGCTGATCGCCAAAGCCTGCGAAGAAGCGGCGCAGGGGGAAGTTGTGTCTCCTGTTAACTTCAACTCGCCAGGTCAGGTGGTGATAGCTGGCAATAAAGCTGCGGTAGAACGAGCCAATGAACTTTGTAAAGCAGCCGGTGCCAAACGAGCGCTGCCTTTACCTGTGTCAGTGCCGTCACATTGCGCTTTAATGAAGCCAGCAGCAGAACAACTGGCCGCTGATTTAAACAGTATTTCGTTTCATACAGCTGTCATACCTGTAGTGAACAATGTCGACGTTGTTGCCGCAGCAGACGCAGCAGCAATTAAAGATGCTTTAGTGCGTCAGCTGTATAGTCCGGTGCGCTGGACAGAAAGTATTGAGTTTTTAGCTGCGCAAGGCGTGGACACAGTGATTGAACTGGGTGCCGGCAAGGTATTAAGTGGCTTAATTAAACGTATTAACAAAGAACTGAATACAGCATCAGTCACAGATGTAGCGTCGTTAAAAGACGCTTTAGCTGCAGAATAAAAGGCTTAAAGACAATGACAACTCCATTTATTTCGTTAGAAGGTCAGGTGGCCTTAGTTACAGGTGCCAGCCGTGGTATTGGTCGCGCTATTGCTGAACAATTAGCCGCTTTAGGCGCGAAAGTGGTTGGAACTGCAACAACTGAATCAGGTGCAGCAGCTATTTCCGCTTATTTAGGTGACAAAGGTTTAGGCCTGGTGTTAAATGTCGGCGATACAGCTTCTATTGAGCAGTGTTTAGAGACTATTAAAGCTCAGTTTGGTGATATTGATATTCTGGTGAACAACGCTGGTATTACCCGCGATAACCTGTTGATGCGCATGAAAGAAGAAGAATGGTTCGACATCATGCAAACCAATTTGACATCAGTGTACCGTTTAAGTAAAGCTGTGCTGCGTAGCATGATGAAAAAGCGTCACGGCCGGATCATCAGTATAGGTTCAGTGGTCGGTTCTATGGGTAATGCAGGTCAGACAAACTATGCTGCAGCGAAAGCTGGGGTGTTAGGTTTTACCAAGTCGTTAGCCAAAGAAGTAGCATCTCGTGGTATCACTGTGAACGCTATTGCGCCAGGTTTTATCGATACCGATATGACCAAAGAATTGTCAGACGAGCAAAAAGAAGCAATTTTCAGCCAGGTCCCGGCGAATCGTCTGGGCCAGCCGGAAGAAATAGCAGCCGCTGTAGCCTTTTTGGCTTCAGGTCCGGCAGCCTATATTACGGGTGAAACCATCCATATCAACGGCGGTATGTATATGGTGTAAGTTTTTGCCTATGTGGCTGAAGTTGCAGTGAATAAACTGCAGTTTCAGGAACTAAGGCAAAATTGCCAAAGTCATTGGTGATGCAGCGCGACGACAAGCGAAGAGTCCCCATGAACATAGTGTTCTATGTGATTGGGGCGACAGAGCACAGTCAACAAAGCTGCGGCTTCAATGGCAAAGGCAAATGGTTTGACCAGCAGGAAAAGACTGAGTCGTTACTTGCAACAAACCGGGCTTACGCATAAACTAGCCGCCACACAAAATTGCACCAATTGTTGCGATTTACATGAGAAAAAGGAAGAAAAGATGAGCAACATCGAAGAACGCGTAAAGAAAATTATCATCGAGCAGTTAGGCGTTAAAGAAGAAGAAGTGAAGCACGAATCTTCTTTCGTTGACGATTTAGGCGCTGACTCTCTGGACACAGTAGAATTAGTTATGGCTCTGGAAGAAGAATTCGACACAGAGATCCCAGACGAAGAAGCTGAAAAAATTACAACGGTACAGTCTGCTATCGACTATATCAAAGCCCACGCTGAGTAAGCGTTGAGCTGACAAAACGGGTAGCCTCTGCTACCCGTTTTTGTTTCTGAAGCTGTCTGCTACGAAGTTAAAGCAGAAGCAGATCAGCAATAAAGAATAAATTAGACTGCGGAGGATTCTGTGGCAAAACGTCGAGTGGTTGTGACGGGCTTAGGTATGCTAACGCCCCTGGGGAACGATGTATCGTCGACCTGGCAGGCTTTATTACAAGGTCAAAGTGGAATAGCGCTGTTTGATCATATTGATCCAGAGGCTTACACCACCAAATTTGCTGGTTTAGTCAAAAATTTTGACGTCGAACAGTTTTTCCCGGCCAAAGAAGCCAAAAAAATGGATTTATTTATCCAGTACGGTGTCGCTGCCGGTGTGCAGGCTTTTAGAGATTCCGGACTGGAAATTAACGAAGAAAACGCCGAACGTATTGGTGTTGCCGTAGGTTCAGGTATAGGTGGTTTAGGTTTAATCGAAGAAAATCACACCAAATTACTGAACAGCGGCCCACGCCGTTTATCGCCGTTTTTTGTTCCTTCTACCATTATCAACATGATTTCTGGTCATTTATCCATCATGTTAGGTTTGCAAGGGCCAAATATCAGCATAGTGACAGCTTGTACCACAGGTGTGCATAACATTGGTCAGGCCGCCCGTATGATTGCTTACGGTGATGCGGATGCCATGATTGCTGGTGGGGCAGAAAAAGCTTCTACTACTTTAGGTATGGGGGGCTTTGGTGCTGCCCGTGCCTTATCAACCCGTAACGATGCGCCACAACAGGCCAGTCGTCCATGGGATAAAGACCGTGATGGTTTTGTATTGGGCGACGGAGCTGGTGTTGTGGTACTGGAAGAGTACGAACATGCTAAAGCCCGTGGTGCAAAAATCTATGCTGAACTGGTTGGTTTTGGTATGAGCGGCGATGCCTATCATATGACATCACCACCAGAAAACGGTCGTGGCGCAGCTTTGGCGATGAAAAACGCCTTACGTGATGCCGGTGTAAACGCCGATCAGGTGCAATACATCAATGCGCACGGCACCTCCACGCCTGCAGGTGACATAGCTGAAACTATGGCGATTAAATCTATTTTTGGTGCCAAACCAGAGGGTTTAATGGTCAGTTCCAGCAAATCAATGATGGGGCACTTATTAGGTGCTGCAGGTTCAGTTGAATCTATCATCACTATTTTGTCACTGATCGACCAGAAAGTATCTCCAACCATCAACCTGGATAATCCGGACGAAGGTTGTGACTTAGACTATGTACCGCATACTGCCCGCGATGCCAAAATGGAATACGCTTTGTGTAATTCTTTTGGTTTTGGTGGTACTAACGGTTCTATTCTGTTTAAGAAAATCTAGAGCTTGAACTTAGGGTCAGAGAAAAACTCTGACCCTTTGATTTTCTGTCTTATTTTTCCCACCTGTTATCGTAATTCCTCGCTAGATCTGTTATTAAAAGTAAATACTGGACTATTCGCCCATTTCTTTTTATTAACAGAAGCACCGTTACTTATGACTTATAAAAAAAGCTGTGTTGCTCTGGCTCTGATGCTTTGTGCTCAGGTCTCATTCGCTGATCCTATAGCCCAAACTAAAGGGAAGTTTGAAGATAAATTCCGTCAATTGGATGAGTCTTTGCCTACCCCTAATATTTACCGCAATGCGGCAGGTGAACCTGGCCAGCTGTATTGGCAGCAGCAGGTCGACTATAAAATCAAGGCTAGTCTTGATGAAGAAAAACGCCGTTTATCCGGCAGTCAGACTATAGAGTACAAAAATAACTCGCCTTATACCCTGAAGTATCTATGGCTGCAGCTGGATCAGAATATATTTAAGTCAGATTCAATGGCCGAAGTCACCAGCACCTTTGGTGGTGGCTCCAGCCCAAACAATGAGATGCCGGCGAAAATTAGCCTCGACGAGTTACGCAATCTGCAATTTTTGGCGGATCACGAATTAGGCTATCAACTGGACAATATTAAGCTTGCCGACGGCACTGCGCTTAAGTTTGTTGTTGTGGGTACTCAGATGCGGATTGATTTACCAAAACCGCTTAAGCCCGCTGAGTCTTTGCAGTTCTCCATGGATTTTGCCTTTAATATAGTGGAAGAGGATGCCGTATCAGCCCGCTCTGGTTACGAGCATTTTCCTAAAGACGCCCGCAAAGGCGGTAATGATATTTTCTTGTTCGCTCAGTGGTTTCCGCGTTTAGTGGCCTACACAGATTATGAAGCCTGGACCAACAAAGAGTTTTTAGGCTCAGGTGAATTCACCCTGGAGTTTGGTGACTATGAGGTCGAGATGACGGTGCCTGCCGATCATATTATCTCTTCAACAGGGGATTTGACCAACGCCTCAGAAGTGCTGACCAAAGAGCAGCAGCAGCGTTTAGAACAAGCCAAAACCGCAAAACGCCCTGTGTTTATTGTGACTGAACAAGAAGCGCTGGAAAACGAAAAAGACGACACCGACGACACCAAGACCTGGCGTTTTAAAGCCAACAATGTGCGAGATTTTGCTTGGGCTTCTTCGCGTAAATTTATTTGGGATGCCAAAGGCTATCAACAAGGGGGTGCCGATCAGCCTTTTGTCATGGCGATGTCGTTTTATCCAAAAGAAGGCGGTGATTTATGGAAAAAATACTCCACAGAATCTGTAGTCCATACCCTGGAAGTCTATTCCCGTTTCTCTTTTGATTATCCCTATTCGGTTGCTCAATCGGTGAATGGTCCTGTCGGTGGTATGGAATACCCGATGATCACTTTTAATGGTCCTCGTACTGAACTGCAAAAAGATGGCAGCCGCACCTACTCGCAGGCTGAGAAACGTTTTCTGATAGGTGTCGTGATCCACGAAGTAGGGCATATCTACTTCCCTATGGTGGTCAACTCAGACGAACGCCAGTGGACCTGGATGGATGAGGGCTTAAACAGCTTTTTGGATGGTATAGCGGGTCGCGAGTGGGATCCGCAAATTCCATGGGGGGTTGAAGCCCGCGATATTACTGACTACATGAAAGGTGATCAGCAGGAACCTATCATGACTCAGTCCGACAGCGTGACACGCTTAGGACCTAATGCCTACACCAAACCTGCGGTAGCGCTGAATATTCTGCGCGATGTGATATTGGGGCGTGAGCTGTTTGATTTTGCGTTTAAAGAATATGCCACCCGCTGGAAGTTCAAGCGTCCAACGCCATCAGACTTCTTCCGCACTATGGAAGAAGCCAGTGGTGTTGATTTGGATTGGTTCTGGCGCGGTTGGTTTTACAGCACAGACCATGTCGATATCTCGCTGGATAAAGTCTACAAACTGCAACTGGATACCAAAGACCCAGATATTGACTTCGAGCGTCGCCGTAAAGAAGAGCAGGACAAACCCATGCCAATTTTTGTCGAGTTGAATCAGGCAGAAGGCAAAACTACCTGGGTGGAACGCAACAAAGACGTCAGCGATTTTTATGACAAAAATGACAGGTTTACCGTTACCAATAAAGAGCGTAACAGCTACCAGCAATTCCTCGCCGATTTGGAGCCTTGGGAGCGTCAGGTATTTGAGCGTGCTGTCGAAGAGAATAAAAACTACTATGTGCTTAATTTCAGTAACTTAGGTGGTTTAGTCATGCCCATCTTACTGCAGCTGACATTTGAAGATGACAGTGTGCAAGAGATGTACATTCCAGCGGAGATTTGGCGTAAGACCCCTGATGCGGTCAGTAAGTTGATAGTGACAGACAAAACATTAAAGCAGGTTGTGGTGGATCCTAAGTGGTTAACAGCTGATGTGGATGTAGAAAACAACCATTACCCACGCCAAATTATTCCGTCCCGTATTGAAGCCTTTAAACGGGAAAAGAGCAAAGAGCTGGTCAACAGAGACATTATGCAGGACAGCAAAACGAAGCTCAAAGAACCAAAAGCTAAGGATTAACGATGCGTTTTATATTGATTGTTTTATGTTGTTTGAGCATGCAGTTATCCGCTCATGAAATGAAATCAGCTATTACCAAAGTGCTGTTTAATCCGCGTACTGGCAATATCGAAGTCATGCACAGATTTTATCTGCATGACGCCGAGCATGCCGTAAAAAAGTTGCTGGATAAGTCAGCGGACTTAATAGCAAAACAGTCCACTCGCGATAGTTTTGCTTTGTATGTATCCAGCCATTTTCAGCTGAAATCTTCAGATCAGGATTTGAAGCTATCGCTGGTAGGGAATGAGCTGGATGGTCGTTTCTTCTGGGTCTATCAGGAAGTTGCTATACCAAAACAGCTTCAACAACTGCAGTTACGCCACGATTCATTACAAAGCTTATGGCCGGATCAGGTGAACGTGGTCAATATTGAAGGCCGCGGCAAAGTCAAAACTCTCAAGTTTACTCCTTCGCAGCAATGGCAGCAGGTGCAATTAGGCGAGTAAGCAGCAAAACAAGGGGCAGATCTTGGTGTTAACTCTTCACAATCTGATCTGACCCCATTTTTAAAGTCACTGATTTCAGGCATACTTTCCGCCAGATTTTTTCAGATGGTTTGGACTGGCATTGATGCTTTATCCGCAGGTTCCCAACAGCACAGATCGTAGCTTTCACTATGGTGACGGGCTCTTTACCACTATCAGGGTAAAAGACGGCAAAGTGATGCTGTGGGATTTGCATCTGCAGCGTTTAGTCGAAGGGGCTACACGATTGCTGATCCATGCTTTTGAAGCAGACGAGCTGACTGCAAAGGTACAACAGGCCGTATCTCTGCCAAATCAAGTCATTAAGGTACTCATTAGCCGCGGCTTAGCAGGACGAGGTTATAGCCCGCAAGGTATAGAATCGCCTTGTTGTTATATCAGTACTGCGGCCTTGCCTGATTACAGTGCCTGGCAGCAGCAAGGCATTCGTCTGGACGTGGCGGATTTTAAACTGGCGCAGCAACCCGCATTGGCTGGTCTGAAACATAACAACAGGCTGGAACAAGTACTGATTAAAGCTGAATTAGCTCAGACAGATGCTGATGAGCTGGTTGTACTGGACCAGAGCGGCGCAGTCATTGAAGTGTCTGCGGCTAATTTGATGTTTTGTAAAGAGGGCCTGTGGTTCACACCTACTCTTGATCAGGCTGGGGTGAATGGGGTGATGCGTCAACATCTGATGGCTCAGCGTGCAGTGGCAGAAGGTCGGTATTGCCTTGCGGATCTGCAGCAAGCTGATGCGCTATTGATTTGTAATGCCCTGATGGGTGTAGTGCCGGTAAAGCAATTTGCCGGAAGAACTAAAAATATTGAACTGGTCCGTCAGTTTGTCAGCGGAGTTGAGCTTTGATCCGAACCTTTTTTGTAGTGCTGCTGGTTTCACTCGTATGTTTATTTGGCTTAAGCAATATGTGGCAACAATACAGTCAGAGCCGTTTAGCGCTGACTGACACTTATATCGAAATCAAAGCGGGTGACAGCGCGATGAAACTCTGTCGGCAGTGGCAGCAGCAAGAACTACTGAGCAGTGCTCAGTGTCGGTGGTTGTCTATTTATCTGCGTATACACCCGGAGCTTGCAAAGTTGCAGCAGGGGGTTTACAGAGTACCAACAGAGCAAAAGTCACTCCCTTTATTACAAATATTGCAGTTGTTTGCCAGCGGCAAAGTGGCGCAATTTTCCTTTAGCATCAAAGAAGGTGAAACCTTAAGCCAGAGTTTTAAGCGTTTAGCGCAAGCGGACTATTTAAAACATGATCTGACAGACAAAGCGGCCTTAGTTGAGCTAGCTCAATGGCCCGAGGGATGGGGAAATAAACCTGGTAACGCTGAAGCTTTATTTTTTGCTGAAACTTACAATTACACCGCCAACAGCACCAGCACTGAATTATTAAAGCGCGCCAATGAGCTTTTGATCCAAAGAGTGCAGCAAGCATGGGACAATCGGCAGGCCGAATTACCTTACAAAACACCCTATGAGCTGCTGATCATGGCATCCATTGTTGAGAAAGAGAGCGGTCATGAACCGGAAAAACCACTAGTCAGTTCGGTTTTTGTTAATCGTTTGGCGCTTGGTATGAAACTACAAACAGACCCTACAGTGATTTATGGATTGGGTGATAGTTTTAATGGTGATATCACCAGAGCGGATTTAAAAAATCCACATCCGTACAATACCTATCAGCATTTTGGTCTACCTCCTGGTCCAATAGCGGCGCCAAGTGGCAGTTCAATTATTGCAGCAGCACAACCTGCTCAAAGCGATTGGCTGTATTTTGTTTCGAAAGGCGACGGCACTCATCAGTTTTCCCGTACTCTCAAAGAGCATAATGCCGCAGTGCAGCGCTATATTTTGGGAAAGAGAATTTTTGGCAAGAAAGTTTTGGAAAAGAAAACACAATGACAACTTTAGGTCGTTTTATCGTAGTGGAAGGTTTGGAAGGCGCCGGAAAAACCAGTGCTATCCGAACTATCCAGCAATGGCTGAACGAACATCAGATCCCATTTATCAGCACCCGTGAGCCAGGTGGTACTCCTTTAGCCGAACAAATCCGCACGCTAGTCAAACAAGTGCAGGATGAAATCGTTGCGCCAGAAACTGAATTATTGCTGATGTATGCATCCCGTGTGCAACTGGTGAAAACCGTGATCCTGCCCGCCTTACAGCAAGGCAGCTGGGTGCTGGGTGACCGTCACGATTTATCCTCCCGTGCTTATCAGGGCGGGGGCCGACAATTGGATGAAAGCCTGATCAATAGCATTCGTCAGGTTGTATTGGGTGATTTAAAACCGGATTTAACCCTGTATTTAGATATAGACCCGGCTATAGGTTTACAACGTGCTCAGGCCCGTGGGGAGCTGGATCGTATTGAGCTGGAGCAGCTGGCGTTTTTTCAGCGTACTCGCGCCAAGTATCAGCAAATAGCTGCTTCAGAGCCCAATATAGTGACTATAGATGCCAGCCAGTCGATGCAGCAGGTACAGCAACAGATCCTAGATGCACTACAGCAGGCTTATCAAAGTGGATCTTTAAAGCCGGATCTCAGCTCAGATGTCTGATCTTCCCTGGCTGGACCCGTACCACAACAAACTGACAGAATTGGCAGCTGCAGGGCAGTTGCATCATGCCTTATTGCTGACAGGCCCGGTGGGTATTGGCAAAGTGGCTTTGGCGAAACGTCTTGCCGCTTATTTGCTTTGCAAGACACCACAACAGCTCATGCCTTGTGGTTTGTGTAAAAGTTGTCAGTTGATGGCCTCCGGTCATCACCCTGATCTGTGGCAGTTACCGACCGAAGGCGACACTAGTATAGGTGTTGATCCGATCCGGGCTCTGGGTCAGTTTATGCAGGGCGCGTCACAGCAGGGCGGTGTCAAGCTTGCTCTGATTCCACAAGCTGAACTGATGACAGAAGCCGCTGCTAATGCGCTGTTAAAAACCCTGGAAGAGCCGCCACAAAACAGTTTTCTGATTTTACAAAGTGCCCATCCGGCGCAATTATTACCTACTATCTTAAGCCGCTGCCAAAGCTGGGCTTTAGCTCCTGTGTATGGTGCTCAGATCGAGCACTGGTTGCAGGAGCACAGCAGCAGGCCTGTTCCCGACTTTTTATTGAACTACGTCGGTGGAGCACCTTTGTTAGCGTTGAATTTGCTGGAAAACGACGAAGCGGCAGCAATTTCTGCACAATTGGTTATGCTGAAGAAGTTCGTGTCCGCTCAATTAGATATGTACGAGCTGCTGGCTCATTTGCCGGATACTGAACAACTGCCTTCAACTTTATTCTGGTTTGTACGACAAGAGTTGTGGCAAAAAGGCGCTGACATGCAGTTAAAACATCACCAGCTCTTGTTGTCATTGCAACAATGGGGTCGTGACCGTCAATTAATTTCGGGGCAAAATGCCGCGCTGAACTTATCCGCCTTGTTAGTGCAACTCCGATCAGCCTTGTTGTAACAGGAGCTACTTGTGGACGAAATCCCGCTGGATTTTACTGAGTTAAAAGAGCTGTACCGCTGCTATATGCCATTTCTGAAAAATGGCGGTTTATTTGTCCGTACGGCCAGGCCTTATCGGATGGGGCATTCTATAGCTTTAGTCGTTACTTTGCCTGATGCGTTGGAGCCTGTGCGTGTATCTGGCAAAGTCGCCTGGTTGACACCACAAGGAGCTCAAAGCTCTACGCCTGCAGGTATAGGTGTGGCTTTTATCGATGATAAATTTCAACTGCAGGATAAAATCGAAAAATTATTAGGGGGTATGCTCGATTCGACTGAGCCTACTTACAGTCTTTAAGTTTATCTCTCTGTTTTTGCTAAATGTTTTGGAGAACACTTTTGTTTGTTGATTCACATTGCCACCTTGATCGCTTGGAATGGGATAAATTAGCCCTGACTTTGCCTGAAGTTTTACAACAAGCCGCAGCAGCTAAAGTTGAACACATGCTCTGTGTTTCTGTCAGTCTGAAAGAATTTCCTGCAATGAGACAGCTAGTGGCGGCTTACCCGCAAGTCTCTGTCTCCTGTGGAGAACATCCGCTGCATCAGGAAGACCAAATCGATATCGAATTGCTGCGCCGTTATTGCGCTGATCCGGCTGTAGTGGCAGTGGGCGAAACAGGTTTGGATTATTTTTACAGCCCGGACAGTAAAGCTATTCAGCAAGAAGCCTTTGCTGCTCATATTGCTGTAGGGCGTGAACTAAAAAAACCACTGATAGTGCATACTCGTGATGCCAGAGCTGACACTTTGAGTTTATTACGCTCTGGTGGCGCAGCTGACTGTGGTGGCGTCTTGCATTGTTTTACTGAAGACTGGGATACAGCCAAAGCTGCATTGGACTTAGGGTTTTATATTTCGTTATCCGGCATAGTGACTTTTCGTAATGCAGATGAGCTGCGTGCAGTAGCACGACAAATCCCTGCTGACCGCCTACTAATCGAGACAGATTCGCCTTATTTAGCCCCCGTACCTTATCGTGGAAAAACCAACCAGCCAGCTTACGTCAGCGCTGTGGCAGCCTGTATTGCACAACAACGGAATGTCAGCATTGAACTTTTAGCTGAGCAAACGTCAGCAAACTTTTATCAGTTATTTCAGTCTGTTAAGAGAATTTGATAATTCGCTATCCGACTTGCTTGAGAGAAAAGTAGCCCAGAATCAATGGATTCATTCTGGGCTTAGGGGAATGGCTCATCTAAATGAGCCGTGCGCTATACGGAACAACAAAGAACAAACAGGTTAACTTACTTACTGGTTTTGAGTGTAGACAAGGCTTGTTGAATTTTCCTGCACTGGTTTTTATCTTTTAAGTGCTTCAATCAGAAACAGAAGCTAAAACTTATCCTGATCTTATACCTAGGTTATCCCCAAGTTATCCACTCAACCTCAGGCAGTACAAGCTTTTGCTGAAGAATTAAGGCTGCTGTAACAAAATAGCTATAGAAGCCAAAGTTTTTACAAACTATTAATGTTAGAGAAAATTAATCTAATAAAAACTGCAATGTCACTTCAGTATCCGAGCCTGAAAAACGTTTTTCAGCGAAAAAAATGAGATTTTGCTCGGCACAATGCAGGTTTTTTCAGTCTGGTCGATTCAATATCATTTTTGTGTTATAAAACGTCATTAGTTGAGGTGTGATTCTTTCTGATTGACTCAGATCAGCTCGATTTATGGGTGCACCTAGCTCAGTATCAAGGAAAGATGCTTATATATGGATATTCTGACTATTAGCGCAGTGAATCTGCTGCTAGGTTTATGCCTTTTTTTTATACCGTTTTTTCATAGCAAAAACAGACCCACTTTAAAACATTTTCTGTTTTTCAGTCTTGCTGGCCTTTGTTTGACGCTAAATTCCACCTTGGCGATTGTCCACAATATTGTCACATTGCCAATCTACCTGCTGCCAGCATTAGCAAATACAGCCACTGTAGGTTTACATTGTGCTGTTTTAGTAGGGCTGCTGAAGCTTTACCAGCAGCAGTTCAGAGCGTCGTTTTTGTGGTTACCAGTGTTGCTTGCTTATGGCTTGTGTTTTGTCGAGCCCTTCAAAACCCAAATAGCTATGAGGCTTATTGCTAATTTTGTGCTGATCATGGCACTCAACGCTTTAAGTCTAAGAGTTCTGTGTGCTGATCGCCGTACTTCTGTAGCTGTCACCTTATTCAAACTAATACTGAGTTTTAATCTGTTGCAACTTCTGATCAGAGCAACGCTTTATGTTCTGGATGAACTGGATATTTCTCAGCTTGCACAACATCTTATAGTCCACCAAATTGGCTGGTTCGCTTTCACTATGTATTGCTCAGGAATTTTAGCCGGTTGTTTACTTCTTTTAGTTGAACAACGACACCAGGAGCTGGAGCAGAAGGCCAATACAGATCCATTAACAGGTCTGCTGAATAGAAATGAGCTTATCAGCAGATTAAACAGAGAGTTGGCTCTTTGTGTCGCTCAGCAGCAGGCGATGACGCTTATGATACTGGACATAGACCATTTCAAAAAAATTAATGATAGTTATGGCCATGCGACAGGGGATCTAGCCATACAGCATGTTGCAGCTGCGATGAGGCGGCATTTCAGAAATTATGATCTGTTGTATCGTATTGGCGGTGAAGAATTTCTGGTGTGTTTGCCAAACCTGGACGCTGAACAGGCCGGAAATAAATTTGAGCAGCTCAGACTGGAGTTTTTAAATCAGCCTTTAGAGGCGCAGCAGGCTATCCAGATCACGGTCAGCATGGGGTGGATCTCAACCCGGCAACCTATTGAAGTCGAAACACTGCTTAAATATGCGGATGATGCTTTGTATCAGGCCAAAGATCTGGGGCGCAATAAAGTACAGCAGGCCTTGTTTTAACGCCCTAAGTCTATGATAAATACCAGTCTAAAAGTGGCACATTTGTGCAGGACTGGTTTTGGTATTGCGCCGTGATCTGGTGATGAACGCCTGCATTGTGCAGGCTTTTGCAGGCAAAGCCAGATGTCGTTGTGCCACCAGACATCATGATCAATCCGCTGTGCACAATTCCATACAAACCTTTCTACTACTTTAGTTCTTATGTCGACATAATAACGCTAGCAAGCTTGACCGAAGTCTATTTTGCGCGTAAAACGTGGTCATGTTTTGATAATTGTCGACAATCTGATGTTTGCTACCGAATTTAAAGATGCTATTACTGCAGCAGACCGGGTGTTGGTGCAAATTCGCACCGCCATAGTGGAAGGCGAAATTCCTGCTGGTACTAAGATCAGTGAGCCTGAACTGGCACGACGTTATGATTTAAGCCGCGCGCCGCTGCGTGAGGCCCTGGCGCGTCTAGAGCGGTGCCATTTAATAGAGCGTACTCCCAATGCTGGCGCCCGTGTGGTCAAGCTGTCGATTGAAGGTTTACGTTCTTTGTATCAGCTGCGCGAAGAGCTGGAAGGTTTGGCTTGTCGTTTAGCGGCAGAACATATGACAGAGCAGGAAATTGCCGAAGTCAGGGCGCTTTTGGATCAGCATTTGTCGACACAACGGGTGCGCGAAGGTGAAAGTTACTACCAGGAAGCAGGGGATGTCGACTTTCATTACCGCGTCATCTTAGGTAGTAAAAATCCTTATCTGATTAATATCTTAAGTGACGAGCTGTATTTTTTGGTGCGGATGTACAGAGTGCAGCTTGGCATGAATGGCCCACGGGTATCGCGGGCTTTTGACGAACACAAAGCTATTATCAATGCCATTGCCAACCGTGATGGCGAACTGGCCGACTTACTGATGCGCCGTCATATCGCCGCATCCAAACGTAATATTGAACAACAGTTACTTCAACAGGGGACTTCACATGGCTAATGTAAAAAGCGCTGGCGCTCTGCTTCGTCAGGCAATTAAAGACAATCATCCGTTACAGCTGGTGGGCACTATTAACGCCTACACCGCCATGATGGCTGAACGTGTGGGTCACAAAGCCCTGTATTTATCTGGTGCTGGTGTGGCCAATGCCTCTTTTGGTTTGCCTGATTTAGGCATGACCTCGTTAAACGATGTTTGTGAAGATATCCGCCGTATTACTGGTGCTACTGAACTGCCTTTGCTGGTGGATGCCGATACAGGCTGGGGCGGAGCTTTTAATATCGCCCGTACTGTCAAAGACATGACCAAAGCAGGTGCTGCAGGTTTTCATATTGAAGACCAGGTGGCGCAAAAACGTTGTGGTCACAGACCCAACAAAGAAATCGTATCTTTGGAAGAAATGGTTGATCGTGTTAAGGCGTCAGTCGATGCCAGAACAGACGAGAACTTTTTTATTATGGCGCGTACTGATGCGTTGCAACAACAAGGTTTAGAAGCCGCGATCGAGCGCGCTTTAGCTTGTGAAGCCGCCGGTGCCGATGCCATTTTTGCTGAAGCTGTGTATACGCTGGAGCAATATCAGGCTTTTACCAAGGTGCTGAAAGTGCCGGTATTGGCCAATATCACTGAGTTTGGCCAAACGCCACTGTTTAATAAAGCAGAGTTGGCTGCTGTAGGTGTGGATATGGTGTTGTATCCATTAAGTGCCTTCCGCGCTATGAACAAAGCGGCACTGAATGTGTATGAGTCTATTCTGGCCAACGGCGATCAGAAAGCTGTTGTCGACAGCATGCAAACCCGTGCTGAACTTTACGACTTTCTGAACTATCACAGTTATGAGCAGAAATTAGACTCTCTGTTTGCCGCCAAAAAATAACCACAAGCAAACAGCATTCAATAAATCAACAGAACAAATTAAAAACGGAGAGACAAGATGGCGAACGCAAAAGAGTTATCAGGCGCGGGCTTACGTGGTCAAATCGCAGGTAAAACCGCTTTATCTACAGTAGGCAAAACAGGTTCAGGCCTGACCTACCGTGGTTACGACGTCAAAGACTTAGCCGCTCACTGTGAATTTGAAGAAGTAGCGCACCTGATTTTAAAAGGCGAGTTACCCAACCAGGCCGAACTGGCTGCGTACAAAAACCGCTTAAAGGCGATGCGTCACCTGCCACAGGCATTAAAAGAAGTGCTGGAACGTATCCCTGCTTCTGCCCATCCTATGGATGTAATGCGCACGGGCTGCTCTATGCTCGGCAACTTAGAAACTGAACAGAGTTTTGCCCAGCAGCAAGATGCGACTGACCGTTTACTGGCTATTTTCCCTGGCTTAATTAACTACTGGTATAACTTCAGCCATAAAGGCCAGCGCATTGAGGTGGAAACAGCAGCAGACTCTATTGCCGAGCAGTTCCTATGGACTTTACATGGTGAAAAGCCGACTCAGCTGCACACAGATGTCATGAACTCCTCGCTGATTTTATACGCAGAGCATGAGTTTAATGCCTCAACCTTCACAGCCCGTGTTTGTGCTTCAACCTTAAGTGATATGCACTCGTGCATCACTGGCGCTATTGGTTCGTTGCGTGGTCCTCTGCACGGCGGTGCCAACGAAGCGGCAATGGAACTGATTGAAAAAATGGACAATCCGGATGATGCCGAAACCAAGTTAATGGGCATGCTGGAACGTAAAGAAAAAATCATGGGCTTTGGCCATGCCATTTATGCGGAGTCCGACCCACGTAATGCGGTGATCAAAGAATGGTCAGAAAAGCTCGGTAAAGCCAACGGCAACACGTCCTTGTACGACATTTCTGTGCGCTGTGAAGCGGTGATGTGGCGTGAGAAAAAACTGTTCTGTAACGCAGATTTCTTCCATGCATCGGCCTACAACTACATGGGTATTCCAACCAAGCTGTTCACGCCTATTTTTGTCTGTTCACGTTTAACAGGCTGGGCTGCGCATGTAATGGAACAACGTGCCGACAACCGTATTATTCGCCCAAGTGCTGAATATACAGGGGTAGAACCACGCAGTGTTAAGCCACTATCAAGCCGTTAAGCACAAAAAGCACCCAAACTACAAAAGCCCACTAAGGGCTTTTGTAGGATCTGAAGCAACTATTTAACTGAGTGGCCACGCCATGAATTCTAATTACCGTAAAAACTTACCAGGCACCAGCCTGGACTATTTTGATGCAGAAGCTGCATGCAACGATATTGAACCGGGTTCTTATGCCAAATTGCCTTATACCTGCCGTGTTCATGCTGAAAATTTAGTACGCCGCTGCGATCCTGCGACTTTAACTGACTCATTAAAACAACTGATTTACCGCAAGCAGGATCTGGATTTTCCCTGGTTTCCGGCCCGTGTGGTCTGTCACGATATTTTAGGCCAAACTGCTTTAGTCGACTTAGCTGGCCTGCGTGATGCTATAGCTTTGCAGGGGGGCGATCCGGCCAAAGTAAACCCTGTAGTGCCAACTCAGCTGATTGTCGATCACTCTTTGGCTGTAGAGCATGCTGGTTTTGAAAAAGATGCCTTTGAGAAAAACCGCGCTATTGAAGACAGACGTAACGACGACAGATTCCACTTTATCAACTGGACCAAAAAAGCCTTTAAAAATGTCGATGTGATACCGCCAGGCAACGGCATTATGCACCAGATCAATTTAGAGCGGATGTCACCTGTCATCCACGCCATAGATGGTGTGGCTTTCCCTGATACTTTAGTGGGTACCGACAGTCACACGCCTCATGTGGATGCCTTGGGTGTTATTGCTATTGGGGTAGGTGGCTTAGAAGCAGAAAGTGTGATGTTAGGTCGCGCCTCCTGGATGCGTCTGCCGGATATTATTGGTGTCGAGCTGACCGGTAAAGCACAACCAGGCATTATGGCAACCGACATCGTCTTGGCCTTGACTGAATTTTTACGCAAAGAAAAAGTGGTCTCTGCTTATCTGGAGTTTTTTGGCGAAGGCGCCAGCAGTCTGAGTTTAGGCGACCGCGCTACTATCTCTAATATGACGCCAGAATATGGCGCGACAGCCGCTATGTTCTCTATTGATCAGCAAACTCTGGATTATTTAACCCTGACAGGCCGCGAGCCAGCGCAAGTCAAGCTGGTGGAAACTTACGCTAAAACCGCAGGTTTATGGTCCGATAGTTTAAAAACTGCTGAATACGAGCGTGTTTTACGTTTTGATTTATCCAGCGTCGGCCGCACTATTGCTGGTCCTTCCAATCCTCATGCCCGGGTATCGACCAGCGATTTAGCCGCTAAAGGCATTAGTGGTGTGGTAGAAAACGAGCCTGGTTTGATGCCGGATGGCGCTGTGATTATTGCTGCTATTACCAGCTGCACCAACACCAGTAACCCACGCAACGTCATAGCTGCTGGCTTATTGGCCCGTAACGCCAAAGCCAAAGGCTTAAGCCGTAAGCCATGGGTAAAAAGCTCCTTAGCACCTGGCTCTAAAACCGTTGAGCTGTATTTAAAAGAAGCGAATTTACTCGAGGATTTAGAAAGTTTAGGTTTTGGCATAGTGGCTTTTGCTTGTACCACTTGTAACGGTATGAGCGGCGCTTTAGACCCGGTTATCCAACAAGAACTGATAGACCGCGATTTATACGCCACAGCTGTATTGTCTGGTAACCGCAACTTTGATGGTCGTATTCACCCTTATGCTAAACAGGCGTTTTTAGCCTCACCAGCTTTGGTGGTGGCTTATGCCATAGCCGGTACTATTCGTTTTGATATCGAAAAAGACGTGCTGGGATTGGATCAAAACGGCAACGAAATTTGTTTAAAAGACATCTGGCCAAGCGATGCTGAAATTGATGCAGTGGTCGCAAGCAGCGTTAAACCTGAGCAGTTCCGTAAAGTCTACGAGCCTATGTTTGCACTCTCTGTAGACTACGGCGAAAAAATCAGCCCCCTGTATGACTGGCGTCCACAAACCACCTATATCCGCCGTCCTCCGTATTGGGAAGGCGCGCTGGCTGGTGAGCGCACTATGAAAGGTATGAGAGCGCTTGCCGTGCTGGGCGATAACATCACCACGGACCATTTGTCGCCATCTAACGCCATAATGATGGACAGCGCTGCCGGTGAATACCTGCATAAAATGGGGCTGCCGGAAGAAGATTTTAACTCTTACGCTACGCACCGCGGTGACCATTTAACAGCGCAGCGCGCTACTTTTGCCAATCCAAAGCTGATTAACGAAATGGCGGTGGTGGATGGCAAAATCAAACAAGGATCCTTAACCCGTATTGAGCCTGAAGGTGTGGTGACCCGGATGTGGGAAGCCATTGAAACTTATATGCAGCGTAAGCAGCCTTTAATCATTATTGCTGGTGCTGATTATGGTCAGGGTTCATCCCGTGACTGGGCGGCCAAAGGTGTACGTTTGGCTGGCGTTGAAGCCATAGTCGCCGAAGGGTTTGAGCGTATTCACCGCACTAACTTAGTGGGTATGGGTGTATTACCTCTTGAGTTTAAAGCAGGTGTCAACCGCAAAACTTTAGCTTTGGATGGCACTGAAAGTTATGACGTTTTAGGTGAGCGTACACCTCGCACTAGCTTAACTTTAGTGGTCACCCGCAGAAATGGCGAAGTGCTGCAAGTGCCAGTAACCTGCCGTTTGGACACAGCCGAAGAAGTGTCTATTTATGAAGCTGGCGGCGTGTTGCAGCGTTTTGCCAAAGACTTTCTTGAAGCTAAAGTCTAAGGGCGGTAAAAATGAGCTATTTGCCACAAATTAAAATCTCCGCCACTTATATCCGTGGTGGTACCAGCAAAGGTGTGTTTTTCCGTCTGCAGGATTTACCAGAAGTAGCACAAATCCCAGGTGCCGCTCGTGATGCTTTATTGCTGCGTGTGATTGGCAGCCCAGATCCGTATGGCAAACAAATTGATGGCATGGGCGGTGCTACGTCCAGTACCAGCAAAACTGTGATTTTATCTAAAAGCGCAAAAAGTGATCACGATGTCGATTACTTGTTTGGCCAGGTCTCCATCGACAAAGCTTTTGTTGACTGGAGTGGCAATTGTGGCAATTTGTCGGCGGCTGTTGGCTCTTTTGCCATCAGTGCAGGTTTAGTCGACGCCAGCCGTATTCCAGCAAACGGCAAAGCCACAGTACGGATTTGGCAGGCCAATATTGGCAAAACCATTATTGCCCATGTACCGATGATCAATGGCGAAGTACAGGAAAGTGGTGATTTTGAACTGGATGGGGTGACTTTCCCTGCCGCTGAAGTGCAACTGGAGTTTATCGACCCAGCCGCTGATGAAGACGGCGAGGGCGGCGGCTCTATGTTCCCAACCGGCAATTTAGTGGACGATTTGGAAGTGCCTGGTGTCGGCACTTTTAAAGCCACACTGATTAATGCCGGTATTCCGACTATTTTTGTCAATGCAAAAGACATAGGTTACACAGGCACTGAGCTGCAGGACGCTATTAACAGCGATACAAAAGCTTTGGCCATGTTTGAGACTATCCGTGCTTATGGTGCAGTCAAAATGGGCCTAATTGCGCACATAGACGAAGCTAAAACCCGCCAGCATACGCCAAAGATTGCTTTTGTTGCGCCAGCCACAGACTATATCTCGTCCAGTGGTAAAGCTGTGGCTGCAGGCGATATTGATTTGGTGGTGCGCGCCTTGTCTATGGGCAAACTCCACCATGCCATGATGGGCACTGCAGCTGTAGCTATAGGCACTGCAGCAGCTATACCCGGCACTTTAGTTAATCTGGCGGCTGGTGGTGTTAAACGCAAAGCCGTGCGTTTTGGTCATCCGTCCGGCACGTTAAGGGTGGGTGCAGAAGCCGCTTTAGTCGCAGGTGAGTGGACTGTTACCAAGGCTATTATGAGCCGAAGTGCGCGGGTGTTAATGGAAGGTTGGGTTCGTGTACCAGCAGCTAGCTTCTGATAGAGCATAAATGCAAAAAGTGATAAGCCATTAAGCGAATACTAAATTTACGGCTTATAAATAATCTGGTCTGTTGAAAAGGAAGGTTATTCTCTGTAGATTGGGTATCGAATTTACGATTTTTTTGGGGAGTCTTAGATGAAGAAGTTAGGTTACAGCCTGTTTGCCGCCTTGTGTTTAAGTTCAGCAACACTGTCTACTGCAGTGAAAGCTGAAACTGTGGACTACCAGTATCTGACCGTTGCCGGTTATTTGAATTTTTATTTGTTAAACTTAAATGCCTGTGAAGATTATCATCCAGAAATTCGCCAGCAGGCTTACGATGCGGAAAAGCAGCTTTATCCATGGCTGGTTAAGTTAGAACAAAAATTAAAAGGTGCAGAGGCTAATAATAAAACCTTGTCTGACGTAGTTCAGAAGCGTCGTGAAGCATTAAATATGCAGATCAGTGAAGGCGATTTTACCCTGGACCATTGCAAAGCTATAGTGAAGATCCTATCCGCAGAAGGTTTAGATAAAACGCTTTTAAACAGTCTGAACTAACATAACTAATTTTTATGCGCTGTGTTTAAAAAAGCCACTTGCCTCAATTTGAGCGGGTGGTTTTTGTTTTTAACTCTAGTCTCACACTGAATTTTTTCCGGTGCCTCTGATGTCCATATTTTCATTGTCCGTTAACGATGTCCCCCAACTGATGCTGGTACAGCAAAACTGTTATAACGAAGAGTTAGTAGAATCTGCAGCTGTAATGGCTGAAAGGATTGGCGCTTTTACCTCTAGCTGTTGGGGGTATTTTGTTGATCAGCGGATGGCAGGTTATTTGTTGGCTTATCCATCTTTGCTTGGCCGCATCACGCCTTTAGCTGCAGCTTTTCCTTTGTATCAAAAGCCGGACTGCCTGTATTTGCATGATATGGCGATTTCCAGCGAGTTTCGTGGACAGTCCCTGGCACCCAAGTTATTGGAGCATGCCCGTATTGAAGCTGAAAAGATGGGGTTAACTACTATGGCTTTGGTCGCAGTGCAGGGCGCAGAGGAGTATTGGGCCAAACAAGGTTTTGTCAAAGTGACAGCTCTCAGTGCTGCGCAGCAGGCTACTCTGGATACTTATTTGCCGGAGATAGCCTGTTATATGGTCAGAACATAAAAACAACCGGTCGTCTTTTAAATTTTCTCTAACTGGTAATTGCCAGATTTTAAGTCGTCCGCCAGCTCTTTTGAACGTTCCAGTACAGTAGCCCAATAGTCAAGGCGCTGAACATCCGTCAACTTATCAAAGTCTTTACGATCTGGAATTTTGCCGTAGGGCAGGGATTTTACCCAAGACTCAGACGGACAAAGCAGGATCATCTTATCCATTTGCGCAGCTTTGGCACGGCGCCAAGGCAGAGATTTATCAAACCAACCTGGGATCAGATAGGGATAAAAGTGCGGGTACAAAATCAAGCCTTCGTGCTGATAAGGCAAAGACAGATGGTAATCCAGCAAACCGCCGTCCATGTATAAACCTTCAGGTAAGCCCGCCGGATCTTTGACCGGATGCATGACCATAGGAATAGAGCCAGAAGCCAATAAACTGGTTTTGAAATTGTCTATTGTCAGAGGGTAAGCTTCATGCGGTACTTGCTGCAGCAAAGAGGTCGCGTTGTGGTTTTGCATCACTACTCTTTTGTAAAACTTCTGCAGTAAGGCCGGTTTGAGTAGGTTGGCGCCCGCTGCTAACAGCAAACGCCTGAGTTGTGCCGCTTTACGCTCAGACTTTCTGACTTTTACTTCGCGGGCAGCGATAAAGTTCAGTTGTAACAAAGAGTTATTCAGCACCTGCAAAATGTGTTGTTCTGTTGGAAATACCTGCTCCAGCACTGATGCAGAAGTTGAAGTAATTTGATCAATACTGGCGTTGGCTGGAAAACATAAGCTGCTGTATGCTTTAGCAAAACGTTCAGTAGCCGCGACAGGATCCTGCTGGGTGACACAAGCAAAACGCCAGGCACCAGCTGAGCTACCCACTAAAGCTAAAGGCGTGTTTCTGTCTTTAAAAAACTCACCAAACAGATACTGATCTAAACCAAATAAACAAAACCATTTAGGACCACCACTGGCGCCCAAAACTAAACTGATATCTTGTTGACGCAAGCCATGCTGGCGCAGATGTTCAAAGGCAGTGGCTCCCGCCAGTACTCTTAATGTCGACTGTATCACCCGGTTTTTTCCCTCACATATACCCTTAGTACTTGAAGCCGCAGCTGTGTTGACTGCGCGCTCAAGCCCCAGTCACATAGGTGAACTACGCTCCTGGGGTCTCACGCTCTTGTCGCCTCTTTGTAACTCCAATTACGTTGGGTATAAAACTACATAAAATAAAACTTATAAAGCAGCGGCGAATAATTGTTGATGCATTCGCAGCGCATACTCATCTGTCATACCAGACACATAGTCACAGATAATGCGCATTTGACTCTGTTCGTTATCTGCCTTAAGCCAACGATTTTTTGTGTTAGCAGGCAATAAACGCTCTGCTTCAGAGCTAAAGGCCTCAAACAAAGAGCGGACAATTTGCTGGCCTTTGTATTCGCCCCTCTGAACATCAGGCGATAAAATAACGGCCTCATATACAAAGCTTTTTAGCAATTGCAGCAAAAGTTGTTGCGGCTGTGGCAAGCGGGCGTTGTAGCGAATTAATAAATCCTCTGCATCAGGTAACGCCTGATACAGCTCAATACTGGTGATCAGCAAGTTCACCAGCGCGCCAATGGCGTCTTTGCGAATATGATGTTCGGGTATAAATAATTTCTGACTGATTAATTTTAGAGCCTGTGCCATATCAAGGGGCAAGCTAGCCATCTCTGGTTCAGCCAAACGAAGCCAGTGCTCCATGGTGACTGTACCTGTGACTATGGCATCTTCCAGATCATGCACGCCATAAGCTATATCATCGGCTAGTTCCATAATGGAAGCGTCCAGTGACTTATGCAGTGATTTTAAAAAAGGTGCTTTGCTCAGGCTTTCAGTGCGTTGAAAAGCACTGCGATCTGCTGAAGATAAAGGACTTAAGATCCAATCAAGCAAGTCACTGTCGGCGGCATAAATGGCTTTGCAGGGTTTGACTGTGAGCCCTTGTTCAAACTGATTGAGGGCAGGTTGTACTATCGGATACTTTAATAAACCTAATAAAGTCCGGCGGCTTAGATTCATGCCTCCACTGGCCGTGTAAGGCTCCAGTTTCCCTACTATCCGCAAAGTCTGGCCGTTGCCTTCGAAACCACCAAAATGCTGCATACAGGCATTCAGAGCTTTTTCACCACCATGACCAAAAGGCGGATGACCTAAATCGTGAGCCAGACACAAAGCTTCCATCAGACTATCTTGCGCCAATAAGGAGCGCAGCACCGGATCATCTTGCTGATAACTCAGTTGCGCCACTAAGGCTGTACCTATCTGCGCTGCCTCCAGCGAATGAGTCAGCCTGGTGCGGTAAAAGTCGTTTTGGCCTATACCCATGATTTGAGTTTTCGCCTGCAGACGACGGAAAGCGGCAGAGTGCAGTATTCTGGCTCTGTCTCTTTGCCAGGGGGTACGGTGATCGTTTGGTCTTTGACTGTTTTCGGCAAGACGGCGCTCGGCCCACTGATGCTGCATACAAAATCCTTCTGACACTAGCCTGAAATGCTTAACCTGAAGTCAGGTTAAATCAACACTTTATGCTACGGCAAAAGCATAAAAGAGGCGACGCGTATTTTTATAAATAACACTGGACAAATAAACAGTAGTTACTGTATAAATGTTCAGTATCAAAAGCAGGAGGATGTATGGCCGTTATTATTAAATATATTGTTGAGCGCGCTGGAGTAGAAAAAATGACTTTTAGTTCAAAGCCTGAAGCAGACGCCTATGACCGGATGCTGGATATTGCTGATGAACTCTTTCTGATACTGGGTCAAAGTGAATTGATCCCGGATGAGCAACAACGTGAAGATTTAGCTTTGTATTTGGCTCAGCAAAAAGAGCTGGTGATCCAAACTCTGAATCAAAAAAACAAGAGTACTAAAGCTCCTGTCGCAGAGAAAGAGCAGACAAAAGATAAGGCAAAAGAGCAAAGCGTTGCAGAGACAGAAAAAGCTGCGCTGGTACTGACCGAAGTGGCTGACACTTCAGATGAGCTTGCTGCTTAATTATTCAGCATTAACTAGGTTGCCAGTATCGCGTGTTTTTACGTTTTTTATTAGAACAGCTAATTTAAAAACCTTATCTTGAAAGGCATAACTCTAAACTGGTTATGCCTTTCTCTTTGCGTGAAGCTGGATAATTTTGCATAATTAACTGCTTTACCAGCATTTTTATTGCTATTGCTTAATGTTCTTATCGATAAAGTCTGAAAGTTAGCTGAATGAATGATGACAGCGCTTATTATTTTTCATTAGAAAAACTAATAGCCAGGTTGCAAATTATCTCGTTGGTCGGTTGGTTAAAATTACAGCATAATGTACTCGTTTTCGGATGAACACTTTCCCATACTTAACGAGGTTGGACATGAACAGTATCAATACCACAGTAGAAAAATCAAACCTGAGCACGACAGAGCGCAGCGTATCTTCTCTGCTGCTGGTGCGTCGAATCAATCAGTTTTTAGCTCAGATTGGCCGCGCTTTAAATTTGAGCAGCGCTGTTTATACCAAGTAGTTGAGTCGGACAGCTCCGGTGAACTGTGCTGAGTTCATTTGAGTGTTGTTGCTGATCTCTTGTTGTAAAACGTAACCCCTTTAACGCGCTTAGATTGCTGCTAAGCGCGTTTTTTTTGCTCAAAAAATCTTAACTCTACCGCTTTTTGTCTGGCTAATTTCAGTCTTTATCTTCATTTGTTTGTCATCCTGACCTCATAGGCTACTTTTAGGGTATCCCTCAGGCGTTTTCCATTTCAAAGCATCTGAAATAGCGATTTAAGGTATTGATTTTTTTCATTAAGTGCCTCGAAGTTATTGCTGTAGACTGGTTTTGAAAAAGAGGGGTCTGAGTAGTGTTCTGTCTTTATTGTCGTTGAATTCAGATCCTAGCCAGAGACAGGCTCGTAGAGCCTAAGACCTTGATCATAGACCGATAACAGGCGTGGATGTGCAGGTTCCGATTGCTAGGTTATCGTCCTTTAATGGGGTAAATCCCTTATAACAGCAACAATTGGAGTTACAGATGGACAACAATACAAAGGGCAAATGCCCTGTGATGCACGGCGCATTGACGAAGTCAGCTGCTGGTGGCACTTCAAATCGTGACTGGTGGCCAAATCAGCTGAATTTAAGCATCTTACATCAACACTCTGCTTTATCCGATCCTATGGATCAGCCCTTTAACTACGCCGAAGCTTTCAAAAAACTGGATTTGGCAGCAGTGAAACAAGATCTGTATGCACTGATGACCGACTCTCAAGACTGGTGGCCGGCAGATTATGGTCATTATGGTCCGTTATTTATCCGTATGGCCTGGCACAGTGCCGGTACTTACCGTACTTCTGATGGTCGTGGCGGTGCATCGTCCGGCTCTCAACGTTTTGCTCCACTGAACAGCTGGCCTGATAACGGTAATTTAGACAAAGCCCGTCGTTTACTCTGGCCAATCAAACAAAAATACGGCAACCAGTTGTCCTGGGCTGATTTAATGATTCTGGCCGGTAACTGCGCTCTTGAATCTATGGGATTTAAAACCTTCGGCTTTGCTGGCGGCCGCGAAGATATCTGGGCTCCGGAGGAAGATATTTATTGGGGCGTGGAAACTGAATGGTTAGGTGATAAACGTTATGCAGGTGATCGGGAATTAGAGAACCCACTGGCGGCAGTGCAGATGGGTCTGATCTATGTCAATCCGGAAGGTCCTAATGGTAATCCTGATCCCGTCGCTTCGGGTCGTGATATTCGTGAAACTTTTGCCCGTATGGCAATGAATGACGAAGAAACTGTAGCTCTGGTCGCAGGTGGTCATACTTTTGGTAAGTGCCACGGTGCTGGTGATGCCGCATTAGTTGGCCCTGAACCTGAAGCTGCGCCACTGGAAGAGATGGGACTGGGTTGGAAAAACGCTTTTGGCACGGGTAAAGGTGTTCACACCATCACCAGCGGTATCGAAGGCGCCTGGACCCCAACTCCAACCCAGTGGGACAATAGCTACTTTGACACCTTATTTGGTTATGATTGGAAACTGGTGAAAAGCCCGGCAGGCGCTCACCAGTGGATCCCAACAGACGAATCAGCAGCAACAGCAGTGCCTGATGCTCACGACCCTGCTATTCGCCATGCGCCAATGATGACGACTGCTGATCTAGCGCTGAAAATGGACCCGATTTACGAGCCTATTTCACGTCGCTTCCACCAGAATCCTCAAGAGTTTGCCGAAGTCTTTGCTCGTGCCTGGTTTAAATTGACTCACCGTGATATGGGGCCTCTAGCCCGTTATTTAGGACCTGAAGTACCGGCCGAAGAGTTAATTTGGCAAGATCCTGTGCCAGCAGTAAGTCATGAGCTAATTAACATTCAGGACATTGCCGCTCTAAAAACTAAGGTACTGGCATCAGGTTTAGCTATCTCTGAACTCGTGTCTGTGGCTTGGGCTTCGGCTTCCACTTTCCGTGGCTCAGATAAACGCGGTGGCGCTAACGGTGGCCGTATTCGTCTGGCGCCACAAAAAGATTGGGCTGTGAATCAACCTGCAATGCTCAGTAAAGTATTAACTGTATTGGAGCAAATTCAGGCCGACTTTAACCAGCAGTCAGCAAGCCGCAAGGTTTCTGTCGCCGATTTGATTGTTCTCTCTGGCGCTGCGGCTATAGAGCAAGCTGCGAAAAATGCCGGTGTCAGTATTGAGGTGCCTTTTGTGCCTGGCCGCACTGATGCGACGCAAGAGCAAACTGATGTAGAGTCTTTTACAGTATTGGAGCCTATGGCTGATGGGTTCCGTAACTATGTTAAAGGCCGGTATTCAGTGAAAGCTGAAGAATTATTGCTGGATAAGGCTCAGTTATTAACCTTAACTGCACCACAAATGACAGCTCTGATAGGTGGCCTGCGAGCACTAAATACCAATGCGGATAAATCTGCACATGGCGTATTTACCAAACAAGCAGATAGCTTAAGCACAGACTTTTTTGTCAATTTGTTAGATATGAACACAGCCTGGACTCCGGTTTCAGCCGAAGCCGAAGTGTTTGAGGGAAGAGATCGCAAAACGGGCGCTGTGAAATGGACAGCGAGCAGGGTTGATCTGGTGTTTGGTTCAAACTCTCAGCTACGCGCTTTGGCTGAAGTTTATGCCCAGCATGATAACAAGCAAAAGTTTGTCCGTGACTTTGTTTCAGCCTGGAACAAAGTGATGAACGCTGACCGCTTTGACTTAAAATAGCAGTCAAGATGGTTCCTGTTGTTTAAGAAAAGCAGTTGTTATTTCACAGCTGCTTTTTTTTCGTTTTAACTTTCATAGGCGGCAGTAGCGCTATTTTTAATAGCAGTTTGTTGCCAGTAAGGAAACGCTGGGTTAGTTTAGACATGGAGCGTCTGAATAAATGGCAAAGATAGCGGTTTTGGATCTTGCGGCTTAAACAGGTTAAGAAGGAGGAGTAGATGAAAACTCGTATACGCAAATGGATGGTAGTGGTAGGGCTTGGCTTTTCTCTGAGTGCTCAGGCTGGAGTTTATTCGGATGATTTATCACGTTGTCTGGTCGAGTCTTCCACAGAGAAGGATA